>Ga0137427_10000014_pt1 | contig 105110 bp, 88 predicted proteins | sample EasRivERMZT700_2_FD_102309 | JGI IMG/M metagenome (GOLD analysis project Ga0137427, IMG submission 102309) | Soil microbial communities from meander-bound floodplain in the East River, Colorado, USA - East River MetaG ERMZT700_2 | ecosystem: Environmental > Terrestrial > Soil > Floodplain ...
CGATTCCCGGCACGCCGGTCAACTGGTCGGCCGTCTACTTTCCCGGCACGCCGGAGCTCGCCGCCGCCACGAGGATCAAGCTCGAGGCCGGCGAGGAGCAATCGGGCATCGACATCTCGATGCGTCTGATGCAGACGAGTCGCGTTTCCGGAATGGTGACAACACCGCCAGGTCCTGATCCGGCCGCCGTGCAGGTCACCATTGTCCAAGCCGATCCGGAGGCGCGCGTCAGCAGCGCTCTAGGTTTCATCAACACGATTCGCCCCGACGCCGGCGGCCGGTACACGTTCAGCGGTGTGACGCCCGGCTCGTACGTCGTCAAGGCGCGCACCGGACCAGGTGTGGACCGGGCTGCCACCGTGCAAGGCACGGCGGGGCCGGTGCTGTGGGCGTCCGAGGCAGTCACGGTCGAAGGACGCGATCTGGACGTACCGCTCACATTGCAACCCGGCATTCGGGTCTCGGGCCGCGTCGAGATCAAGACGTCGGCGCCTCTTTTTCCGGACGAAGCGGACGGCATGCGGATTCTCTTGCGCGCCGTTGACGGCGGACCGGCCATCACGTATCAGCCCTCCGCGGTCGTCGAGGAGAACGGGACCTTTGCGTTCGACGGCGTGGTGCCCGGCCTGTTTCACTTCAATTGGTCGCGCGGTACCGGGCGAGATCTGTTTCCAGTCTCGATGACCATTCGCGGGCGCGAAATGCTCAACGGACTGCTCGACATCAAGTCGCCGATCACGGACATGACCGCCGTCTTCACCGATCGGCCGAGCGAAATCACCGGCACGCTCACGGACGCGACCGGCCGGCCCGCCACCGACTACTTCATCGTCGTCTTCTCCACGAACCGCGCGTACTGGACGCCGCTCTCGCGCCGCGTGATGCAGACGCGTCCGGGCAATGACGGCAAGTACGCGCTGCGCAACCTGCCGGCGGGCGAGTACTTTCTCGCGGCGCTCACCGACCTCGCGCCTGGGGACACGAGCGATCCAGCGTTTCTCGGCGACCTGGTCGCGAGCGCGGGGAAGATCACGGTCACGGACGGCGCGACGACGGTGCAGGCGTTTCGGATCGGGGGCTAGACCTCACCAGCGAATGACGGCGCCGAATCCGGCGCCGCGCCGCGCGAAGATCGGAGTCACCGTTACCGTCGACCGGCGTACGTAGACGGTCTCGCGGTTCTCATGTTCGCGATCGAAACGCCAGCCCAACAGGCCGCCGACAAGTGCGCCGAGTCCGGCCGATCCGACGGTGCGGCTTGCCATGCAATCGAACCCGTCCCCTCCGGCCCCGCACATCGTAAAGTGCAGCAGCACCATCGACACGCCAATGGAGGCCTGGGCCGTGTGCCCTGTCGTCCTCCACCTCGGAATGCGAATCTGAGGTGGATTGGGGCTCAGGCGGGACCGGCCCATCGCGGCGAGGACGACATCCCATTCCAGCGGAGGTGGTCCGCTGAACCCCGGTGTGGGCCGCTGGCCCACACTCGGGTCCGCTGGCCCACACCGGGGTCCGCTGACCCCAGGTGGCCTTGGACAGCAACGTGGCCCCGTCCCTCGGCTCAAGAACGAGCGAGCGTCAGCGAGCGAGTCGCGAGGGCGGCCGCGCGAGCGCGCTTCGCGAACGGAGCGGGGCGAAGGGGTCGCTGCAGTCATTTCGATGCACAGATCGGCTCGGCCTGTTGCAACTTGTCGCGTGCTTGCCGATTCGTGTCTTGTGTCGGTCTTTGACGGACGCAAGCACCAGAGACAGGCGAGCGACGCCGTCGAGGTGGTCTGGCTGATCGAAGGGCAGCAGTCCGCGGGCAAGGGTCGGTTGATCGACGTGAGCCTGACCGGAATCTGTGTGGAGATCAGCAGCACGGCGCTGCAATGCCGAACCGACGTCACATTCTCGCTGCACATCCCGCAGATCGCCTCGGCACCGGCCCGCGCGCGGCTGCGCTGGTATCGCCGGATCGAGAGTCACGACACGGTCTTCCTGTGCGGACTGGTCTTCCTTCGGCCTTACGCGCAAGCGTGGCTCGATTGGGTGTCGGCGTACATCGGCGAGCAAGAAGCTCGCGCGAATGACCCGAGGCCGGTCACGGTCGCGGAGATCGTCGCGATCCTGAAAGACGCGCGGCCGCCCAAGCCACCGGCTCCGGCAGCACCTCAGAAGCCGGGCCGTTTCTGGGGATTGATCAGGAAGAGCTAGAGATTCGTTAACCTCGCCTCCCTCCGAGCGTATTCAAGGCATGCGGCGTCATTCGATAGGCGTGGTCGCCTTCGCGGGCCTCGTGTATCTAGCCGCCGGCGTCGCCGCGTGCGGTCTACGGGCGCGACCGTCGGAGATTGGGGAAGTGGTCGGGGTTGTTACGGCATGCACTGCCGGCGATGGCGCCGTGGCCATTGATGTCCGCGTCGACGGGAAAGCCCGCCGTCTTGCGATCTCGGAAGACGATTTCCCGTGGCCTTTCGCCGAGTACGGCGTCCTCGTCAAGAACAAGTACGTGGTGTCCGGCGGGTGTCCGGCGCCCGGAGAACACGTGCGGATCATGGAGTGCCGGCGGTGTTCCCGCCTCACCACCGCCGCCATCGAGTTAGGAGGGAGTGGAAGCGCGTTTGACGAGTCGAAGCGCTCGCTCTGGGTGTATCGACAGTTCCTCAATTACCCGAGCCGCGGGCGGGACGAGCGGACGCACGAATTCCTGCTCTCTCTCGTCCTCGCACGGTACAACCGGGCGGACAAGCAGGATCGCACCCTGTGGATCCGCGACCGGCTCTCGAATGTGCTGTTCGCGTACTCGTCGGCTGACCGCGCCGAGGCGACGGTCCGGCGATTTGGTCCTCCGAGCCTCGAGCTCGGCATTGCGCCGATCGGCGCGATCTACCGCGAGTCGCACCACCTTCGCGGCCTGGTCAGAGGCGTCCCGTACGTCCCGCCCGATCCAGAAGCGTCTCCGTTCATTGGCGCGTGGGGTGTCTTCCCGTTGGAAATCCACGTCGAGCAGAACGGCCGGATGTCCAAGGTGTATGAAGCGAGGTAATGGTCGGGGCGCCGCCGCGTGTTGATGCCATGATGGGGGGCGATGTCCCTGCACCGCGTCTTCACCATGCGAAAGACGCTCGTGACCGTCGTGTGTGCAGCGGTCATCTACTTGTCCGCGGCCTGTCAGCAACAGCCCCCGCGAACGCCGGCCATTGACCCAGCGGACGTCGCCTTCGGTTACACCGACAGCACGGGATCGAAACTGCTCACGCTCCCAGGCCAGATGGGCTCGACCCTCCCGATTCCCGAGGCACGAGCGAAAGCCATGGCCTGGGCCGTGTGCTCAGAGGGCCGTGAATTCCCGATCCGTTACGTGCAGTTCCTTCAGAGGAGCGCACAAGCGGATAGCGGTGGTACGCGCACCTTTGGTGACGATGGCGGTCATGTGTCCGAGATTGTTCAGGGACAGGCGGCCCCAGCCGATACCTGCTTGCTCGTGCCGGCCGGCTACCTTCAGGCGTTCCCGATCTCGCGAAACGAGTTTCCAAAGGCCGATCGCGACCGGCGCAGCGGCGAGTACGGACAGAGAAAGGCCGAGGCGTCCATCCAGAAACGGCCGTTCGATCTCACGCCGTTTCAATCGCTCAGCGAGTCCGCGAGACAATCGGTGAGCCGAATTGAGAAAGAGAAAGGCAGAACCGCGAAGATCTACTGGCCGCTTCATCGGATCGGTGCGTCGCAGGAAGTGGCGGCGGTCGAGTTCCACGCGATGGGCGACAGCCTGCTGGGCAGCCTGGTCCTTGTGGAGCCAACCCGCTTGTCGTTCTTCGACATGCCCGCAAGTCTTAAGAAGGGACAGGAGGACGGCGGTTGCTGGCGCGTCGACGATGATTGCGAGCTCAGCTACGAGGAGATGGAAGTCCCCGCCGTTCTTGGAGAGCCGGGCCGGCAACTCGTCTTCTTCACGTTCCGGGGATACGAAGGCCAGGTGCTCGTGCTGTTCCAGCCGAGGGACGGGAAGCTGGTCGAAGTGGCACGAAACTATCGCCCTTCCTGGGCCCGGTGAAGAAGGGCTTGCAGTGATTCATCACATGCGACATCGCAGCACGCTCTTGATAGCTATCGCGGCGCTCGTTGCCCCCATACTTGCGCAGTCGGCGGACCAGGCCGGTCAGTCTCAATCTCAATCACAATCTCAATGGCCGCGTTTTCGGGGACCGAGCTCGAATCCGATCTCCGAGAATCTGAACCTTCCGGTCAGCTGGTCGAAGACCGAAAATGTTGAATGGGTCGCAGACGTGCCGGGCGTCGGCTGGTCCTCGCCGGTGGTGTGGGGGAATCGCGTCTTCATCACCGCGGCCACGAGCGACAAGCCGATGAAGCCGCCCTCGCTCGGCGTCGACTTCAGCAACGAATACCTCGCCGAGCTGCGGAGGCAGGGGCTCTCGGCGGCGGAGGCCAACAAGAAGCTGTATGAGCGCGATCGCGAGATGCCCGACGAGATCGTCATCAGCCTGATGCTGTACTGCTACGACCTCGAGACCGGAAAAAAGCTGTGGGAACGCCCGATGTATCACGGTCGGCCCGCCGGCGGACGCCACAGCAAGAACAGCTTCGCGTCCGAGACGCCGACGACGGACGGCGAGCGCGTGTACGTGTATCTGACCGACTACGGCCTCTTCGCGTACGACTTCGCAGGAAAGCAGTTGTGGACGACGCCGCTGAAATCTCACGCCACCACTCGTGACTGGGGCACCGGCGCCTCCGCTGCGCTGCACAAGGATCGCCTGTTCGTCCTGAACGACAACGAGGAGCAGAGCTTCGTCGCGGCCTTCGATACACGTACGGGCAAAGAGCTCTGGCGCACGCCGCGGACCGTGCAACCGGCGCGGAAGACGGGATGGTCGACGCCGTTCGTATGGGAGAACCGCGTGCGCACGGAACTGGTCACGCTCGGGCCAGGTGTGGCGATCAGCTACGGCCTCGACGGCAAGGAGCTATGGCGCATGAATCGCATGGGCGGCTATGCGATTCAGAGTCCCTTCGCATGGAACGACTTCCTCTTTGTGACCTCGGGCGCCGGCGGCGACGATAACAGGCCGATTGTCGCGGTCCGCGCCGGCGGCTCCGGCGATATCACGCTGCCGGGCGCAGAGACCAAGAGTGATCACGTTGTGTGGTACGACCGGGTGGCCGGCGGCACGTACTTGCCCACGCCGGTCATTTACAAGAACGCGTTGTATGTGCTGAACGACAAAGGCATCTTCTCGCGCCGCAACCCCGAGACCGGTGAGCGCATCTATCAATCGCGCGTGGCGCCGGGGGCATCGACATTCACGGCGTCTCCGTGGGCGTATAACGGTCACGTCTTCGTGATGAGCGAGGAGGGCGACACGTTCGTGATCGAGGCGGCCAACGAGTACCGGCTCGTGCGCAAGAATTCCCTCGACGACTTCTCGATGGCGACGCCCGCGATCGTCGGCGACAGGCTCTTGATCAGGACCCAGCATCGGCTGTATTCGATTCGTAATCGTTCTTGATCCGGGGGCTTCGCCCCCGGACCCCCTACACGCTCACTCGCGCGACTCGCCTCCAGTGGAAGTGCGTTTAGGCAAGTCGCGCTCCGTTCGCGTGGCGCGCTCGCTTGGCCGCTCGCGCGCTGCTGATCCGGGGACTTCCGCCTTCGCTAAAGCTACGGCGGACCACCGAAGCCTTCGGCGAAGGTGGTCGTCCCCGGACCCCTTACAACTTGTCCCGCCGACTTGTCTCGCCGAAGCCGCGAGCGAAGTGAGCGTTCGGCGTAGGCGGAAGCAGCCGCGCCAGCGGCGCTCAGCGAAGGCGGACGCCTAGAGGGCCTCCGTCAGGCCGGCTGCAGCACCAAGCGTCCGCTGGCGAGAGTCGAAGGTGGCCAATTCCTTCATGCGGAGTGCCCTTGCTGACGCGATGTGCAGAATGTCAAGGCTCCGTGTTCCAGTCGTCGCCGCGTGCTGCTCGCTGAGGCGCAACGTTGCTCGAAATGCAGCGGGCCACTTTACCGGTGTGCGCACGAGTCGGCCACTCCGCAGATCCGCGTCGATAGCCGCGGCAGCGGCCTTTGCCTGCTCGTCCGTGATCACCTGGCGAAAGACGCCCAGTCGCAGTGCGTTCCGAACCTCCAGTTCGTGTAGCGCAGTGAAGGGCAGCGGTCCGTCGTGGTCGGATAGGAAGGCCTTGGCGCGAGCCGTGTTCGCGTCGAGGAGATAGCACGACACCAGAAAGCTGCTGTCGGCGTACACGCGCATGTGCGTCAGTACGCTTCCTCGCCGCGTTCGAGCAGCACGAGATTCGGCAGGACACGGTCACCGACGATCAGTTTGGCGCGAGCCTCGACGTCTGGCCACGTCACGCGCGCCGGCCGGCGTCCAGACGGACCGTTTTCGCGCGAGGGCTTCTCGAGAGCCAGAATCCCGCGAACCAGCCGCTCACGCTGCTTCTTCGGCAGGGTCTTCGCACGCTTCAGGAGTTGGGCGACCGTCATGTGCTCATGGTAGCGTTCTCGGCGAGCACCGACAAGCGGCCCAACGCAGCGCGGGTGACGCCGGGCGGGACCGCCCCGCGTTGCGCGGAGGTACTTCGCTTCGCTCGTGCGCTTTGTTTTGATTGGGGTGCTTGCGTCCGCGCGAGAAGTTTTCGGTCGAAAAATCCGGCCGCCTGCTTTACTCTGCCCTCAGGCGTGCAGGCCGCCTCCCGTCCGCGGGAAGGACCGAGTCCACCTGAGCGTGACTGCAAGCGAAGCCGGTCGTGTACACGATCCTCCTTCGCCCGAGCCAGCGGACCCCGGGCGTGTCAGGAGGCTCGTCATGTCCGCACGCAGACTGCCCGTTCGTCCCGACCTCGACCAGCTCAAGAACCAAGCGAAAGACCTGCTGAAGGCGTACCGCGATGGCGACGCGGAAGCCCGCGCGGATTTCGCCGAATTCCATCCGAAGAGAGTCGGCGCCGGTCGCGCCAAGCTCGCCGACGCGCAACTGGTGCTCGCGCGCAGCTACGGCGCCTCCAGCTGGACGCGCATCGTCCAGTGCTGCCAGCTCATCGACGCCATCTGGAACGACGACCTGGACACGGTGCGGCGGCTGGTGACGGCGAATCGGCATCTGGTGACGGAGAACGCGGGCATCGGCAACTACAACTGGGGACCGCCGATGAGCTACGCGGCGAATCTGGGCCGTGACCGCATCATTCGACTGCTTTATGAATTGGGCGCACGGGATCTCCAGCTGGCCATGGGTCGCGCCGTGCTGCAGAGCCAGATCGAGACCGCGTCGATGCTGAATGAGATGCTCGGCAAACCTGCGCCGCCTGAGGGTGCACTCGACGGGGCCGCGTATACCTTGAGCGTGCCCGGCACCGAGTTTGTGTTCCGACGCGGATTCCAGATCCGGCAGGGCCCGGGGACGCCGGTGGAGACCGTGATCGGATCCGACAGCCGCCGGCCTGCCGACAAGCGCCGCATTCTGGAGCTGTACGCCGAACACGGTTACATCTACCCCGACACCGCGATCATGGCGTTCCATCGCGGACGGTTCGATTTGCTCGAACAGCATCTGGCGCACGATCCGCAGCTCTTGTCGCGCCAGTGTGCCATTGCCGAAATCTTTCCTAAGGAAGTCGGCTGCGATCAGGCCCCCTACGAGGCGATGGGCACACCGGTCGATGGCGGCACACTGCTTCACCTGGCGGTGTACTGGGACGAGCTCGACATGGCGGAGTGGCTGCTGGCGCGTGGCGCCGATCCCAACGCGCGCGCGGCCGTGGATGCCGACGGCTTCGGCGGTCACACGGCGCTCTTTGGTTCCGTCGTCTCGCAAGCAGCCTTCTGGATTAACTACGCTCCCGGGACTTCGTCGCCGAACCGCTCGCGACTTGTCCCGCCGAAGCGGCCGCGCGAGCGGCGATCCGCGAAGGCGGACGCACGATTCACCGAGCTGCTGCTCGCGCGCGGCGCCGATCCGAACATGCGCGCGTCAATCCGCATGCGTCTTGGGGAAGGTCACGGCGACACACGCATCCGCGAGTTCCGTGACGTCACGCCGCTGTCGTGGGGCCGCAGGTTCGCGCTCGAGCAGGTGCCGAACGACAAGTTTCGCGAAAGCCTGTTTGTCAACGCGGAAGCGATGCGCGTGCTGGAGGCGCATGGAGGACGGGAGTGATCATCGCGATGCGGGCAGAGTAGACTTGTCGTATGCGAATGACTCTTGGCGTTGCCGCGGTATTGATTGTGGTCGCTGGGTCTTCGACTGGCCGCTCGCAGACGGCGGCGCTTCCAGCCGATCAGCGAATCACGTTCTCAGCCGTCAAAGTGACGCAGGGCGAGGATCCGCACGCGTACGGCATCGAGCTTCACTTCTGGAAGCGGGCTGGATCGTGGGTCGGCTTCATGAACGAGTACACGGGGTTCATCGCCGATCCACCGGCTGGCAGACTGGACGGTCTTCAGATCGATGAGGCCGCCGGCAAGATCGCCTTCACCGCGAAACTCTCGTTGGGTATGACGACGGCGAAAGGCACTACCGAGTGGGTCCGGACGAAGGACGTGTACGAGCTCACCGGCACCATCGACAAGGACGCGATTGCCGGCGTGCTCTCCAAGCGACAGGCCGACGACCCACCGGGCCGGACCACGAAGGAAAGCGTTACGCTCAAGCGGCAGCCGCATGACAGCACCGACGACACGTCGTACGACCAGTGGATCAAGACATGGACCTTGATCCTGCAAGTGCGCGGGCCGAAGTGGTGAGGAGCGATTACGCAGGCACGTAGACCAACCTGATCACATCCTCGCCAATCCGATCGTTCGCCATAAGGCGGAGCGTCGGCCGGGGCCCGGCGAAATACGGCTTGCCGTGACCAAGCACGACGGGGTGCAGGTAGATTCGATACTCATCGATCAGGCCAAGTGCCGTCAGGCTGTGCGCTAAGCCCGGGCCAGCAACTTCGATCTCCCCGTCGCGCTCGGCCTTCAGCTTACGGATCGCGCCCTCGAGATCATTCCCAACAAGTCTGGCGTTGGGGCCGACCGACTTCAACGAGCGCGAGACGACCCATTTCGGCTGCTTCCGCCACGCCGCCGCGAAGGCGCGTTCTTCTGCTCCCCATCTAACCTTAGGATCATCGTCGTCCCAGTAACGCATGACTTCGTACATTTGGCGACCGTAGACGCTGCCCGCCTGCTTCTGAGCCTCCTCGATGAAGTGGCGGAAGAGCGTGGGGCTTGGCGCAAACGCCGTATGGTCGACGTAGCCGTCCAGGGACTGGTTCATTCCGAATACGAGCCTAGCCATTCCACTTCCTCAGGTGCTTGAGCACGTCCATCGGATCGCACTTCTTGTCCCCGTCGCTGAAGTGGATCGGGCCGACGGCTTTTGCGATCTTGATCGCAGCGGCGTTCAGCTTCTTGTTGCGCTTGCCGATGCTCATGAGTGCGCCGCCCATGCCGACGCGCACCCAGTTCTCCTCTTTCGCGATCGTCTTGCCGATCTTCTCGACGCAGCCGAGGAAGAACTCGTCGGTGAGCCGCTTGTCCTTCTTGTCTTTGGCCAGCTCGTAGACGAGTCCGTAGCCGCAACTGCGGCGGACGGGGTTTTTGCTCGCCATCCAGTCCTTCGCGATCTCGAACGCGATGGGAGACTTGGGGAGGGTCGCCCCGCACGAGCTGAGCACGTGGCTGAGCATTCCTGCCGCCGCTTCGTCGACCTGCTTTTCGACCTGGTCGCGTGTGAGTTGTCTTGGGTCGTCGATGAGCAAACCGATGATCCGTGCGTCGTGGTTGCGTTCGTTCCACAGTTTGAGCGCGAGGTCGTGGTCGCGCCCCACGTGTTTCGCAATCGCACGGAGCTTGGTCAGGCCGATGCCGAAACTGGTCAGCCCGCCTGTGCGGTCGCCCATCTCCTTCCAGTTCGCCTCCCCCCGCGCGTCGCGGTTTTCCCTGAGCAGGTCGAGCACCTCGGTCTTGGTCATGGGACAAGTTTACTAGCTCGGTTATCAGCTGTCTGGCGGCGCGTCAAGCTGTGTTACCGTCCATGTTTGAGTGAAGGCCGTCACCAGATTCGCGGCGTGCGTTCTGCTTGCAAGCACGCTGATCGCGTGCTCACGCGAGACGCCGCCGCCACCATCTGCGCCACCGGCGCGTCCGTCTGCTCAGACCGCAGCAGCGATCGTCAAGATCGAACAGCCAGTTGAGATCTCTGCCCAGGTCATTGCAGAGATCCAGAAGGCGCATCCCGACGTCGACCATGGACGGGTGATCAGCCGGGCTCCGCTGCCGTCGGGTGGAGAGCTGCAGCTCGTCTTCGCCACCGCGGGTGACCGGCCGCCGCTCGTAAGTCCATATTTGTCGTGGAACTCCGACGACGTGGTCGCCCTCGCCGTTCGAGGTGCCGGCCCGAGCGATGTGAAGATCGTGTACACCGAGCCGAAGGCACCGGATGAATGCTGCAGTGCGGAGGTCATGCGGATGACCGCATCGGAAGTGGTGCTGCGCGGCATCTTCGAGTCGAGCTCCTACGGCGTGATGACGGAAATCTCCACCGTGAGCTACTGGTTCGATCAAGCCACGAGTCACGTGACACGCGACGCGCACAACAACTTCGGGTTCATGCGTGCGCAGGACACGGGTCGTCCGGAGTTTCTGCTCGTCAACAATGAGCATGTCGTGACGGTTCGACCGACAATGGCCGCGCCCTTCCTGGAGCTCACCGGCTCGCGCACCAAGGCCGGGTGGGAGACGTGGTACGACGAGGATTCAAGTCGAGCTGAGATTCCGGGCTTCACGCTGCCGCAGACGGCGCCGCCAATTCAGTATGGACCCTCGCGTCGTGGCCAGCCGATTCCCGACCAGCCTGCGGAGAAGATTGGTCCCACAACGCGAGACGGAGATCGGATTTGGTTCGGCAAACGACTTCATTACGATCGCGGCACCGCCGGCTTCGGGTACTTCGACACGGTGGCAGGGAAGTCAGAGCTCTTTGACTTGTCCGACGTTGGTTTTGCATCCGTCTCTGCGATTGCCGTCACCGCCGACACGATATGGCTCGCGCTGGCGGAGTACAGCGACATGGGAGGTTCCTCCCGAGGCATCCTTCGGATTCGTCGAGCCGACATGAACCGGCAGACCCTGGACTTTGAATACTTCGTGCCGGCCTTGGCGCGCGTGGGCGATCGTCTCTACATTCCGAATGCGTACGGTGTCTCGATTCTGTTTGACAACGGCACCGTCGAGCACTGGTTCGTGCGCAAGGATCGGACTGGTCAGTTCGTGCTCACGAAGCCGATGCGCTGACGAGGACGCTCGAACCGCGATTATTTTGAGCTTGCGTTACTGAAGTGACAGATCGTGACACATGAGTTCCTCATCCCCTCTTGGAGGTTCGTCACGCAAGGCGGATGGAAGCGCGGGAGACGCTGACTATGCGTCAATCGGCAGCGTGTACAGGGACTACCGAGTCGCCGATCCGCGAATAGCCGCATTCGTGCATGCCGCACTCGGCGATGCGCGCACCGTGCTCAACATCGGCGCCGGCACTGGCTCCTACGAGCCGAACGATCGGGACGTTACGGCCGTTGAACCCTCGCTCACGATGCGCGAGCGGCGCTCCATGCAGCTTCCAGTAGCTATCGACGCGTGCGCTGAGCAGTTGCCGTTCCCGAATCGCTTCTTCGATGCGGCTATGGGCACCTTCACGGTGCATCAGTGGACGGATCTCATGCGCGGGCTCGCGGAGCTTCGACGGGTCACGCGCGGCCCGGTGGCGATTCTCACCTGTGACCCAGCGTTGCTGCGCACGTACTGGCTTCATGAGTACTCGCCGGAGGTCATCGATATCGAGGCTTCGCGGTATCCGCCAATGTCTGCGTTGGCCGCTGGGCTGGGAGGCACAACCACGGTGACACGTGTGCCGATCCCGTTCGACTGCACTGACGGTTTCAATGACGCCTACTATGGGCGGCCCGAAATGCTGCTCGACCCGGCTGCGCGTCTGGCGTGTTCTGCATGGAGCTTCGCAGAACCTTCAGCAGTGGTCCGATTCGAGACTCACTTGACCCGGGATCTTGCCGACGGCACGTGGGATGCGAGGCATGGTCACCTGCGCCGCCAGGAGTACCTCGAAGGTTCGCTCGTGCTCGTGGCATCGATCCCTGAAATCGGCAGATGAACAGAAGATGGCCGGACATCGACGCCGTGACGAGCATCGTCGATGGAATTGCTCAGGCCGAAATCCTGCCTCGGTTTCGGCGGCTTGGACTCGAGGACGTCGAGCGCAAATCTACTGCGACCGATCCTGACGACATCGTGACGGTCGTCGACCGAGACGTTGAAGCGCGGCTGACTCGCGCGCTCGCGGCCCTGACGCCGTCGGCGCCGGTCATCGGCGAGGAGGCCGTTCACGCGCGGTCTGAATTGCTGAACGTACGTGCCTCTGACGGACCGTTCTGGCTCGTCGACCCAATCGATGGAACCAGGAATTTCGCCCGTGGCGACGACGGCTTCGGCGTGATGCTCGCCTGGGTCGTGGAAGGACGCGCTCAGGCCGCGTGGATTCTGCTGCCGGCGCGAGGGCAGATCTTTGTTGCCGAGGCGGGTAGCGGCGCGTTTCTGAATGGCGTGCGAACGACCGTCCCCCTCCAACCAATCTCGGGCCTGCCTCGCGGCGCCCTGCTGGTTCGCTACATGCCTGGCTCTCTGGCCGAAACCGTTACTCGAGCCATGCGCGGTCATTGTCACGAGGTCGGGCCCTCTGGGTGCGCTGCCGTGGAGTACACCGACATCCTTGGAGGCAAGACAGACTTCGTCGTCTACTACCGGCTACTGCCCTGGGATCATGCAGCGCCGGCACTGATCCTGGTGGAAAGCGGCGGAAGGGTCGAGCATCTGAATGGGACTCCTTACTCGGCACGCTCTGAGAATCAGCCGACCGTAGTGGCTCGCGACGCCGGCGTGTCGGGCCACGTGCGCCGGTGTTTGGCGTTACATCTATGAGTTCCAGCCGCCGGTGCTTGAAGAGGAGTCATCATGGCCTTGCAACGACTGCTGACGATCTCGGTGCTGGTAGGTTCGACCGCCGTACTCGGCGGCGCAGTGATAGCGCAGCAAGACGATGGGTTGCCGGTCGTCACCCGAAAGGCGCCCGCGACCGACAACCCGTTGGACCGCGCCTCTCTGGTCGTCCTGCTCCGTGTCGTGAAGACCAGCCTGGAAGAGTCTCCAAACGATGACCCTGGGTCGCAGTACCTTCCAGGGCGTCGTCGGCTATCGCGTTCTGCCGAGGGCACGGTGGTGGATGTCGTGCGAGTCAATGAGCGGCGCGCCGACGAACCCACGTTAGAGCGTCGCAGCATCTCAGTCGTCCAGATCGATCCGCGCGACCAGGTCCAGTTGCTCGAGGTCAGTCAGCTCTACCTTGTGCCACTGAGCACGACTGAGGACCTGCTTCGGTACTGGCGGCTTGACGCGGAGGCGTGTCCAATCAAGCTCGCGATTCCGGGCTACGTGCTGGCGTCGCCGCAGGTCGGGTATCAGCTGACTGGCGGCGCGTCAACGATCGACACCACGGGGCGACGACTTCGAGTGCTCAAGCGTGGGGGCCCACTCGACCAGTACGATGGACTCCTGTTTGACGATGTCGCCAAGAAGCTGAAGAACTGGGCAGGGTATCGCTGACGGGACTAACCGATGCTAGGCAGCAATCTGTCGACTCATCCACAGCCCCTCCGGGCATGGCCAGGCGTCGTGATCGTCGTCGTGCAGTGGTTCCTTTGGTATGGACTCATCCGCATCGCGCCGAATGAACTAATCGTGTCCGCGCTTGGCGGACTTGGTGCCGGTCTCTTCGTGCTCGTGTGGTGGTTGTTCTTCAGCCGGGCCGGGTGGCTCGATCGCATCGGCGCGGTCGTGCTCGCGGTGGGCGCGGTGTTCCTCAGCGGCTTCCTGGTGCATGAGTCGCTCGGCAGCGGGCTGACGGGTCAGATGTTCTACATGTACGCGATTCCATCGATGAGTCTCGCACTCGTCGCGGGAGCGGTCGTCGGGCAGCGACTGTCGGCCGCGGGCCGGCGGGTGGCGATCGTGCTGGCGATTTTCGTCGCCAGCGGCTTCTGGCTGAACGTACGAGTCGAGGGACTCGGTGTCGGCCGGATGCATGCGCGTTGGCGCTGGTCCGCGACGCCGGAGGAACGCCTGCTTGCCTCCGCGCCGGCGCTGCCGGCAGCGTCCACGGCGTCTCCGGCCGAGCCCGTTCTGCCCAGGCCGGTCGAGCCTGGCACCGCGGGAGTTTCTCCGGGTGCGCCAGGTGCGTCGGTGGCGGCCTCGCCGGTACCCGAGGTGGTGGAATGGCCTGGCTTCCGCGGACCCTTGCGAGACGGCATTGTCCGCGGCGTGCGAATCGCGACCGATTGGACGACGTCGCCTCCCGTCCAGCTGTGGCGCCGATCGATCGGTCCGGGCTGGTCGTCGTTCGCCGTGGCCGGCGATCGCCTGTACACGCAGGAACAGCGCGGCGACGAGGAGATCGTCGCGTGCTATCGCGTGTCGACCGGTGCACCTGTCTGGACGCACCGCGATCGCACGCGTTTCTGGGAAGCGGCCGCAGGTCCCGGTCCGCGAGCGACGCCTGCGCTCGCTGCAGGCCGCCTCTATGCCCTTGGGGCCACCGGCAGGCTCAACGTCCTCGATGCCGCGACGGGCGCCGTTCGGTGGTCACGTGACGTGGCGTCCGACCTCGATGCGTCGCTCCCGGAATGGGGCTTCTCCGGTTCACCGTTGATCGTTGACGACCTCGTTGTGGTCGCTGTCGGGACGCTGGCGGCGTACGAGACGGCGACGGGCAAGCGGCGTTGGATCGGGCCGACAGATCCTGGAAACTACAGTTCGCCGCACCTCCTGACCCTTGGCGGCGTGCGTCAGATCGTCATGCACAGCGCACCCGGAACCGTCGGTGTCGCCCCGGCAGACGGCACGGTCCTGTGGGAGCACGCGTCGGAAGGCGGCGCGATCGTTCAGCCGGCGCGCACGGCGGAGGGCGATGTGATCGTCGCGGCGACTGCCGGTCCGGGCGGATTGGACGTGCGCCGGATCGCGGTGTCGCGCGCACCCAGCGGCTGGACCGTCACCGAACGTTGGACCTCCACCGGGCTCAAGCCGTACTACAACGATTTCGTCGTCCACAACGGGCACGCGTATGGGTTCGACGGCAGCATCCTGGCCTCCATCGATCTCGCCGACGGCACGCGCAAGTGGAAGGGTGGCCGGTACGGCAACGGGCAACTGATCTTGCTGGCCGAACAGAACCTGCTGCTCGTACTGTCGGAAGACGGTGAGGTGGCGCTCGTGTCCGCGACACCGGACAAGTACACAGAACTCGCGCGCATCCCGGCGATTGAAGGGACGACATGGAACCATCCCGCGATGGTTGGGCACGTTCTGTTGGTGCGCAACGGCGAAGCGATGGCCGCGTTCAGGCTGGCCCCAGAGAAGCGTTGACGGTCCGCCCTGCGCGTCAACGATCGACACCACGGGGCAGGGTATCGCTGACTTTCAGTCGGCGAGCCCCGGCCGCTGACTCAGAGCCATGATCGTCGCGGTTGATCTTGAACTCCGTGGTCAGGACGCCCGTGCCGTCCGGCGTCATCGTGAGCGCGGCGTATCCAGCCGCTGAGTCCGCAATCGCGCTCACGGCGCCTGCGTGGACGAATCCGTGCTGCTGTGAAATCTCGACCCGTGGGCGCATCGCGATCTCGACCTGCCCCGGCGAGACGTGTTCCAAGGTCGCCCCGAGGGTCCCCATGAGGCCCTGTTTCGAGAAGCTCGACCGGACACGCTCCAACGAACCGCACTCAGGCGTCATCGCCAGAGCTTACCGCGTCACTGGGATGAGCTCGATATGGCGGCGTGGCTGCTGGCGCGTGGCGCCGATCCGAACGCGCGCGCGGTCGTGGATGCCGACGGCTTTAGCGGTCACACCGCGCTCTTTTCTTGATCCGGGGACTTCGTCTCCGGACCCCTTACTCGCTCACTCGCGCGATTCGCCTCCCCGGGACGAACATCCAGGCAAATCGCGCTTTGTTCGCGAGGCTCGCATAGCTCGCTCGCTCTGTCCCGCCGGGGACGTCGTCCCCGGACCCCTTACAACTTGTCCCGCCGAAGCTCGGCCATTATCGATGCCGAGCGAAGGCGGACACTCACTCGCCGCGCGCTTCGACGCGCGGCTCCGTTCGTGTGACGCGCTCGCTTGGCCGCTCGCGCGCTGCTGATCCGAGGGCGGTTCGATTTGCTCGAGCAGCATCTGATGCGTCTCGGGTCAGGCCACGGCGACACACGCTTCCGCGAGTTCCGTGATGTCACGCCGCTGTCGTGGGCTGCAGGTTCTCGCTCGAGCAGGTGCCGAGCGACAAGCATCGCGAGATTCTGTTTGTCAACGCGGAAGCGGTGCGCGTGCTGGAGGCGCACGGGGGACAGGAGTGAGCGCGCGGCTTCGGGTGTCTTCCGACTCGATTCCCGAACTCGTTGAGAAGGTTTCGACGCTGACGAGGAACTGACGGTGGCGCTCAAGTACGCAGCGTACAACTCGGGACGTACCCGGGATCCTGGTATTCGAAGAGCTGAACTTCGCCAATGGAAGTCAGGTGCTGTCCGAGGAAGATGGCGAGAGCTTGGGGGCCATAGAAGAACAGGCGCGTGTGTCGGATGTTGTGCTTCTTAAGCAAGTCTCCGAGCAGGTCCCTCACGGCTTTGGCGAATGCAACTGCTTCTTCAGAGCCCGCGAGCGATTGGCTGCCCGGCGCCGCGGGCGCCACGAAGACGAACAGCTTCGGCAGAGCACCCGTGCTCTGGATGTACCGCCGCACATCTTCGCGGCCGTCACCGCGAATGTTCAGGCCCAGGACAAGATCGCCGTCAGTGCCGCCGCCTCCGTCGACAATGTCTACGTGCATCTCGAAAGGAGTCGCCGGCATCGCATCCGACCGCCACGGATCCTTGGCGGGAGGCTGTGGCACCTCAAAGCTCCATCCGCCGACGACCGGGAACGTCGCCCCAAGCGCGATGCTCGTGGACAGAGCGCACCGACCGCGGAACCGTATCTCTCGTTCGCGTCGCTCATTCGCAATCTTGTCTTTGAGCGCTTTCAATTCCGGCAGCAGCTCGCCGTTCCAGACATCCTCCGTCGGAACCCGCCGTGCCGTGCGGTCAAAACGCGGCGACCAATCCACGATGTAGTCGGCTGGTATGTCGAACGTTTCCTTGGTCCAGTTCTGCACCCATAGGGAAATGCGCTTGTCCGTTACCGCCATGGAGGCAATCGACTTGCGCAGCACCTGTTCGATCTCGTTACGGTCGATCGTGGCGCCGCGCCTCGCGTCCACCGACCGAAAGAGTTCCGCGAAGGCCGGCTCGACCGCCTGGCGGATCATTTCGCGGTATTCCGGGTGTTTCAGGATCTCCGCGACGAACATGCTTGAGGCATGGTCATCGTGGTGCAGGCTAACAGGGACAATCTCTAGATAGACCTTGGAATGGATGAATTCGACTTGCTCCTGATTCAGGCCTGCATTGCGCATCCGGTCGTCGAGGTCGCCTTTCGTTGCTGCCAGCGCGGACAGAACATCGTCATAGAAGGGTTTCGCATTCCTCAGCCTCGCCAGGCCGCTTTCGATGGCTCTCAGGGAATCCGCAAGGCCTGGACAAACCAGCTTGAAACACTTGTAGGTCTGTGGGTTCTCAGAGTCCAGCTTCCGAAAGTGCTCGAGCACGTCACGGAACTCGGCGGGCGTGACATCGTGGTCCTTCACCTGTATGTGGATACGAGACGACTGTCCGCCCTGCTGGAACCGAATGTCAAAATCGCCGGTGCCTTCGGGAAACAGCTGATGAAACGCAGGGTCCCGGAGCCAGATCGGCAACTGGCACACGGCGTACCGGGTCTGAAAGCCAAAGCCCTTGCCCGCCACAATGCCGCCCATCGCTTCCGGAGACAGCAACGAGCCCGGGCGTGGCTTTGATTTGGAGCTGGACTTCGATGTTTGTGACATGGGCTATTGACCGAACCTGGAGCCGAACACCTGCTTCCACAGCCTGCGGCTTTCGGTTTCGTCGGTGCTGTCCAGCGCCTTACGGGCGGTACTCGCCGCTGACTTGACCTGGCTCATAAACGCGTTGAATTCCTTCGACTCCCAGTGTTTGGCAACGTTCACTGACGGGTAGGCGGGATCGGAAATCGTCGGCACAATGTTCATATCCCGATAGAATCCGTACGAGCGCTCGATGCCCTCGAGCACGTTCACCACGGCATCCGCATGCGATACCGGCCAACCGATGCTGCCGTGGATGAGGCTCTCGAGGATGTACGATTTCAGGCGGCATGATTCAGTCGGCAGCCGATCGCGCCAGTACTTCATCAGCTTGATCACTTGAACGTAGTACGCGTCTGTTGCCTTGTTCTTATCGGTCGTCGTCTGGATCTGGCCCTTCGGGTGGGTTGCCACCCATTCCTTGGCGTTCCTGTCTGGTATCCACAACGGGCCACCGTCGCCATTCATCGGCGTCGCCGGCACGATGTCCAGCCAGACCCCCTTCGCCGCCTGCGCGCCGACCGAGCGGCCCTGGCGCTTGGTCTTCGAGTAGTACTTGCCGAGGATTGACTGTGTCCAAGCGAGGACGAGTTCGGGTTCCGTCGCTGACTTGTCGATGTCGACGAGGCAAATGACGTCCACGTCGTTAATGTCATTGATCGCAGTGCGCCGGGCGTATGAACCCGAGAGAAACGTATCCTTGTGAGCCTCCTTGAAATCGTCGTCGCTGCGCAGCTGCTCCCGGACTTTCTCGTGCGACGCCTTCGCGTCCGCCACATCAGCGTCACCGGGTTGGATGGACGACAGCAGTGCCTTGAAATCCGCCGCGAGTTCCACGGTTCAGCGTTCCTTTCCCGGAAGGTCGGGCAGTTCGCCTGACGCGCCGAGGTCCACGCCATATTCGCTCGCGAGCGCGCTGAGGAAATCTCCGCAAGCGGCGCAATCCTCGTCGCGCGCCAAGTCAATCCCGTACCAACGCTGAATGGTCATTTCATCGACGCTGTCGCTCAGTGGCGGCATGCTCGCGTACTGAGTTCCCGGCTCCGGACGATTCAGCCACAGATACCAGGGAGCTGCAAAGTCTTTGCTCAGGGCGTTGAGCGAGCTCTCCTCGCCGGCGAGCAGTTCCAGCATCGCGAGCTTGGCGACGAGATTTGCGATAGGCAGCACGTCGAGCGAGAGCCCCGGTTCGACGGCGACAGGCCTGTCAGAATATGCGACGGCTTCCGCGTCCGACGCGGTCGATATTTCTACGTCGGTGGCTTCCTCGGGCATTGCCGAGATGAAGCACTGGTGGCAGGGTGACTGCTTGGGCCGGACGCGCAAGACCTGCCCTCCGTAAGCGCGCCGGAACGCGCCTCCATAGACGGCAGCAGTTCCGGTTTCCACACACAGCTTATTCACGAGCAGCTTGCTCGGCCTGTTGTCGGTTCCGCAGATGACGACGTCGGCGCGCTTCACAAACTCGCGGATTTCGTTCTGGTTTTCGTAGTCAAGTGCGACCGCGTGGAGAGAGACATCCGCCTCCGGATTCTTCTCAAGGATCAGGTCGCGTATGGCATTCACCTTATAGCGGCCAACCTGAGAAATGCCCCCAGGATGACGGACCACGTTTCCGACAGAGAGCCGGTCGCGGTCGACGAGGATGAAATGCCCGACACCGCATTTTGCCAATTCGATTGCGACATGAGCGCCGCCGGTACCCAGGCCGACCAGCAGCACGGTCTTGTTCTTGAGGACTGTGGTCTCAAGAATCCCCGATCGCCTGCTAGCGAGTTCGGGTTGAACGTCGGCGAAATGCACGTCAATCGCTTCCCGTTGTCCATTCGCTTCCCGCCAACATTCGGCCTGGTAGTGCGAGCCGTCGGGAGCCGCGAAGACCGAGGCTTTCGCTTGCGATTGTGTCGTGGGCTTGAGAGTAACCGCGATCGGGTGTCCGGCAGGCGGTTCACCCTGTTTCGCGATCGCGACAGTGGCTGAATCTCGATCGCACGAAGGTTGAACGCCCAGCCCGGTGTGAGTCAGCGCGTCGCCCTCATCCCAGCGGCTGACGGAAAGCGAAACAGCGTCACCGTTGCTTATCTCGCCCCAGCGATCGCGCATCCATTCGCTCGACAGCGTGATCACGGCGAACATGTCGGCGTCATCGGCGGTGATGTTCAAAGCGCGGGGTGCCTGGCTGCCTTCCGCGACGGCGACGATCGTGCGCTTCGTCTTGTCGTAGACCAGCTTGGTCCGTCCCGGTCTGCGCTCGGCGATCGACTTCATCGCCTCGCGAATCATCTGCTGCTGTTGCGGGTCTCTCGTGCTCATGCTGTCTCCGTCATCGTTCGAACAAAATCGGCGATCGGAAGACCTGTCGCCAGGTGCTGTTCGAACGCCTCAACCCAAATCAGTCCTTTGAGGAAAACCCTGTGCAACATGATCCCTGAATGCCAACGCTCGCTGCGCCAGTGACAGATCTGCGGCCACCCATTCGCATGCGGCGTCAACGTATGCATGTTGTGCGACACGCCGAGCGAGGCAACCGGACTGCCGTTGTACATTCGCAGCGGGTTAGGTTCTGTCAGGTACATTTCCGGCCGCTGGTACGGGTATCCACTTGAAATGGGTATGTAGAGGCGGTACTGGCGTCCGGAGTTCGCGGTTGCCGTGCCTGCGGCCCAGTAAGAATCGTAGGTAGAATCGCGATACACCCCGAACTGATCGAGCCCCTCCCTGATCAGGGCCTGGTGCTCGAGATAGAGGCGCTGGCGCTGCTCAGTCGTCCACATTGGAAGATCCTCGTGCAGGCGACCTATGGGTCCGGAAAACGTGCAGGATGCCAGCGATGTCCAGAGCGCTGACGCCGGACGGCACTCCAACGGCCTCGGTTGAACCGTCAGCTCTGTCCATGCGATCGACTTCGAGGACCGTCATCGGCCACGCCGAGTCGAACGCAAATGCGAGGTATTGGGAATCCTGTAACTTCGCAACAAGGATGGTGCCGAAGCCGGTTGCGTGCCGTTCGATCGCCGCGCCGCTTTCCTTTGACAGCGCGTCAACGAGCTGTTCCAGAACGCGCTCGCGTGTCGCGGAGTCGATATCGAATGCGGGTTCGATGGCAGGCTTCGATGCGTCGGCCCCGATTCTGATCCGGCTCAGGGACACCTTCTCCCAGGCATGGAGCTCTTGCTCGGGCAGCTCTTTCCGCGCAACAAGCGCCTGACGAACGGGGCTCACTCCTGGAAGGACTTTGACGCGCAGCGGCAGCGGCGCTGTTCTGCCCGCCGATAGCTCGTAGACCCAAGGGTGGATTCTGATGATCGGTTCGCCCGGCCGGTCGTCAAGCGTGACGATGATTTCGGCCATGCTCCTGAACTCGTTCCGGCTCCCGACGCTCGCGATCCGTTTCTGGTCGCCGCCGCTCGGTGCCGAGAGTCCCAACCTGTGGTGCGAATGCCAGTCCCCGAAGTATCGGAGAGCCCAGTCGGACGCCATCACTTCGCTGAGTTGCCGCAGGTAATCCACATCGAGCCGGAAATGTGCGTGATTGCGTTGCGCATCCGGACCTGCTTTCGTCGCAAGCAGAACGGTAGGCACGTCTTGCCACCGCCCGAACAAGTCGCCGCCGGTTTCGATGGACCATGCTGACGCCTCTGCAGCAATCGCTCGCAGTTCTGATTCCCACGTGACCAGGAATCCGACCGGAGCCTCCACCCGCGCCCGGCGGCTCACAAACCGCCCAAGTCTCTGAATCAACTTCTCGGAATCTCGCGAACCTCGCAGTCCTCGTAGCGCCGACGTCAGCTCCGGCCGCTCTTCAATCCATTCCCGGAGATCCATCGTTAGACGCGCGTCCGCTTGCGCCAACTCATCGGATGAAATGTCGAGGACGGTCGAAATCCGCTTCTTAAGCTCGGCACTTGGCTGGCGTCGTCCGGCCTCGAGGTCTGCGACGTACGCGGGCGTGACGTCGAGCTTCTCGCCGAGCTGGCGGAGAGACCACTTTCGCGCCAATCGCTGGCTCTTGATGAGTTCGGAAATGTCTGGCACGTGACCCTTATGTCATCGTATGCTCACGCTGTCAAGATCAGGCGAGTCTTGGTGACGATTCGGCTGACAACTCATTACGATAGAATAAGATACAGAATTAGCCATCACGGGCGTGACGGGGCCTGAGCGGCGCAGAGGCTCTCGTGAGCAATGGCAACCTGATCGTGTCGACGTAAGCGGACCAAAGGCGCGTCCGGAAGGCGCACCGCCTTGGCCTGTCAGCACCGTATGACTGAAGACGATGATCTTCTTCAAGTGACTTGAGAAGCAGCTACTCGTCCGAGTAGAAAGTATCCGCGACCAGCGGACCGTTGATTGCGATGGATTTCGAAACAGGACGTCGCCGCAACGTGGCTCTAGTCGTCAGACTCAACCGGGTCTGGCGGCGGGGGTGGAGCAGTCGGTTCCATTCTGCGGACTTCGACATGAAGCGGATCAGTCCGGGGGCGTCGTATGTTCGCGGCTACCAGATGTACGTTGACAGAAAAGGATCTGACGGCCTCATCAGAATTGAACTGGAAATACACAACGGGCAATTCGCAGGGAACGTGGTGCATGACCCGCTTGACGCCGAACTGCACACGTTGATCGGCCCCCTCCCCTGAAATATTCGGCCCGTCCTCGTTCCCGACGGGCGTCGGAAAGCGGCTCATGAACGGTTCAATGTGAGGCAACCGCAAATCGTACATGCTTCTTGGTTTTCGCAGCCCGGGAGCATCCGGCAGGTCCGGCAAATCATCGCGCCAGACGCCCGGCGCGTCCGTCCACAACTGCACGTCCACATCCAGGGCCGGCGCCGACCCTGAATTCTCCAGCACCAGCTTGAAGGGCAGAATCCTCTTGTGCCCGTTTAAGGCCGACGCCCATGCGGTCAGGAAAGCCTCATACCGGGAAAACACGCGGTTAACACCGGCGTTGTAATTGACGGCGTCCGCGTCTGACACGTATCCCGGAAGGCCGGCGAACGTTCCAAGTGAAATCTTCTGGCCGCCCGGTCCGATGATCGACTGGTCCGTTGGAGAAATGTGCGGATACCTCTTTCTCCACGCATCAAGCAATGCCCGCCGGGTCTGGCTGTCGATGGCAGTGACCACCTGGATGTCAAAGCGCCCCCCCGTCTGGCTCCCGCCGAACGTGAGCGTCAAGTCCGGCGCTGCGCCTTTCGCTTCGGCCACCTCGCGGCGCAGCCTCTCGAGCTCGCGCGTGGCCTCGTCGGGTTCATCCGGCAGCTCAAGGGAGTCATCCGGCGCCACAAGCTCGATCCGCCGGGATCGCGCCTTCGTCGCTAGCCCTCCATCGGCGGAAATAATCAGAACGCGATCCGCAGGCCGCTCCTCCCGAAAACCGAAGTACGATGCCAGCAACCGATCGTCGGCGGACTGCGGGTGCAAGCGGTGCCGCGAGAACAACTCATCGGCCGGCTCGGCGTCAAGCGCCATCGCCTGAACGCCGCGCCTAGTGGTTACGGGCGTCGTCGACAGGGCCAGCGCGTTCAGTTTCTTCAATACCGCCCGTGCCCGCTCCTTCTGGCGTTTCGACCCCGCCCACTTGTAGCGGTCAAGTTCGGCAAATACCACCGGCGTGAAGACGAGCATTACCGGCTGAACGCCCAGCTGCTTCGGCCAGTCGACTTCATCGAAAGGCCGATATTGCATCAGCACGTTCGTGTCGATCAACGCGAAGACCGGAGACGGCGTAGTCACGGGGACGTTCATTACATGCTCTCGAGGTTCAAGGGGATCACCGGCGACTGGCCGCGTGCCACACCAGTACTCCATGTGTAGCACGACGCGTCCGCCAGCAGCAGACAGACGCTCCACGAAGCGATGCGTGAGCGATCCGGCCGACGGGCCTATTCTTCAACCTCATCGCGCCAGGCGCGCTGCGGTAATCCTACCGTCCAAGCACGTTGCGCACGGCGGCAACGGGAATCGTACACTGCCGCACCTGGCCGCCGCCGATGACGACAAGGTCCAGCGGCACGAGTGGAAACTTCGCAAAGGCCGCGGCATCGAACCTCGCACCAATCCGATCGAGACGCCCGCCCGGCGATGTCACCAAAGTGCGCGGCGGAAGTCCGACCGGATCGGACTCGTGCGACACGACCCACATCCGCGTGAGCGGCGCAAAGCCCGGAATCTCGAACACCATCGACATCTCGACGACACGAAGACGCAAATCCTCGACGACGTCGGCCGCGGTGAACGGCAATCCGGCCACCGACGCCTCACGTGCGGCGTCTGCAATCCTGGCGCGCGGGCTTCGAAGCAGCACGGCCACCGGCGCTGGCGTCGCCCGATTCTTCTGCGGCGCGAGCTTCTCGAGCACACACGACGCTCGCGCGCGATCGCGATTCGGGTCCGCCAGCGCGTCAGCGACTTCCTCGTCGGTCAGGAACTGCGACGATGCCGGCTCCTGGGACAGCGGGAGCGCTGGCGATGGCGCGGTTGTCTCGCCGGTGAAGTACGCCTTTCGAGCGCGGACGACCACGCCGGACCGCTTCACCCGCACGTCGATCTCGTGCGCCTTGCCGTCGGGAGCCGCGGCCTGAAAGCCGAGGAGGTATTGAAGGTGCAGCTCATCGGCGATTTCCGTGAAGGTCGCACTGAGGTTGTTGTTGTCGTTGTCGCCACCGTAACGACGCCCGCCCGACATCGACGCGATGCGCCCCAGCGTCGATCCGAACGGATGCCTCCCTTCCGAGATGCCAATCGCGTAGACGAGCGCGCCGTCACGCTCGATGTGCCGCGCGGCGCCGTCGGCCGTCAGCGCGAATGGCGTCACAGGCGTCGCGTAGCGGCAGCGGCCGATCGGTCGGCTGGCGCTGTTGGTTTGCCGCAAGAGCCCCTCCGCGCTGTCATTTTCGCCGTCGGTGACCAGCAGCACGGCGCGGCGGCTCGTCATGTCGGGAAGCAAAGACACCGTCCGGTCGAGGCCGGCCCAGATCGGCGAGCCGGGATCACTGGGCAGACCCGCGGCAATTGCGCCACGCACCAGGCTGAAATCGGTTGTGAGCGGCTGGCAGTCGGCGGCCAGCGTCTGCACCGAGACGCGGTCGCCCGGCAAGAGGTGATCGAGGAACGCGTCGCCGGCTCTGGCCACTTGATACGCGTACTGGTCCAGGCTGCCGCTGCGATCGAGCAGGATGGCGACGCTCACCGGCAGCGGGTCGCTCGAAAACGTCTGGATCTCGCGGCGCGAGCCGTTGTCGAAGACCTCGAAGTCTTTCGCGGTCAAGCCGCGGACGATCTCACCGCCATGCGTCCGAACGGTGACGTGCACCGGGACGATCACGGTAGATTTTCGAAAGGTCGCCGACTGCGTGGCCGACAGCACGGTGCCGGTCGTGAGCGCGATCCCCGCGACGAAAGCGACGACAACCAGGCGCATGTGGCTCACTCTACCCTCACTGCTTCCGTCGGCTGAATCCGCAGGCTGCGTCGCGCCGGGCCAAGTACCTCATAGCTTCGTTTGCGCATATAATAATGGCGTAATTGTATGCGCACCACGCTCGACATTCCGGAGGCGTTGCTCGAGGAGGCACGCACGGCGGCTGGCCTCCAGTCGAAAACCGACACGATCATCCTGGCGTTGCGAGAGCTTGTCCGCCGCCGCCGTCTGAAAGAGCTGAAGCATCTGCTCGGCCGCGTCCAACTCGACATCGATCTGCCCGAGAGCCGGCGTCGTCCGGGTCGACCGCGTCTGCGACGCCCATGATTGTCGTGGACACCTCCGTCTGGGTCGCCGCGCTGCGCTCGGCATCGAGCCTTGAAGCGTCGGCATTCGCAGCGCTGGTGGATTCCGATGATGTTCTCCTCGCGGCACCGGTGCGGACGGAGTTGCTGGGCGGCGCCCGTGCTGTGGATCGAAAGCACCTGAAGCGACTGCTCACGGCGCTGCCCGTTGCGTATCCGACCAAGGAGACGTGGCAGCGAATGGACGGATGGGCTGAGCTGGCGCACGATCGGGGCGACCGGTTCGGCGTCGGCGACCTGCTGATTGCCGCGATGGCAAAGGAAGCCGGGGCGCTCGTCTGGTCACTCGACGCCGACTTCGCTCGCATGGAGCGCTTGAAGTTCGTCGACCTGTACGAACCCCCTGTCTGATTACCGCTTCCTTGCGCTACCGGATTCGCCGGTGAAACCGGGTCGGGGGCGTGCTAGCTTCCGCTGAGAGTCGCTCTTCGGCTTTTGTTACGGAGGTGTCACATGCAGAATGCCGGCAAGCCAGACACGATCGTGCTCATCCACGGATTCTGGGTGACGCCACGGAGCTGGGAGCATTGGATCAAGCGGTACGAATCACGTGGCTATCGCGTGCTCGCTCCTGCTTATCCAGGCTTCGGCGTGGAGGTCGAGGCGCTCAACCAGGACCCGTCGCCGATCGAGCGAGTCACCTCGCTGCAGATCATCGAGCACCTCGAGAACCTGGTGAAGGAACTCGACAAGCCGCCCATCCTGATGGGCCACTCAGCCGGTGGTGTCTTCGTGCAGATCCTGCTGGACCGCGGCTATGGTGCCGTTGGCGTGGTGATGAACTCGGCGCCGACCGAGGGAGTCCTCGTGACGCCATACTCGCAACTCAAGTCCGCATTCCCAGTGTTGGCGCATCCCGGGAAGAAGGCCGTCGGCTTGACGCATGCGCAGTGGCACTACGCGTTCACGAATACGTTCTCCGACGAGGAGTCCCAGGCGCTCTACAAGCGGTATCACGTCCCAGCGTCGGGCACGATTTTCTGGGAGAGCATTCTCGCGAACGTCAAGCCGGGCCGCCAGGAGTTGTCCGTCAACTACCAGAACGATGCGCGCGCCCCCCTGCTGTTCATCTCGGGCGAGGCGGACAACCTCATGCCGCCGTCGGTGCAACGCTCGAACGCGACGCACTACACGTCGAACACGATCACCGAACTCAAGGAATACGAGGGCTACGCGCACCTCCTGCCGGCGCAGAAAGGTTGGGAACAGATTGCCGACTACGCGCTGGTTTGGGCGGAGCAGCACGCCAGAATGCCCGCGGCCACGACCTGACGACTTCGAGGACACACCGGATTCACCTGAGCTCCCGCGATCGCTGGTCCTACAGCGGGCTCCTCACTCCGCCCTCACCGCTTCGGTCGGCTGAATCCGCAGGCTGCGTCGCGCCGGTCCGTAGGCGGCGAACACGCCTACTACCACCATGATCATCGCAATGGCCGGTGTGACCATCGCCAGTCGCTCGGCAAGCACCACGTCGTCGCTCAGCGGTGCGATCGCCATCGCGCCGAGCGCGCCAAGGACGACTCCCACGCCGACCTGCACGGCCACCCGCGAGAACACGCTGCGGAGCAAGCCCATCGGCGAGGCACCCAGGGCCGCGCGAATGCCGATCTCCCGCCGGCGCTGCGCCACGGTGAACGACATCAGCGCGTAGACACCGGCCGCTGAGAAGAGCAGCACCGTCACCAGGATGCAAGACAACGCGAGCCCAACGAGACGGACCGCGAGCGCGTCCTCGCTATCCGCCAGCGCGCGCGTTTGGATCTCGCTGATCCGCAACGCCGGATCGACGGCGGTGAGGTGCTGGTGCGCCCTCCGGGCGAAGCCTTCGTTCATCCGGGATGCCGCCGATCCTCGCAGTCGCACCGTCAGGCTCACACGCGCCAGTTGCTCGGGTGCGACGGGGTAGAGGATCGTCGGGCCGACGACGTCGGGGTCGATCGGGTTCCGCCGCAGATTCTCGGCAACGCCAACGATCTCGTACCAGGGCGACGGTTCTCGGTTCGGCGCGCCGGCATAGCGCATGCGCCGGCCCACTGCGGACGCGCCGTTCAGGAACCGCTGCACGAAGGACCGGTCGACGATCACCGGGCCGCCTGCCCCGAGCATCGTCGAGGGGTCGCTCGCAGTCGCGTCGAGCGCGTTGAACGGACGACCCGCGATGACACGCAGGCCGTAGACGTCGAGATAATCCGTGTCGATGCCGAACGTGGTCACGCCACGCATTCCGTTGGTCGCGGCGGCGCCTTCGACGTTGTCTGCTGGGATGCCTTCCACTTCGATCCGTCCAGTGATGTTGCGCTGAGGCAGGGACCCGGTAAACGTCACGCCGGTCACGTCGGGCTCAGCCTGCAGACGCCGCCTCAGCTCCAGCAGCCGATTGCCGAAGGCACTCGATCCGATCTCCGTCAAGACGGCGGCTCCGACCAACTCTTCGATCGGGTAGTTCGGTTGCGTGAGGCTGGTGCGAATCTCCTGGATGCCCATCTTGATGGCGGCCGGCAGAACGGCCACCGCAAACGCCACCTGCGCGACGATGAGCGCGCTCCACATCCGGCCTAGTCGTGGCCCCGTGCTGCCGCCGAGCTGACGAAGGTCCGCGCCACCTCGTCGTCTCGTCGCGTGAAGCGCCGGCAGGATGCCGGCGATCGCGGCAGTAATCACGACGAGCACGAGCACGTAGAGCATCGTGGACGGTTGAACGCCGTGCTCCAACCAGAACGGCGCGGTGCCGCCCACCAGGTCCAGGTCCAGGAACATCAGCCGGTTGCCGAGCTCGAGCCCGTACTGGGCGAGCGCGAGGCCCAGGAGAGCGGGCGGCAGCGACAGGACCAGAGCCTCGACGAAAAGCTGGGTGACGATCCGGGCGCGGCTGGCGCCGAGCGCGGTCCGCACGGCGATCTCTCCTCGTCGAGTGGCCGTGCGCGCGTAGAGCAGGATGGCGACGTTGAGGGCGACGACGATGAGCACGAGGCTGACGGTGAGTTGTCCCATCACCCACGCGTTGGGGCCCATGTCCTGATTGTCGATAATGGGTCTGGTGTAGCCCAGCACCTGTGGCTTCAGCGTCGCGTTCGTCTGTGGAAAGGCCGCGGCCGCTCGCTGTCCAAAGGCCGACAGCTCCACCTGCGCCGTTTCTCTCGTCGCGCCCGGCGCCAGTCGGCCGAACACAAACAGCTCCGGACCGGCACCGCGCGGAATCGCCGACGGGTTCGCGCGTAGCGGAATCCAATACTGATGGTTCACCGGAAACGCGAACCCGTTGGGCATCACGCCGACGATGGTGTATTGCGTGCTGCCGAAGCGAAGCTGCTGCCCGACCACTGTTCGGTCCTGCTCGAACCGCGATCGCCAGACGTCGTAGCCGATCACGACGACCGGCGGCGCAGCGGCGTGCTCATCGTCTGGCGTGAGACTGCGTCCGAGCAGCGCCGGCACGCGCGCCACGCGGAACCCGCTCGCGCTCATCGCGGCGATTCGCACGTCTTCGGGAAGCCGATCGCCTGCATGCATCGTCGCGCTGGCTTCGCGAAATGCGCTGATCTCGACGACGGACGTCATCTGGTCGCGCCACGTCACGAAGTCGTGCAGCGAACGACGGTTCTCGTTGTTTCCCACGACGTCCCAGTTCTCGAGCGCGACGATGCGGTCACCTTCGTCGAGCGGGAGCGTGGGATCGAAGTGCGCGTGGAAGAAGCCAAACATGCCCGCCGTGATCGCGATGCCGACGGTGATCCCGACGGTGGAGACGGCCGTCAGGCCGGGGGACCTCACCAGGAGCCGGAGGCTGAGCTTCAGGTCGGGCCAGGACAAGAGAAACGTGCGGCGTGCGTAGTGCGTGGTGCGTGGTGCGTTGTGCGTGGTGCGCAGTGCGTCGTGCGAAGCCTGCCCGCCGTAGCCCGAAGGGCGAAGGTGGGTGCGACGGACCAAGGTGTCACGCAGTCCCCAGAGAAATGCACGGAGGATTTCTGCCGTGTACCACAGGAACGCGGTCAGTCGTCCGTTCCCGCGCGCGAGCCGGGCGCGGCGTACTTCCTCGAGGTCGCCCAGCAGCGACACACGTTCGGTATCAGAGCGGCCGACGCGGAGGAGGAAGGAGAGTGGGTGTCTCATGTGGTTCCGGGTTCCGGGTTCCAGGTTCCGGGTTCGAAGGACTTGGTTCAGGGTTCAGGGTTCTGGTTCAAGGTTCTGGTTCCACGTTCGGCGGAACCCGGAACGAGAACTTGGAACCAACTCTTTAGAACCTGGAACTCGGAAGCTGGAACCCGGAACCTCTTCGTCCATGTCATCGACCGAGTCCCGCCACACCCTCCGCCATCCGCACGACCGCCGCGTGCGCTTCGCGAAGGGCGGCGCGGCCTCGGGGCGTCAGCACGACGTGTTTCTTGGCGCGGCCGCCGCGTACGGCTTCGGGCTCGCCCGCGAACGAGCGGACCAGGCCCTTGTCTTCCATGCGTCGCAGTGTGCTGTAGATCGCGCCAAACGAGGGCTTGCGCTTCGTGCGCTCGATGAGCGTCGCACGAATCGTCACGCCATACGCGTCCTCGCCGAGCCGCGCCAGCGCGAGGAGGATGAGCTGTTCGAATTCACCGAGGTAATCAGCCATGGGGTTGCTAGTATACTGCACATTGTGCACTATATGCCAATGCGAAAGCACATCCTGGCTGTTGCGTTGGTCTTAGCTGTCGGGGCCGCCGGCATCGATGCCTCAGCACAGGAGTTCACCGGCACCATCTCTGGGCGGATCGTGGACCCGTCGAAGGCGGTCATGTCTGGCGTGGCCATCATGGTGGAAGGAGCCGCGATTCAGGGCACGCGAGCGGTGACGTCTGAAGCCAACGGTTCCTATCGCGTCCTGTTGCTGCCGCCGGGTGAGTACCGCGTCACGTATCAGAGGTCCGGGTTCAAGAAGATCGTCTACGAAGGCGCGAAGGTCGAGGTCGGCAAGACCGTCACGATGAACGTGACGATGCAGATCGCCGACACCGAAGTCACTGTGGTCGTCACCGGCAATTCTCCGATCGTCGATGTGCAGAACGCGACCGTCGGAACGAACTTCGGCGCGTCGATGTTGCGCGACATCCCGAACCAGCGCGACCTCATGGCCCTGCTGGCCCAGACACCCGGCATCATGCTGCCGCGGGTGGACGTCGGCGGGAATACTGCGGGAACGCAGTCGGCATATCGGGCCTACGGTCTGTCGGGCCAGTCGATCACGACCGTCGACGGCGTCAACATCACCGACGGCGCCAACGCCATCGGCGCCTACATCGACTACGGCGCGATGGCCGAAGCGAAGATTGCGGCCGCGGGAAACTCTGCAGAAGTTCCGGTGGCGGGCGCCGCGGTGACCACGGTGATCAAGAGCGGAGGCAACACGCACCACGGCGAGTTGTACACCGACTTCAAACCCGAAGGCGGCAAGGGCTACACCGGCGCCGAGAAATTCTTGCGGTATCTCGACATCAATGCCCAGCTCGGTGGCCCAGTCATCAAAGACAGGTTCTGGTACTTCACGTCACTCCGCGGCCAACAGACCGCGTCCGTCACCGGGATGTACAACACGCCTGCGGCGCAGGGCGGCACACCAGGTCAGGTGTTCACCACCGAAACGACGGATTACACCCTCAAGCTGAACTATCAACTCAGCCGTCGAAACACCCTGACGTTCATGACGCAGTTCGGCAGGAAACATCAGCCGTATCGGTTCGGGTCCGGACCCGGCGCCGTTCTATACCTTGTCGAGTCGACGGCGCGTCAGAATAGTTGGAGCGAAATTGGCAAGGTCGACTACACGCGAGTGATCAACAACCGCGCGACGCTGGACACCTCGATCAATTTCTACGGCACCCGGTTTCCGCTCACCGCTCGCACCGACAAGACGCCGATCATCGACGACATCACGTATGTCCGGAGCGGCGCCTACCCAACGCCCAGCACTTCGCAGGATCGGCGCTGGCACTACAACACGAACCTCAACCTCTACGCCGGCAAACACGACATGAAGATCGGCTACATGTATCAGCACTACGCACCGCGATACACGGCATATGGCGCTCCGGGCCCAGCCGGGACCGTCGGCCACTTCCATATCGGGACGACAAGCGGGGCGCCCAGCGCGTTCTGGACAGACAACGGACCGGTGTGGAACGTGAACGTCCTCAGGAACCACGCGGTATTCTTCCAGGACAGATTTCAGGTCACGGCGAAGCTGACCGTCAATGTCGGCGTTCGCTTCGATCAGTACAACAGCTCCTACCCGGAGCAGAGGTTCGGCCTGAACGGCAACGTCGGTCCGTTCGCCGTCCCGACCGTCACGCCGGCGCGTGACATCGTGACGTTCAACACCGTGGTCCCGCGACTCGCGGTCATCTACGACCTCTTCGGCAACTCGAAGACGGCCTTGAAGGCCAGCTGGGGCAGATTCGCGACGAATCCGGCGGCGTCCATTGCTTCGTCGGTGAATCCGATTGATCTCATCACCAAGAAGTACGCATGGGACAACAACGACTTGACGGCGGACCCGGCCGTCGCCGCCACGCGGATCACGCCGGCGTATGTCGCGACGCTTCAGCCCATCCTCGGCGGCGCGCAACTCACGCCGACGACGGTTGATCCGAACGTGAAGGACTCGTACACCGATGATTTCACGCTCGGCGCCGAGCAGGAAATCGCAGGCAACCTGCGGGGCTATGTCACGTTTGTTCGGAAGCAGCAGAAGAACACGTTCGGCAGGCTTGACCGGCTTCGCACGCCTTCAAATTACACCCCGGTCCGGGCCCTCGATCCGGGTCCCGACGGCATCGTCGACAGCCCCCTGAAAGATGACCGCATCATCACGGTCTTTGAAACAAGCGTGCCTCCGGATATGACGGACTACTATCTGACCAACAAGGCGATCGGCGACACCTACGACACGGTCGAGTTCGGCGTCACCAAACGCATGAGCGATCACTGGCAAATGATCAGCGGTGTCGATTGGACGAGACGGGATCTGGCGTCGCTCTTTTCAGAGGATCCGAACACCGTGCTCTGGAACTCGACCAACACGCGGACGACGGGCTGGACGTTCAAGGCGTCGGGAAGCTACGTGTTCAATCACGGCCTGTTGGTCGGTGTCTCCTACAGCGCCATGAAGGGTGAGCCGTACGGCCGATTGTTCACCATCACTCCAGAGTACCTGACGCTGGCGGATCCGAATCGGACCGCCCCGCTGGTGCAAGGCAACATGCAGATTATCGCGGAGAAGGCCGGGACGTACTATTTGCCCGCCCTCAACTTGGTCAACATCCGTGTGCAGAAGGAATTCGTCATCAAGGACACCCAGCGGATTCAACTGATGCTCAACATGTTCAACTTCTTCGACGCCAAGACCGTGACCGCCGTCTACACGCTCACCAACCAGTCCTTTGGCTATCCGACGGACACCCTCGACGGAACCGTCGTCCGCTTCAGCATGCGCTACACCTTCTAACCATGCGAACCCACCTTCGCTCGTTGAGCTCCGGTGGGCAAGCCCGCCTTCGCTCTGTGAGCTCCGGCGGGCAAGGGGTCTGCACGACGGTCGTCCTCCTGTTCTTTCTCTTCGGCATCTTCGGCGCACTCCTGTGCGCTCAATTCAGGGTCGACGCCCTGTTGATCAGCGTGGTCGCGACCGTCGTCGACGGCAAAGGCCGGACGGTACCGAATCTCACGAGCGACGATTTCATCGTGGAAGAAGACGGGCAGCCCCAGACGATCAAACACCTCGTGCCATCGGCGGATCTGCCGATCAGCATCGGCGTCGTGCTCGACGCGAGCCTGAGCATGGAGACCAAGATCCGTACCGCCCAGCGCGCAGTCAACCGTTTCTTGTCGATGATTCATCAGGACGATGAGATCTTCCTGATGACCTTCACCAGGCGGGCGTCGCTCATCGCCGACTTCACCGCCGATCGCACAAGACTCACCAACGCGCTGATGACCGGGGTGAACCTCGGCGGTGGCACGTCGCTGTACGACTCGCTGTATCAGGCGCTCCAGAAAGTGAAAGAAGGCCGCTATCAGAAGAAGGCGGTACTGCTCGTCACCGACGGCGAAGACACCACCAGCCTGACGCGCTTCGACAAGGCGCTGCAAGACATCCGCGAATCCGACATGCTGGTCTACAGCCTCGGGATCAGGGGAGCGCCGGGATTCGACATGGGAACCGATCCCCTGTCCGGAAACTCCCGATCGAGCACGCTGAACAACACCACCGTGGATATGAAGGTGCTGAACCGGTTCGGCGAAGCGAGCGGCGGCCGGGCTTGGGAGATCGCCGAGGCCACATTCGGCAGGAATATGGACGCGGTGCTCGAGACGATTGCGGCGGAGCTCCGCAGCCAGTACAGCATTGGCTACTACCCGACCCATCCGAAGAAAGACGGCAAGTGGCACAGCATCCGAATCAGGATGAAGAATCCGGACTACGTTGCTCGCGGCCGCAAGGAATACGTCGATAGATAGATCCGGGGGCTTCGCCCCCGGACCCCCTACACGCTCTCTCGCGCGACTCGCCTCCAGTGGAAATGCGCTTAGGCAAGTCGCGCTCCGTTCGCGTGGCGCGCTTCGCTTCGCTCGCGCGCTGGTGATTTTGCCAGTGTGGATTCGCCGCCAGGCGGATGGTTCGACGCAGTTGTGCGTTGACCAGAAGCTGAAGAAGTATTGGATCGCTGGCGGTGACCCCGTCCCCGCCGCGACCACCTTCGCGAAGGCTTCGGTGGTCCGCCGTAGCTTCAGCGAAGGCGGAAGCCCCTCAGATCAATATTGGTCGGGGCGGCGCGATTCGAACGCGCGACCCCCTGCGCCCAAGGCAGGTGCGCTACCAGGCTGCGCTACGCCCCGACCGTCCCGCCATCTTACCTTGGGCGTGCGTTGAGCTACGCTGCAACGCGCGTCGCGTATCCGATGAGCTCTTGGATCTTCGGCTTGACCTTCGCGTTCCTCGCGTCGCGGAACGCGAAGCCGGTGATGTAGCGGCCGGCATACGGGCCGCTCTTGCGCGGCTGCAAGAGCGCGAACGACATGCGGATCTCGAAGGTCGCCGACCACTTGCGGTCCGGCGTGAAGAAGCGCACTTCGGGATGCGGGATGGAGGGGAGCCAGTCCTTCGTCGCGGCGCAGAAGCCGCCGGGACCAATGTCCACGATGGTGATCGCTTGCCGTACCCCGACAATCTCGGCCAGCACGTTATCGCCGGCCGGGAATCTCGTGCCTTTCCTGCGTTCAGATCCTGCCATGGCCACCTCGCTCGAGCGTCCGCGTCAATTGGAGAATCGGCCGAGGAGCGCCGATCTTGACACCGAGGCCGCCCGGCGCAAACGCACACCGGGTGTCAATCGGTACGGCCATCCGGTTCTGAGTCAGAATGCTAGGTGAGTCTCCCTGGAGTTGGTTGTGACCGAGAACGACGAAGACTTTGCCGCGCTGTTCGAAGCATCCATCAAGACCAAGCGCCTCGCGTCTGGCCAGACGGTCGAGGGCACCATTGTCGCGATCGGCGCGGAAGTCGCGTTCGTCAATGTCGGCGCGAAGGGCGAGGCCACGATCGGGCTCGACGAGCTGAGGAATGACGATGGCGCGCTCGAGGTGGGCGTCGGCGATCGCATCCAGGCCACGCTGATGTCGACGACCGGTGGCCTGACGCTGTCACGCAAACTGCAGCGAGGCGCGGCGACGGCGCGGCAGCTCGAGGACGCGTATCGATCGGGGTTGCCCGTGGAGGGCAAGGTCGAGCGCGCGGTGAAGGCGGGCTTCGAGGTCAGCATCGCCAAACAGCGCGCCTTCTGCCCGATGTCGCAGATCGACATCATTCGCACGACCGACCCGGCGGTGCACGAGGGGCGCGTCTACACGTTCAGGATCATCGAGTACCACGACGGCGGCCGAAAGTTCGTCGTCTCGCGCCGCGCCGTGCTCGAAGAGGAGCAGAAGGCGCGCGCGGCCGAGATCCGGCGCGCGATCGCGCCGGGCGCGGTGATGGCCGGCCGGGTGGTGACGGTGCGCGACTTCGGCGCCTTCGTCGATCTCGGCGGCGGTGTGCAGGGCCTGCTGCACGTGTCCGAGATGGGCTGGACCCGCGTCTCGGACACGTCGCTGATCGTCGCGCCCGGTCAGGAGATCACCGTGAAAGTCCTGCGCGTTGACGAAGGCACGCAGCAGATCGCGCTCGGGCTGAAGCAGCTCACGGCCGATCCGTGGTCGACGGCCCAAGACACGATCGTCGCGGGCGCGAAGTTCACAGGGAAGATCGAGCGTCACGAGAAGTTCGGCGTGTTCGTGTCGCTCGCGCCCGGCATCTCCGGGCTCCTGCCGTTGAGCGAGACCGGCGTGGGCCCCGAGGCGGACGTTCGCAAGGCGTTTCCTGTTGGCCGCGACGTTGACGTCGTCGTGCTCGACGTCGATGCCGCGAGCCGGCGCATTCGTCTGAGCGTCAAGGCGGTGGCGACGGCGCAGGAAGACGCGGAAGTGCGCGAGTACACCAAGCGTCAGGATGACGTGCAGAAGCCGAGCATGGGATCGCTGGCCGACAAACTCCGCGGGGCGCTCGGGTCGAAGGGGCGCTAGCCAGCCATCGCGTCGCGCACGGCCTTTTCGTAGTCCTCACGCGTGTTCAGGTTCTGTAGCGTCCGGAGCTCCGGATCCGCCGTCATCTCCTCTGGCTTGACCTTCCGCGTCCGCACCGCATCGAAGAGAAACACGGGGCGCAAGCGATCTTCTGCGAGCAGCGCCTCCACGCGCGGCAGCGTCGAGCGGTGGTAGACCGCGGAGAGGGGATGCGGGAAGCCGTCGATCTCCATCACCGCGATGTCGTAGCCGCGCGCGAGCTCGAGCATCTGCGTGACAAAGGCGGGGACGAGCAGCGGCACGTCGCAACTCGTGACGTACGCGACCTCCGCGCTGGCCGGGAGCGCCTTCAGCCCGGCGCGCAGGCCTTCGAGCGGGCCGCGGGCCTCGCGCTCGTCGCGCGTGATGATGAGGTCCGCGGGCAAGGCCGGCAGTTCTTGGTCCTTCGCCGCCACCGCCACGATCGGCGAGACCACCTCGCCGAGCAATCGGACGACGCGCTGCAGCATCGTTTCGGCACCGAAGGGGAGCAGCGCCTTCGATGTGCCCATGCGCGTGGATTTGCCGCCGCAAAGTACGATGCCGGCCGCGCCTGGGATTCGTTCAACCACGTTCCGACGATTGTACCGGTGGGGTCAGACGGGGGTCAGACCAGGGTCAGACCACCCGGGCCAGTCAAAACCATGTTTTTGACTGGCCTAGGTGGTCTGACCCCGGTCTGACCCCACGGCCACCGGGCCGGGCGTTACGGCTTCATGCCGAGTCTCACGAGCGCCTCACGCGTCGCCGGCTCGCCGAGCAGCGCAACGAAGGCTCTCACGCCGGGCCGATCCGCGCGGGCCACCGGCGTGACGAAGTCGTACTGCTCGGGCTGCACGGGGATGAAGCCGAGGCCGGCACTGCGCGCGATCGTGTCGAGCGTCATGCCCCAGTCGGCGCGCTTCTGCACGACGGCCGCCGCCACCGCGTTGTGCGTGCGGGGCTGGACCGCGTAACCGGCCGGTTTCGCACCGGCGAGCAGACGATCGATCAACGCGCGCGTGCCGCTGCCCTGGTTGCGATTGACCATGACGGACGACGCGTCGCTGGTCGCGGCACGGATCGCGTCAGCGACCGTGCGTCCCTCGAAGCGGGCGTCGCCCGGCCGAAACACAATGCCCTGCAATCGTCCGTATCCCTTGATCAACGAGATGCCCGGCGTGAGGAACGGTCGGTTGTACTCGCCGGTCTCCGGATCGATCAGGTGCACGCCGGCGATGTCGCATTCGCCTCGCTTTGTCGCGTCGAGCCCGGCCATGCTGCCGACCGCCAGAAACTTCGACCGCACGCCTCGCTGATTCAGTTGACCGAGCAGGTAGTCGAGACCGATGCAGTGGCTGCCGATCGCGACGAGGTCGGCGAGCTGCAGCTCGCGATCGAGCAGTTGCACGATCACCGTCGTGCCCGCGGCGACGATCTCCTCGTGACGGCCGATGGTCGTGAATCCATCGGCCCGGCTGAACGTCGTGACGCTGCCTGAACCTTGGCCCATTGGGTACGCGGAGAGCGATCCGCCGCCGCTGTCCACGAGTCCCACGAGCAAGTACTCCGTTCGCCCGATTTCGCTGTTCACGCGCACGGCCAGCTTCGCCGGCACCGTGGCGCGAGCCTGCAGGCTTCGGCCCGCCATCGCGCAGAGCACCGGCGCGACGAACTCGTGAAACGTGAAGATCGCGGACGTGGGGAAGCCGGGCAGGACGACGACGGGCTTGCCGCCGGTGGCCGCGAGACAGATCGGCTTGCCCGGCTTGAGCGCGACACCGTGCGCGACGATCCCTGGGTCCTTCAACTCGGAGACCACGCGATACGAGATGTCGCCGGCGCCTTTGCTCGTGCCGCCGGAGAGCAGCACGATGTCGGCCGCCTGGATCGCCTCGCGAAGCCTCTCCCGCAGCTCGTTCTCTTCGTCGGCCACGATGCCCAAACGGAGCGGCTTGCCGCCGAGCTCGCGGACGGCATCAGCGAGCACCTGCGCGTTCGAGTCGTAGATGCGCGCGGGCTGCATCGGTTCGCCGGGCGCGATGATTTCGTCACCGGTCGAGAGGACGGCCACCACCGGCTTGCGCCAGACGTCGACGGACGCGACGCCGATCGCAGCGAGCACGCCGGTATCGCGGCTGCTGACGATGGTGCCTTGACGAAGCACGGTCTCGCCCGCCGTGATGTCCGTGCCGGCGAACGAGACGCCGTGGCCGGCGGTGACGGCGCGCGCGATGGTCAATATGGAGGCCGGGTCTTCCGCCTTCGCGTAAAGCTTCGGCGGACCACCGTAGCCTTGGCGAAGGTGGTCAGACCCGGCGTGTACGTCTGTGTGCTCGACCAACACGACCGCATCGGCGCCGCGCGGCATCATGCCGCCGGTGGCGATCGCGACCGCCTCGCCGGCGCGGACCATCGTGGCCGGCACCACGCCGGTGTGAATCACTTCGTCTGCGAGCCGCACGCGTCGCGGCACTTCTTCCGACGCACCGAAGGTATCCTCGGCCACGACCGCGAACCCGTCGAAGTTCGAGCGATCGAACGAGGGCACGTCCACGGGCGACACGACGTCGACCGCGAGGACGCGCCCGAGCGCGTCGACGAGCGCGACCTGTTCGATGCCGCGCGGCGCGAGATCGACCGCGGCATGAAAGCGGCGCTCGGCTTCGTCACGGTCCAGCACCTGGAGGAATTGCTCTTGCTCACGCATGCGGTTCAGATGGTCAGGTTAGTACAGCCAGACATCAACGTCCGTGCCGGCAGCGAATCCTTCGCTGTCGTCGGCAACGATCACGAACCCGTCTGCGCGGGTCGTCGACGAGAGCACGGACGCGCCGGAGACCGCGAGCGGCTCGACGCGGCCGCCTTCGATCCGCACGCGCGCGTAGTCGAGGCGCCCGATCGGCGAGCTGATCTTGCGCGCGAGCGGCGCCCGCACGCGCGCGTACGGCCAGTCTTTGGAACGGCCGCCGAGCGCGCGGATCGCGCGGCCGGCGAAGAAGTCGTAGGCACAGAGCGCGGAGACGGGATTGCCGGGCAGGAGACACACGATCCGCTCGCCGATTTTGCCCAGACCGGTCGGGCTGCTCGGCCGCATCGCGATGCCATGCACGGCGAGCTCGCCGTGCCTGGCGACGAGGCTCGGCGCCAGGTCCTCGACGCCGACGCTCGATCCGCCGGAGACGACAACGATGTCCGCGTCGGCGCCGAGGGCCGCCAGAATATCGCTGGCGTCGTCGCGCACCAGGCCGGGGAAGTCGACGGATGCGCCATCACGATCGGCGAGGGCCGCGAGCATCGGGCCGTTCGCGTCCGCGATGTGAAAACCGCTGGGCCGCGACCCGGCCGGCAGCACTTCGTTGCCCGTGATGACGAGCCGCACGCGCGGCCGGCGCACGACGGTGACGCTGCCACGTCCGATCGAGCTCATCACGCCGAGATCCTGCGGGCGCAGCACGCGCCCGGGCTCGAGGACGACGGTCCCGGACGCGATGTCCTCGCCGACGCGTCCGATGTTCTTGCCTGGTGGGACTGAGCCGATGGCCGTGACGTCCGATGCGCCGGACCGAAGTTCGGTCCGCCCTGCGGACGACTCGACGGATTCGGCGGGCAACACGGCGTCGCAGCCCGCCGGTATTGGCGCGCCGGTCATGATGCGCACGGCCTCGCCGCGCGCGACCGTGCCCGTGAACGGCGTTCCGGGCAGCGCATCGCCCACGACCTTCAGTGCGATTCGGTTGTAGGGCGTCGCGCTTTCCGTGCAGTCCGCAACCAGGGCGTACCCGTCCATCGTCGCGCGGTCGAAGCCCGGCACGCTGACGTCACTGACGATCGCCTCGGCGAGCACGCGGCCGGCGGCGGCGCCAAGCGTCACCGTCTCGGACGGGAGTGGGGCGAGTTGCGCATCGAGCCACGCGAGGGCCGCGGCGACCGTCTGCCGGCGCGTGAACCCATGCATCCGGACATCAGGCATTCATGGGAATGGTAGTTCCTTGGGGTCAGACCGGGGTCAGACCAGGGTCAGACCACGCGGGCCAGTCAAAACCATGGTTTTGACTGGCCCAGGTGGTCTGACCCCCGTCTGACCCCGGTCTGACCCCAACGTCACCGGTCGGCGACCTGCACCGCCACCGTCGGGCTCGTCGCCAACTTCACGAAGCTCGCCTGCTTGTAGAGCCGGAACTCGTAGTTGCCCGGCGCCGCGGGCGCCGTCACCGTCCAGGTTCGCGTCGTGACGCCGGCGCCGACGTAGGTCCACGTGACGTACACGCTGTCGGGTGAGCCGACGGCGGCAAACGCGAACCAGTCAGCGCTGTTGCCCTGGCCGTTGGTCAGCGTGACGGTCACTGTCTGGCCCGGCGCCACCGACGTCGCGCTCACCGCCAGCACCGGCGGAGGCGGCGGCTGCACGACGACGGACGGGCTCGTCGCCAGCCGGATGAACGTGCCCTGCTTGAACAGCCGGAACTCGTAGTTGCCCGGCGTCGTCGGCGCGTTGATCGTCCACGTGCGCGTCGTCACGCCGGCGCCCACGTAGGTGAACTGCGCGTAGCTGTTGTTGGCCGCGCCAACGGGCGCGAAGGCAAACCAATCCTGACTGCCGCCCAGGCCGTTCGTGAGCGTGACCGTGATCGGTTGTCCCGCCGTCACCGTCGTCGCGCTCACCGTGAGCACCGGCGGAGGTGGAGCCTGCACCGTGACGGTCGGACTCGTGGCCAGCCGCATGAACGTGCCCTGCTGGAACAGGCGGAACTCGTACGCGCCGGGCGTCGTCGGCGTCGTGACCGTCCACGTGCGCGTCGTCACACCGGCGCCGACGTAGATGAACTGCAAGTACGTGTTGTTGGCCGCGCCGACCGCCGCGAACGCGAGCCAGTCCTGACTCCCGCCAAGGCCATTGGTGAGCGTGACCGTCACTGGGGCGCCCGCAGTCACCGTGGACGCGCTCACCGCGAGTTGCGGTACCAGCACCTGAACCGTTACGGTCGGACTCGTTGCCGCACGCGCGCCGTTCACGAACAGCCGGAACTCGTACGTGCCGAGCGTGCTCGGCATCGTAACTGTCCACGTTCGCGTCGTAATGCCCTGGCCGACGTTCGTCGATTGCAGATAGCTCGCGTCAGACGCGCCGGTGGCTGCCAGCGCGAGGAAATCGGACGCGCCGCCGACGCCATTGTTCAGCGTCACCGTCACCGAGCCTCCGGGCCCGGCGGTCGTCTGACTGACCGTGAGTACCGGACTCGGCGGCGGCGGGCCCGTCACCGTGACCGTCGGACTCGTGGCCAACCGGATGAAGCTGCCGTTCTTGTAGACCCGGAATTCGTAGGTGCCGGCCGTGTTCGGCGCCGTCACTGTCCACGTGCGCGTCGTCACGCCGGCGCCGACGTACGTGAAGAACATGTAGCTGTTGTCGGCCGCGCCCGTCGCGCCAAACGACAGCCAGTCCTGATTGCCGCCTTCGCCATTCGTGAGCGTGACCGTCACCGGCTGACCCCCGGCCACGGATGTTGCGTTCACCGCGAGCACCGGCGGAGGCGGCGGCGCGACCGTCACCGACGGACTCGTGGCCGCACGCACGAAACTTCCTTGCCGGAACAGCCGGAATTCGTAGACGCCGGGCGTCGACGGCGCCGTCACCGTCCACGTGCGCGTTGTGACTCCCGCGCCAACGTACGTGAACTCGACGTAGTTGTTGCTGGCCGCGCCGATCGCCGCGAACGCGAACCAGTCCAGACTGCCGCCGAGCCCGTTCGTCAGCGTCACGGTGACGCTCGATCCCGCCACAGCCGTCGCAGCACTGACGCTGAGCGTCGGTGCCGGAAGCACCGTGAACGTGAGCGCCGCGGATGATCCACCACCAGGCGCCGGCGTGACGACCGTGACGGGCACCGCGCCGGCCACCGACAGGTCTTCCGCCGAGATCGTCGCGATGAGCTGCGTGGGACTCACGAACGTCGTCGACCGAGCGGATCCGTTCCACGCCACCGCCGACGACGCCACGAACTTGCTGCCGAGCACGGTCAAGGTCACCGGTGCGGCGCCGGCGACGGCTTCCGTCACCGACATCGACGCGATGATCGGCACCGGGCTGATCGCGCCATCCACCGTGACGGCAGGGCTCGTGGCGACGCGGAAGAAGCCATTGTTCAGGAACAGCCGGAACTCGTAGGAACCCGGCGCCTGCGGGGCTTCGATCGTCCACGTGCGATCGGTTACGCCTTCGCCGACAAATGTGGATTGGATGTAGCTCGCATCGGGCTCCGTCGCCGACGCGATGGCGATCCAATCGAAGATACCGCCGAATCCGTTCGTGAGCGTGACGGTGATTGGCGCGCCGGGTCCGACCGTCGTCTGATCGACGGTGAGCGACGGCGGCGGCAGAACTTCCATCGAAATCGCTGCCGACGTGCCTCCACCCGGCTCTGGATTGAACACGGTGACTTCATAGGTGCCGATCACCAGGGCTTCGATGGGCACGATCGCGGTGAGCTGCGTGACGCTGTCGGCCACGGTCGCGACGTTCACGCCGTTCCAGCGCGCGACCGACAGCGCGTTGAAGCCCGTTCCGGTGAGCGTCAGCGTCAGGGGCAAGCCCGCGCGCGCAGTCGGTGGATCCACTGACGTGAGCGTCGGTGCGGGGCTCGTGACCGGCGCGAGCGACGCGATCGCCTTGAACACGCGAATGCGATTGACCGTCGTCGTGCCGGGGCCCCAGTCGCGCGTGTCAGTCACAGGCACGCCCGTGTTCTGGAACGCGGCAAGAATGTCGCTGACCGCGGCCGTCGGCACGGCCTGACGCATCACCGCCCACGCGCCGGCGACGTGCGGCGCGGCCATCGACGTGCCGCTCAGCATCTCGTAATCGCCGCCCGGGATTGACGAGATGATGCCGTCGCCCGGCGCGAGCAGCGACAGGAACGGCGCCACGTTCGAGAACCACGCGACTTCGTCGGTGAGCGTTGTCGCGCCAACGCTGATCGCGGACGAGATACACGCCGGCGATGAGAGGTTCGTCACCTCGGCGTTGTTGCCCGAGGCCACGATCGTGGCGACGCCAATCGCGCGGAGGTTGTCGATGGCGGGCTTGAACGGCTCGGTGTCGCACGGCATGTCGAACGATCCGCCGCCGAGGCTCATGTTCACGGCCGCGACGTTCACGCCGTCGATCTTGAGGCCGTAGATGTACTCGAGGCCGGCGATGATGTCGGACTCGAAGCCACCGAGGCACGGCGCAACGCCGCCGCACATGTCCGCGTCGGTGATCTCGGAGAAAACCTGGACGCCGATGAGGTTGGCGCTGCGCGCCACGCCGGAGAACGTCACGTCCGGGCCAGCGCCGGCACCGTTGCCGGCCGCGATGCCGGCGACGTGTGTGCCGTGCAGACATTCGTCCAACTGACACGGCGCGGCTGCGCCGGCGCCCACCTGCGTGGTCTCGCCGTTCGGGCAGACCGACTGACTGAGTCCAGCCGACGTGCTCGAGAAGCAGGCTTCGTGCGTGACCTTGCCGCCGAGAAATGGATGCGCGGCGTCCACGCCGGAGTCGAGCACGGCGATGGTCGTGCCGGCGCCGTCGTAGCCGGCCTGCCAGGCTTGGTCGCCTTCGATGCGCGGAACGCTCATCTCGAGCGACAGGCGCATGAGGCCGTCAGGCCGCACGCGCACGACATCTGGAGACGCCTCGAGCGCGGCGAGCTCGTTGGGGCCGATCTCCATGGCGACGAACGGCAGCGTCTGGTACCGGCGCTTCTCGCGCATCGTCGACTGCGCCAGCCGCGCCAACACGCGTGCGCGTGTGCTCGCGATGTCCTGGCGCCGCGAGAGAACCGCGTTCGCGCCGCCCAGCCGTGCTTCCGGCGATGCCGCCGCCGAGGCGTCCGTGAGGCGCAGCTCGACGATGACGCGGACGCGGCCCTCGCGTGCAGCGCGATCGCGGAGCGACTGCGGCACGATCGGTCCCTGTCGCTGGGCTTGGAGCTGCGTGTGGCCGTCGGACGTCGCCAGCAAAGCGACCACGAACAGCGCGATGAGCGACGGAACGACAGCGGACGCACGCGTACGAGACATCACACCCTCCGCGTAAAACTGCCGTACGTAGGGCGGACCTCGCAGGTCCGCCGTGCTCTTAGTTGGAAAAGCTTGTCGTCAACGGTGCAGCAGTGCGCACACAGTGTCAACCATCAGTACTGAAAGCGCGGATTGCAATTTTCGCGTAGGCGGAACGTAGGGTGATCACTTGAGGCGCGCACGTAATGACGGTGCGATGTTGCCGCCGGTCACGAGGGCAACGCAGGTTCCCGCGGGGCTCTTGTCGCGCACCAGCGCTGCGGTCGCCGCTGCGCCCGACGGTTCGGCGACGATGTGCTCGCCCGACCGGAGCCGAGCCATTGCATCGAGCATTTCGGCCTCGCTGACGGCCACCACATCGTCGACCAATTGGCGGATCGACGCGACGTTCGCGGCGAGCGGCCGGCGGACGGCCAGTCCATCCGCGACGGTGTTGGAGGATTGGGTCTCGATCACGCCGCCGGCCTGCCACGACAGGTAGTACGCGGGCGCGTTGGCGGCGACGACGCCCACGACACGGATCGAGCGCGAGCGCGCCTTCAATGCGGATGCCACTCCGCGAATCAGGGCGGTGTCGCCCATCGGGACGTAGACGACTTCGACCAATGGCTGTTGCTCGAGGATCTCGGCGCCAATGGTGGCGGTGCCGATCGGGACGTCTGGGTCCGCGGCGTCGTGCAGGAAGAACGTGCCCGTCCCTGCCGCTGCGACGTATGCCGTCGCCGCGTCGATCGCCGCGGTCAGGTCGATGCCGGTCGCGACGAGGGTCGCGCCCTGATCGCGAATGCGCGCGGCCTTCACGGGGTTGGGCGGGTCTGGCAGAAAGATGCGGGCCGGGATGCCCAGGAGCCGTCCCGCAAACGCCACGGCCGCGCCGTGATTCCCGGTGCTCGCGGCCACGACCTCGCGGATGGGCCCGCGCTCGACGTTGACCGACAGCGCATACACCGCGCCCCGGACTTTGAAGGAGCCGGTGGGCAGGACCGTTTCGTTCTTCAAATGGACCGTCCGGCCCGGCCCGGACAGGGACTCGGCGCGGACGAGGGGCGTCGTGATGAAGTGGCGGGCGAGGAGAGTCCGGGCGTCAGGTGGGGTCATATCTGGATGGGGTCAGACCGGGGTCAGACCGGGGTCAGACCACGGCCAAGACTTTGACACGTGTCGATTCTGGCCGGTCTCATTCGACGTGCTGACAGAGGAGCACAACGCCCATGAAATACATGATGTTCATCAAGCACTCCGAGAGCCACCGTTCGCTGCCCGTCCCGCCCGGTGTGTACGAGGCCATGGAGGAGTTCGTCACCGCCGGCCTTAGCAGCGGCTTGATCAAGGAGACCGCCGGCCTCAAGGCCACTTCCGAGGGGCAGCGCGTCCGGCTCAGCGGCGGCAAGATTCAGGTTACCGACGGACCGTTCACGGAGGCCAAAGAGGTGGTCGGCGGCTTCGCGATCGTCGAGGTCAAGTCCAAGGCGGAGGCGCTCGAAGTGGCGCGCCAGTTCATGGAGATCCACCGCGTTCACTGGCCGGTGTTCGAAGGCGAGTGCGAGCTCCGGCCGTACGACGACATGTAGCGTCGGTCGGTCAACGCGGCGATGAAATACCCGCTAGCCGGTAGATCGCTGATCGCTCCTCCGGATTAGCGCAACGCAGATTCTGCGTATCGCTCGTGTTCTGCTGTGCGCAGATTCTGCAACGTCATACGCCCCGCCCCTCTGAGTCGCGGCGGCCTCGTCCTTGCAGTGTGAGCTCGCATGAGCTCCCCATCTACGGATCAGCGCACTCGAGAAGAGACTCGTCCCAGCTCCATTCCCGGCATCTATCACTATTGCGACCTGTGGTGCGAGCGATGCGCGTTTCAGGACCGCTGCACGCGCCGCCATGACCAGTTGGCCTTCGAGAGGTTGCTCGAGCCCGACCACGCAGGCCTCGATACCTGGCTTTGTGACTGGGAGCGGGACGTCAGCGGGGACGAGTTCTACCTGTTGTCTCCGTCCGAGCGCAGCGCATTCCTTGACATCCTCGAGCGCCGGGAACCGCCTGTGACGGAGGACGAATATCAGCGCGCGCAGACGTCGCTTGACCAGAAGACGATTCGCCGGCAACGACATCCACTCGCACGCGCCGCTGCGGCCTATGAGCATGCGGTGCGCGATGAGATTCGAAGGCTCTGCGATCACCTCTACCCAGCGGAGACATGGCGGGTTGATCGGGCGCTCGAGACTGTCGCTCGTCACGCCGGGCGAATCACCACGAGGGCCGTGCGTGCCGCGGGCGGACTGGTCGGCGGGCTCTTCGGCCATGAGACGCCGGAACAGCTGAGGGGCGTGCATTCTGACGCCAACGGATGCGCGAAGGCACTGCTGTTGCTGATTGACGAGTCCATCGACGCGTGGCAGGTCCTCACCTCCGAACCAAAGGCTGCGGAGCTCGAGTCGCAGATGCTTTTCCGCCTGGACACGGTGAGGCGGCTTGTCGTCGAGCACTTTCCCCGCGCGATGGAGTTCGTGCGGCCGGGGTTCGACGAGGGCGGTGAGAGTGGGTGAGGGTATCCGTCATTGACGTAGCCCGGCTCAGACGGATACGATTGTGCTGACTTTCATCGAGACGCAGCTGTTTACCCGGCTGATTCAGGAGTATCTGTCCGATGATGAATACCGCGTACTACAGCAGGCGCTCGTCAGGAATCCGGAACTCGGTGATCTGATTCCCGGTTCGGGCGGCGTCCGCAAGGTTCGATGGGGCGCGGCCGGGCGAGGCAAGCGGGGCGGATTGCGGGTGATCTACGTGGCCCGATCTGCGCAGGGGCAGATGTGGATGCTGACTGCCTACGCCAAGAACGTTCGAGAGGACATTCCGGTTCACGTCCTGCGCAAGATCAAGGAGGAGATCGATGGCTAAGAGGAACCGCAGCATTGGCCTCGAGATTCTCGAGGGGATTCGACAGATCAAGCGGGGGCACCATGGGCGATTGACGAGCGTCCCGTCCGTATCGATCGTTCGTGAAAAAACCGGGCTGTCGCAGTCGCGGTTCGCGGAGCTGCTCGGTGTTTCCGTTCGGACGCTGCAGGAGTGGGAGCAAGGCCGGCGGGCGCCGTCAGGCGCGGCGCGGACGCTGCTGATGATCGCGGCGAAGAATCCGAAGGCGCTGCTCGATGTCGCGTGAGGCGGTGAGCGGTTACTTCTTCACGTAATCAGTCGCGAACGTCTTGAGGGCTGCGCTCGTGAGGCCGAGCGCTTCGGCCTCCTTCATCGCGCGATCGGTGTCCCACCCGTCGACACGCACGCGCTTGATGAACCACAACGCGGCGGCGCGGTTTCCACTCCCGCAGTGGATGAACGCCGGCTGATTGCCCGGCTGCTTGAGGGCCTCGAGGAATCGCTCGACCACGGTTGGGTCCGGGGCCGAGGCGTTGAACGGGATGTGCACGTAGTTGATGCCGGCGGCCTTCGCCGCCTCCTGTGCCTTCGGAATGTCCACGCCGGCTTCGGTCGCCTGGCGCAGGTTGACGATCGCGGCAAAGCCCATCTTCTTGATGGCTGGCATCGCCTCGACGTCGGTCGCGCCCGCGCAGGCCACGGTGGTCTCCACGCGGTTGAAGTTGCGGACTCCGGCGACCTCTTCTTTGGTCACCTGTTGGGCGGCCACCGTGACGGCGGCGAGGACGATGGCGGCGAGTGCGGTGGGGAAGAGGTGTCTGCGCATGAGCGGGCTCCTGTGTCGGCTCAGAATACGCGCGTTCACCGCAACGCGACAGGGTCAATCACCGCGTGTCGAATATTTCGGCGCTGCCACGTGTACGTGACGTGCACGAGCCCTTCGCGCGTCTGAATCACGGCCGGATACGAATACTCCGGGCTGATCTTCGAGCGTGAGCGACGGCGTCCACGTCTTGCCGTCGCGTGACGTCGCCACGCTGAGCGGTGTCCGGCCCGTCGTCGTGTTGTTGTAGACGAGGATCTGCCGGCCGTCGGCGAGCGTGACGGCGTCGATGCCCGCATTGGGATTCGGCACGTCGAGTAAGGCGAGCGGCGTCCACGTACGGCCCGCATCCGATGACCACGTCTCGAAGAGTCTCGACGATCGCGTGCGGCCGATCGCTTGCACCCGGCCGCCGGCATGTGTGAGCAGCGTCGGCGGGATCGCCTGGATCGTTCCTGAGTCCGGCGGGTCGACGATCGTCCATGTGCGGCCTCGATCGGTCGAGCGTTCGAAGTGCACGCGCCAGATCGGAGTGGCGTCAGTGGATTCCGTGCTGCTTGGACTCAGGAGCGTGCCGTCCGCGAGTTGGACCGGCTTGTTCTTGATCGGTCCGAGGATGCTGTCGGGCAAGCGGATCGGCGGGCTCCACGTGCGGCCGTCATCGCGCGATTCGGTTCGCACGCCCCACCATCGCGCCGGGGCGGGACCGACTTTATAGAAGAGCAGCAGCGTGCCGTCCGGTGCGCGCCAGAGCACGGGATTCCAGCAGGGGAATCGCCGGCCGTCGTCCTGGACGCCGTTCGCCACGGCGACGGGCGTCGTCCAGCGGCCACCAACGAATCGCGACAGCCAGATCTCAACGTCCGCCGCGCTCTCGCGCGTGCCGCCGAACCATGCGGCGACAAGTCCAGCGGCCGTTTCGACGATGGTGGACGCGTGCGCGGACGGCGTCGGCAGAGCGGGCGCGATGAATTCGGAGGCCACGAGCGCGCGCGGCGTCTGCGGCGAGGCCGCGTGCGCGGCAAGCGTCAAGGCAGCGATGAGTCCGACGGTCGGCAGGCGTGTCACGGCGTTGCGGGCGATTATGCGTCACGCGGCGGCTCTGCGCGAGTAACGGCGGGCTGCAGAATCTGCGCTGTCGCACCAATCTGACGTACGCACCTTTCTCAACGAACGGTGAATCTCCCCAGCACATCTCGCTGGTTCAGTCCTTGCACTGTGTGGGCGCATGAGCTCCCCAACCAGCGACACGCCCACCGGACAATCCGCGAACGATGGTTTGATTCCCGGCATCTATCACTACTGCGACTTCTGGTGCGAGCGATGTCCGCTCCAGGAGCGATGCAAATGGCGGCAGGACCAGCAGACCTACGAAACCTTGTTGATGCACGACCACGCGGGTCTCGATGCCTGGTTGATGGGCGACGGCTGGGACAGTGATACGCACGACGGGGGACTCTCGCTGCTCTCGACGTCTGAGCGTCTCGCGTACCTCGCGATCGCCGATCGTCAGGATCCGCCGCTCCCGGAAGAGGAGCATCAACGCGCCGAGACGGCGCTCGAGCAGAAGACGGAGCGGCAGGAGGCGCACCCGCTCGCGGTGGCGGCCTCGGAGTACGCCGACGCGGTTCGCAACGAACTCGTGGTGCTGCAAGGCAGCGTGCTCCCCGCGGAGGAGCCACGCATCAATCTTGCCTTCGAGACCGTCGTCCGGCATGCGGAGCGAATGGCCAACAGGGCCGCGCGCGCGGCCGGCGGCCTCGTGGGCGGGCTGTTCGGTGATGAGTCTGAGGAGGATCTTCGAGGCGTGCAGTCGGACGCGAACGGCTGCGCAAAGCTGCTACGGTTGCTCATTGCGGAGTCATGGGAGGCTTGGAATGAGCTCGCCGGCGATGAGCAGACGGCGGAGCTCGAGCCGCACATGCTTGGACACCTCGGCCACATCCGCGATCTCGTGAGCGAGTACTTCCCGCGCGCGATGGAGTTTGTCAGGCCGGGGTTTGACGACGGAGAAGCCGCTCGCTGAAGGGAGTATTCTTGTGACCATGGGCGTCACGCTGGACGACGGTCTTCGGGCACTGGAGGAAGCGGCGGTGCAGGCGCGTTCGATTGTGATCGAGCTCGACGAGGAGTACCTGCGGCACATCGCTGAGGTCGAAGCGATGCCGGCGAATCAGCCGGGCAGCGACAAGACGTGGGTGTGGGAGGCGTTCGACGCTTCTGAGCGGCATTTCGCGAATGCTGTGCTGGTACGGTAGTCGTGGATCCGTTCCGCGGGCTTGTTCAGACGCTCGACTCTGCGGGTGTCCGGTACGTCGTCATCGGCGTATGGGGCGCCAACTACTACGCACACGCCGGCGCCGTGTCATTCAAGACAGAAGATCGCGATCTATTCCTGCCACTCGATCCGGAGAACCTGATTCGCGCCTGGCACGCCTGCGAGGCGGCCGGGCTCGAACTCCGGAGTAACCGCGAACCCCTCGACAAGCCTCGCGATCGCTTCCTTGCCGATCGCGTTGTCGCACAACGTGCTCTCGTTCACGCGACCGACGGTCGTGGTCTCGAGGTCGACCTCACGCTCGTCATGGCTGGATTCGATTTCGAAACCGTGTGGACCGAACGCCGCACCTTCAGGGTCGAGGGTGTCGACGTCCCCGTCGCGCGGTTGCTGCATATCGTTACGTCGAAGCAGACGGCCGGACGCGACAAGGACAAGCTCTTTCTGGCGACGCACAAGCAGGGGCTGGCAGATTTGTTGAGGAAGCAGGGGTGAGCGCCGCCGAGTCTTGCCGACTTCAAGTACTCGGACGTTCCGTCGTAGAGGTCCTACTGCCGCGCCGTGTTGTGTCCACGGCGGGACGAACATGACCGACGCTGGAGAGGCCGTATAGTAGCCGCCGGCGGCCACGTTCATGCGCTACTGGTGGGTCAACCAGAACCAAACGTACAAGCATGAGGTCCGCGGCAGCTTCATGTGGTCGCCGAAGCAGAATGCAAACGGCGTCCGCAACCAGTTCTACGAGAATATGCGGGAGGTCGCGCCGGGCGACATCGTGTTCTCGTTCTGCGACACGCGGATCAAGTCGATCGGGATTGTGACGGCGACTGCGCAGACTGGCCCGAAGCCTGACTTCGGTACCGCCGGCGCCAATTGGTCCAGGGAGGGTTGGTTCGTTCCGGTCGACTACTGCACACTAAACAACCTGATTCGGCCCAAGGATCACGCGGCAATTCTCCGTCCGCTATTGCCAACCAAGTACTCGCCCCTTCAGGAAAGCGGTGACGGTTTGCAATCCGTCTATCTCACCGAACTGCCAGAGGCGCTTGCCCAGACGCTCATCGGTTTGATCGGAGACGCCTACTTTGAGGCGTATCAGACGATCGCCACGTTTCAATCCGCGCCCGATCTATCCGATGCAGAGGTGGGTATCATCGATCGAAGCATCGCAGGCCCAACGTTTAAAGAGCAGATTGTCAGAGCGCGGCGTGGTCAGGGCGTGTTCAGGGCCAACGTCTTGCTACGCGAGGGTGCCTGTCGCGTGACGCGGGTCAATGAGCCACGTCACTTGACGGCGAGCCACATCAAGCCTTGGAGGGACGCGACTGACGCAGAACGGCTCGACGGTGCGAATGGTCTTCTGTTGTCGCCGCACATCGATCATCTGTTTGACGAAGGCTACATCACGTTCTCTGCAGGCCAGGAGCTCGTCATCGTGCCAGAGGTGCGAGTGAAACTGCTCGATGCGTGGGGCATCGATGCCGGTGTGCGCGTCGGCGAGTTTTCGACTGAGCAGAGCGCGTATCTCGACTACCATCGCGCGAACGTTTTCAAACACGCGCTACTGGAATGAACTGGCAGCGCTTAGGGGGCGGTCGCCGGACCTGAAGGTCCGGCCTACGTAATGATCGCGGCCTACGTTTGGTGGACGTCCGACAAGATGCTCCCGCCCCCGAACGTCATCTTCTCTGGCACCGTGCCGCCTGACGTGACCTTCACCGCACAGTACTTGAACTCCGGAATCTTCCCGACCGGGTCGAGGACAGGGTTCGTGAGCATGTTCGCGGCCGCCTCGTAGAAGCAGAACGGCACGAACACCGCGCCGCGCGGTTGACCTTCGTCGGCGCGCGCGTAGAGAGTAATGCTGCCGCGGCGGGAGGCGATCGTCAGCGTCCCGCCAGGCGCAATGCCGAGCGACTCCAAATCTAAAGGATGCAGGGAGGCGACCGGCTCGGGCTCGATGTAGTCGAGCGTCGCAGAACGGCGCGTCATCGAGCCCGTGTGCCAGTGCTCGAGCTGACGGCCCGTGATGAGCACCATCGGGTACTCGGCGTCAGGCCGCTCGTCGGCGGAGATGAGATCGGCCGGCACGAACTTGCCGCGGCCGGACGGCGTGGGGAAGTTCTCGATGAAGACCGTTGGCTGACCGGGATCGCCTTCCTTCAAACACGGATACGTGACACACGATTCGTCCTCGAGCCGCTCCCACGTGATGCCCGCGATCGAGTCCATGCACGTGCGCATCTCGTTGAAGACATCGCGCGGATGCTCGTAGCGCCAATCAAGACCCATGCGGCGCGCGAGTTGAACGATCAACCAGAAATCCTCGCGCGCATCGCCGGGCGGCTCGATGGCTTTTCGGCCGAGTTGCACCATGCGATCCGTGTTCGTGACCGTGCCCACCTTCTCCGGCCATGCGGTGGCGGGCAGGATGATGTCGGCGAGATAGCACGTCTCCGTGAGGAAAATGTCCTGCACGACAAGATGATCGAGCGTGGCCATGGCCTGCCGCGCGTGATCAACATCCGGGTCGGACATCGCGGGGTTCTCGCCCATGATGTACATCCCGCGAATCTCGTGCTTCTTCGCGGCGTTCATGATCTCGACGACCGTGAGACCCGGATTCGGATCGAGCTCCGTGTGCCACAACTTCTCGAACCGCTCGCGCGCCGCCGGCGTGTTGACGCGCTGATAGTCGGGATAGAACATCGGAATCAGTCCAGAGTCCGACGCACCTTGCACGTTGTTTTGGCCGCGGAGAGGATGAAGGCCCGATCCAGGCTTGCCGATCTGGCCGGTCGACAGGGCCAGCGCAATCAGGCACCGCGCGTTGTCGGTGCCGTGCACGTGCTGCGAGATGCCCATGCCCCAGAAAATGATCGACGCGCGCGACGTCGCGTAGAGCCGCGCCACCTCACGAATCGTCTGCGCGTCGATGCCGCAGATCGGCGCCATCGTCTCCGGTGAAAACTTCTTGACGTTTTCGGCCAGCGCTTCGTAGCCCGAGGTCCGGTCGCGCACGAACGCCTCATCGACCAGCCCCTCGGTGACAATGACGTGCAGCATCGCGTTGAGGAGCGCGACGTCGGTGTCCGGGTTGAACTGCAGAGTGTAGGTCGCGTGACGCGAGAGCTCAACGCGACGTGGGTCGGCGACGATGAGCTTCGCGCCGGCCTTGACGGCGTTCTTCATGAACGTCGCGGCCACCGGATGGTTGTTCGACGGATTCGCGCCGATGACGAAGATGACCTCGGACTGCGCGGCATCACGCACTTGATTCGAGACCGCGCCCGAGTTGATCCCTTCCATCAAAGCAGCCACGCTCGACGCGTGACAAAGGCGCGTGCAGTGATCGACGTTGTTCGACCCGAAGCCCGTGCGCACGAGCTTCTGAAACAGATACGCCTCTTCGTTCGTGCCCTTGGCTGAGCCGAATCCCGCCAGCGAGCGCTTCCCGTACTTGTCGCGAATCGAGACGAGACCCTTCGCGGCGAGATCGAGCGCTTCTTCCCAAGTCGTTTCGCGGAAGACGTCGCTCCACTTCTCGGGATCGACCGTGAAGTCCTTGTGCTTCGCGATGCCGGGCTTGCGAATCAGCGGCTTCGTGAGGCGATGACGATGCTGGACGTAGTCGAAGCCGTAGCGGCCTTTGACGCAGAGCCGGCTCGAGTTGGCCGGACCGTCGCGGCCCTGGACGTAGAGAATCTTGTTGTCCTTGATGTTGTACGTGAGCTGGCAACCGACGCCGCAGTACGGGCAGACGGAATCAATCGTCTTGTCCGGCGCGATCTTGCCGACTTCGCGCGCGGGCATGAGCGCGCCGGTCGGACACGCCTGCACGCACTCGCCACAGGCCACGCACGTCGAGTCGCCCATCGGATCGTCGAGGTCGAAGACGATCTTGGAGTGGCTGCCGCGGAACGCGTAGCCGATGACGTCGTTGACCTGCTCTTCTCTACACGCGCGCACACATCGTCCGCACTGAATGCACGCGTCGAGATTGACGGCCATGGCGGGATGCGAAAGATCCGGCGCCGGTTGGTGGCGCGACTTGAATCGCGGCTTGCCGATCTTGAGCTTCTTCGCCCACTGGTCGAGCTCGGAGTTGAGCGTGTAGGCCGTCTCGGGAATGTCCGAGAGCAGCAGCTCGACGTTCATCTTCTGACTCACGAGCGCCCGCGCGCTGTTGGTCGTGACCTCCATCCCCTCGGTGGGGAAGCGGCAGCACGACGGCGCGAGCACGCGCTCACCTTTGATCTCGACCATGCAGGTGCGGCAGTTGCCGTCCGCACGCATGCCTCTCATGTAGCAGAGGCGCGGGATTTCGACGCCTTCCTGTTCGGCGGTCTCGAGGATCGACTCGTCGCGGCGGCCGGTGACGGTCTTGCCGTTCAGCATGAAAGTGACGGTCGACGTGTCATGGCGCCGAATGTCGTGCATTAGGGGTATTTCAACACAGACGAGGGGTGGAATGGGTACTGCGGGGCGGCCCAAGCCCACGGCCCCGCGTGGGCGGCGCCGGAAGTGCGACGCTTGCCGCAGTCGCACGCGCCCCGGCTCGCTGGCACGCGCGTTGAACTTCTACGTCTTCCTAAAGAGAGGGGGCTCTATGTCTCTTGCAAAAACGATGGTAGCGGCCGTGCTGGTCGTGACGTGGTCTGCGGTGACACAGGCGCAGACAGGCAGCGCCAGCCAGTCGGTCACCAGAGAGAATCTCGTGAAGGCGACGATGACCATCGCGGCCATCGACCCGACGACGCGCATGGTCACGTTGAAGAACGAGAAGGGCGAGGAAGACTCGTACAAAGCCGGACCTGAGATGAAGCGGTTCGACGAGTTCAAGGTCGGCGACAAAGTGAACGTGAGCTACTACGAGTCGGTCGTGTTCAAGCTGCGAAAGCCGGGCGAGGCCTCGACGCCCGCCTCCGAAACCGGCGCGGCTGTCGCGGCGGCCAAGAGTCAGTTGCCGGGCGGCGCGATTGCCACGCAGACGACGACCACGGTCGTGGTGAAAGCGGTCGATCCTCAGACGGGGTCGATTACGGTGAACACCAAGGACGGGCGCACGGTGACGCGCAAGGTGAAGGACAAGAAGAACCTCGAGGGCGTGAAGGCGGGTGACCGGATCGACATCACCTACACCGAGGCGATGTTGGTGACGCTCGAGCGGGACAAGTAGGTCCCGCTCGGCCAGAGAGGTGACGGACGCGCCGGCGGGCTAGCGCCCGCCTCGGCCTCGTCCGCGCCCGTTCGAGCTCGAGCCTGGCTTCGCGCTACTGTCGCTCTTCTTCGAGTCGGCGCTCGCGCCCTCCGACTTGCCGTTCTCGCCCTTCTTTGCGCGTCCGGACGCTTCGTGCAGCACGGCCACGAAGCTGGTGTTGCGGGAACGCATCTCGATGACGCGGTCCGGCGCGACATGGTAGTGCTCCGAGATGAATCGCAGCTGGACGAGACTCACGACGTCCTCGTCGGACAAGACGATGGCTTTCCACTGCGAGCGCGGTCTCTTGTAATGGCCATACGCCTTTCCATAGGGCGGCCCCGGCCGGCCCGAGATCGGCACGTAATACACATCGGCGCCCAGGCGATAGCGCACCGAGATGTCCCACCAGGACAGTCCGCGCAGACGCAGGTCCACGATGGTCGCCGATGCGACATGGGCCTGCTGTGCGATGAAAAACACGACGGGAATCTCATCCTCGCGAATCCGTCGATCGCGCACGATGATGACGTCGCGTTCGGGCACGCGGTAGTAGTTCGACACCGCGACGTGGAAGTCGCCGATCTGCGCCGAGACGCTCACCGCGGTCTGGGCCTCGGCCGGCGACGGAACGAGCGTGGCGCCGAGCGCGGCCAACGCAGCGGACAGGACGCAGATTCGTAGTGTCATGGAGCTACGCAAAGCAAGGAAGCTGCCAGCCTCCGTCGCCCGGTGGGCGAGTGGCGGCGCGGACATTCCTGCGCTGCCGCACTCAATTCCGAAAGTCGTGCGTGCTCTGGGTTTCCGTCGAGTCGACGTCGTCTTCTCGCAGGGTGAGCATCAGCGAGCCTACACGAATGCGATCGCCAGCCGTGGCTGACACGGGAGTGGTCACACGCTCGTCCCGGACGTGTGTCCCGTTCTTGCTGTCGAGATCGGCGACGGTCACCGACGCACCGTCGACCGTCACGACGCAGTGCCGGCGGGAGATGCTCGTCGCGTCGAGGCAGACCGCGACGTCACGATCGCGGCCCAGGACGTTCTCTCCCTCGAACAGGGCCAGCAACTGCCCGTCGCGCACGAGCGAGTAACGCGACCGCACCGGAGGCCGTAACGAGCCGTCCAGCGCGCGTGCCTCTCCGCAAAACGCATATCCGAAGCCATGGACGGTACGGATGAAGCGCGGCGTGCGGGCGGTGTCGCCGAGCGCGCTCCGGATTTCTCCCACCAGGCTCGGCAGATTCGCGTCGGAGACGAATGTGCCTGGCCACAATTGCGCCTGGATGTCTTCCTTCGATACGGCGGCCGGGCGGCGCTCGATGAGGAGCGACAGCAGCCCAAAGGCCTTCAACGTGAGGTGGACGACCGCGGCGTCACGCCGAAGCTGCCTGCTGGATCCGTCAAACGTGAACTCTCCGAAGCAGACGGTCACGGGCTTCGACACAGTGTGCGGAGACTACCATGTACGCCGTGCTCCTTCGCCGCGATCGCCTGCTGATCCTGACGGATGCGATCTCATTCGATCATGCGGACAAGTACACGGCCGTCGGCCCGTTCGAGTACGCGGGGCCCTGAGAGACAAGAGCGAACCATGGAGGACATGGTGTGCTTTGGTAAACGCTCTCACTCGACTTCGCGCGGAAAGTACTTCAGCACCGACAGCGCCGGATTCGGCGCGGCCTGGCCAAGGCCGCAGATGGAGGCATCCATCATGGCCTGCGAGAGCTCTTCGAGCAGCGGCTTGTCCCAGCGGCGTTCCTTCATGAGGTCGAGTGCTTTGATCGTGCCGACGCGGCACGGCGTGCATTGACCGCACGATTCCTCCGAGAAGAACTTCATCAGGTTGCGCGCGGCGCTGGACGCGGTGTCCTTGTCCGAGAGGATGACGATCGCCGCGGACCCGATGAAACAACCGTAATGATTGAGCGTGTCGAAGTCGAGCGGAATGTCGCCCATCGACGCGGGCAGAATGCCGCCCGAGGCGCCGCCCGGCAGATATCCGTAGAACGTGTGGCCGTCGAGCATGCCGCCGCAGAATTCGTCGATGAGCTCCGTCACCGTGATGCCGGCCGGCGCGAGGTGCACGCCGGGCTGCTTCACGCGGCCGCTCACGGAGAACGATCGCAGACCCTTGCGGTCGTGCCGGCCGTGACCGGCAAACCAGGCCGCGCCTTTTTCGACGATTTCGCGCACCCAGTGGAGCGTCTCCATGTTGTGCTCGAGCGTCGGGCGTCCGAACAGGCCGACTTGCGCGACGTACGGCGGCCGCAGGCGGGGCTCGCCGCGCTTGCCTTCGATCGACTCGATCATCGCGGACTCTTCGCCGCAGATGTACGCTCCCGCACCCCGGCGGAGGTGGATGGCCGGAATTGGGGTGTACGGCGGTGCCGCCACGAGCGCGGCGATCTCACGCTCGAGGATCGCGCGGCAGCCGTGGTACTCGTCGCGAAGGTAGATGTAGATCTCGGCGATGCCGACGGCCCAGGCGGCGATGAGCGCGCCTTCGAGGAAGCGATGCGGATCGCGCTCGAGGTAGTAACGATCCTTGAACGTGCCGGGCTCACCCTCGTCGATGTTGATCGCCATCAGCCGCGGTGCAGGTTCAGCCGCAACGATCTTCCACTTGCGCCCGGCGGGGAAGCCCGCGCCGCCGAGCCCGCGCAGACCGGAGTCCGACAAGATCGCGGTGATGTCCGCGGCGGTCTTTTGACCCGCAGCACAAGCGGCCGCCAGCGCATAGCCGCCGGACTTCCGATAGGCGGCGTAGTCGATGTGGGCGGGGGTGACGCTGTGGGCGCCGGCGCCCTCGGGATGCGTGACCGCCCCCGCCTTGATCAACTTGATGACCTTGTCCGGCGTCGCGAATGGCACCGGGTTCTGACCGACGACAGCGACCGGCGCCGTCTCGCAGCGGCCCACGCACGGCGCATGCAGGACCCGCACGTCTTTGCCGACGAGGGCCGGCAGCTTGTGTAAGAGGTCGTGCGATCCCGCCAGCTCGCACGAGATCGAGTCGCAGACGCGGACCGTGATCGCGGGCGGCCGCGCGTCACCTTCCTTGACCACATCGAAGTGGTGATAGAACGTCGCGACCTCGTACACCTCGGCCATCGCCATCTTCATCTCGTCGGCGAGGGCCACAATGTGCGCGGCAGACAAGCAACCGTAGCGGTCCTGAATCTTGTGAAGGTGCTCGATCAGCAGATCCCGCCGGCGGGGCGCGTCGCCGAGCAGCGATAGCACCTCCTGACGCGCCTGCGGATCGACGCGACGGCCCTTTGGCGTGCTGCGGACTCGCTTTTGTCCGCGCGGTTTCTGGCGCTCCGTCATGAGAAGTCGGTTCCTGCGTGGATGCTATCATCCGTACGTAGACCTTTTATGCGTGTTGAGTTCTTCGGCGTCTCGCGCCAGCGATCCGGGGTCGCTGAGTTGCACGTGCAGGCCGGCACGCTCGGTGAGTTGTTGAGCACCTTGGCGGCCGCGTATCCGTCGTTCGGGGAGCTGATCGACGGCGACCGGCTGCATCCGGTGCTCGCCGCGAACCTCAACGGCGATCGGTTCGTCCGCGATCCGGAAACGCCGCTCAGGGATCACGATTGCCTGCTGATTCTGTCGGCTGACGCGGGCGGGTAGAGCAATATCGACGAACTGCAATGCCATTCGGTTACCACGGCGGCTACCTTCGCATCGACGTCACGACCGGCAGCGTTGAGCGTGTGCCGATCGCGGAGGCGGTGCTGCGGCAGTTCATCGGCGGCAGCGGGCTCGGCGCCTGGTTGCTGCTGCATGAGGGGCAGGCCGCGGGCGACCCGCTCGATTCCGCGGCGCCGCTGGTCTTCGCGTTCAGTCCGCTCGTCGGCAGTCCGCTCACGACATCGGCCAAGTTCGCCGTCGTCAGCAAGAGCCCGCTGACCAATCGCATCAACGACTCACTCGCCGGCAGCGGTTTCGCGATCGCCGGCAAACACAGCGGTGGCGACGCGCTCGTCATCGTCGGACGCGCGCCGGAACTGTCCGTGCTGGTCATCGACAACGGCCGCGTGCGCCTCGAGCGGGGCGCGGACCTGCGCGGCGGCACGTGCGGCGCGACCGAGGCCACGCTGCGCGCGCGCCTCGGACCCGAGTACCGCATCGCGTCGATCGGCCCGGCGGGCGAAGCGCTGGTGCGCTACGCCACCATCTCCCATGATGGCCGTCACGCCGGCCGCGGCGGCAGCGGCGCCGTGCTGGGCAGTAAGAACATCAAGGCCATTGCCGTCCGCGGATCGCAGCGGTGCGAGTGGGCGCATCCACGCGAGCTCACCGCGCTCAGCCGCGACCTGTCGAAACGATCGTTCGGTCCCGCGACCGAGAAGTACCGCGAGTTGGGCACGGCCACGAACATGCTCACGTTCAACCGCTTCGGCACGCTGCCGACGCGCAATTTCCAGAGCGGCACGTTCGAGCAGGCGGTCAATCTTTCGCCTGAAGAGCTCAGCGTCACGCGCGAGAAGACGCGCGCCGGCTGCGTCGCGTGCACGATTGGCTGCGAGCACATCTATCAAGTTGGTGGCGCCAACGGGCAGGGGGTCAGGGTTGAGTACGAGAGCCTGTTCGCGCTCGGCTCGCTCTGCGGCGTCGGTGATGCCGATGTCGTCCTCCGCGCGTGCGGCCGCTGCGACGAGCTCGGCATCGACACGATCAGCACCGGAGGCACGATCGCGTTTGCCATGGAATGCGTCGAGCGCGGGTGGCTCGACGAGCCCTGGCTCACGTTCGGCAGCGGTGAGGCGCTGCTGAAGGCGATTGATCTGATTGGCCACCGTGCCGGTCTCGGTGAGCTTCTCGCGGAGGGCAGCCGCCGCGCGGCGCAGGCGATCGGGCAGGAGAGCCTCGCGTTTGCGCCGCAGGTGAAAGGCCTGGAGATTCCGGGCTACGAGCCGAGAGCGCTTCAGACCATGGCGCTGGGCTTTGCGGTCGGCGCCCGCGGGGCCGATCACAATCGCAGCGGCGCGTACGAGGTGGACTTCTCGGACAAAGTCGATCGCCGGCACGCGACGCTCGACTCGGTGCGGCACGCCATCGAGACGGAAGACAAGGCCGCGCTGATGGACTCGCTGATTCTGTGCAAGTTCCTGCGAGGCGTGTTCGTGGATTTCCACGCCGAATCGGCCGAGATGCTGCGCTTCGTCACCGGCTGGGATGTGACGGCCGACGAGCTCCGCGAGACCGCGCGCCGCATCGTCACCGCCAAGCGACAGTTCAATCTGCTGGCCGGCTGGACGCCGGCGGAGGACACGCTGCCCGAGCGGTTCCTGAGTACACCGCTGCCGGGCGATCCCTCGGCGGTCCTGAGCCGCGAGCGGCTTGACGAGTTGGTCGCGGAATACCATCGCCAGCGCGGGTGGTGATGCGGCGTTAATGGGTGAATGGGTGAATGGGTGAATGTGTGAATGGGTGAATGCGTGTTGAAGACCCTGCGAATTCTGCACGCTGGCGACGCGCCGAGCATTGCAAGTCCAACGGCCGGTGGGGAGGAGCAGGACTGACAGGAATGAATGGTCGAGCACCCATTCACTCATTCACTCAATCACCCATTAACAATCGACGGCACCTAGGCCGTTTGAAGCTGCGGCGTAGGCGTCACCACTTCCATGGTGGGCATGTCGCCCGTGTCCGGGCGCAGGAATCGCCGTTGATTCGGGCGAACCGTCGCGAGCAGCTCGCGGCGCGTCTTCACCTTGAACGTCTTGCCGATGTAGATCTTGCCCATCTTCGCCATGAGCGACTCGGGGCACGCACTCGCGAACATGAACATCGGCCAGGTGAAGTTCGGACCGTTGAGCTTCCGCAGTTTCCAGAGCCACAGGCCGATCGCGCCCGTGCGCCATGCCATCGGGCCCCACCAGCTCATCTGACCCGGCCGGAGATTCATCTTCCAGCACCTCATCATGAGCTGCCACTGGAGCGGCGTGAGGTTGCGCGTCTCGGTGACGCCCTTTTCGTCCTTCATCCGCGTGTCGTGGAGCGGCGTGAAGATCGACGGGATGAAGAACGCGAACAGGCCGCGGCGCTCGACCTCGTAAATCAGATCGAGCGTGGCCTTCGTGTCATCGTCTGTCTCGCCCGGACTGCCGATGATGAGCGTCATCGCCGGGAACCAGTTGTTCTTGTTCAGCACCGTGAGGCCGTTGATGACCACGCTGGGCCAGTCTTCAATCGAGAACGGCACGCCCTTGCTCGGCATGATCTGCTTGCCGAGGCGCGTCGAGCCCGTCTCGAGGCCGATGAGCGGCACGAGCGCGCGCTTCTCTTTGTGCGTGCTGAGCAGCGGCAACCGGATCGGGCTCTTGTCGAGGCACATCTCGGACAGCTTCTCGATCAAGACCGGATCCACGACCGACGGCGCGATCGTCGCGTGGCTGAGCACGTGCTGTTCGACGCCGGGCGTGTTGACGATCGATCCGTACAGGTCCAGCAGCGCCTCGCGGTTCGGGAAGTAGAACGGTGTCTCCGTCCGTACCTGGCCCCAGATGAACATGTCCTCGGTCGCGAGCGAGATCTGCTTGTTGCCGTTGCGGACGTTGGCGAGCACGCCGTGCATGATGTGGTCCTTCGGCACGTCGATCTGCGGATTGAGATCCGGCACGCAGAACTGGCAGCGGCGGCCGCAGCCGGTCGTCATCTCGACGACCCCGAACGTCGTGCGCTTGTCGGGGACGAGGATGCTCTCGCGATCCTTGGGATGGCCGACGTCGATCTGGCGCGGGAGATCCTCGCCGCGGATGGCCTTGTCGAACAGGCGCATCGTCTCGGCCGACTCGCTGCGGCCCTCGACGACGCAGTCGACGCTCAGGTCGTCCCAGGCGTTGTTCTGCGTGATCTGCCAGCCGCCTGATCCGCCGACGATGACCTTGAACTGCTTGCGGAACGGATTGTTCTTCACGATCTGGAACATCTTCGCCGCGTAGAACGAATTGATGGGCTGCTTCGACTCGCCGAAGATCGACGTGTAGACGCCGGCCGCGAACGTCACGCCCAGCGGGTTGTGCGTCGAGATCGCGACGACGCGCGTCTTCGGGCCGATGAATGTGTCGAGGTCATCCGGATAGCACGCGACGATGTCGTCCTCGGAGAACGATCGCAGCAGCGACTTCTCGAGGACCCGGACACCGGCCGGCATGTATCGGGCGGTCCCGTCGGCGTTGTATTCCACGTCGCGCCACTTCGGGTATTTGCGGTTGAGGATCCCTTCGAGCCACATGGGCAGCGACGCCATGCTCATCTGAATGAAGTAGCCGGCGTGGTCGATGGTCTCCGTGAACGGAGCGGTCAGAACGATCAGGGCGCCCGGCTGAACCGCACTGGCCATGAGATTGCCTCCAACAGAGTCACGACAAAGACCTTGCATCTTAGCCCGCGCGATCCGTCCCAGGGACGGCATGGGGCTCGATGGGACCCGGTTAGGGGCGAAGTGCCACGTGCGGTTGCGAGGCTTGCCGGACCACCGTAGCCTTGGCGAAGGTGGTCAGACCCGGCGGCCTCAGCCGAGCAGCTTCGCGAGCTTCGAGGCGGACTTCACCGCGACCCGATTCTTGCCGTTGCGCTTGGCGTCGTAGAGGGCTTCGTCGGCCCGGCGGACGAAGTCGACGTCCTCGTCGCCTGCCACGAGCTCCGTGACGCCGCAGCTGACCGTGAAGCGCACGGTTCCCTTTCGTCCGTCGGTGTCGTACTCGTAGCTGTTGGCCGCAATTTGACCGAGCACCTGCGTGAGCCGCTTCTGCGCGTGCACGGCCTTGGCATCGTGCAGGACCACGGCAAACTCTTCACCCCCGTAGCGCGCGATGAAGTCTGTGCTCCGGATTTCCTTCCCCAGCCACATCGCCGCGCAGAGCAGAACGCGATCGCCGACCTGATGGCCGTGCGTGTCGTTGATGTTCTTGAAGTTGTCGATGTCGACCATGGCCAGCGTGAGCGGCACGTTGGCGCGCCGCGCGACGGCCATCATGCGCCGCAGCGATCGATCGAAGCAGCCGCGATTGGCGACGCGCGTGAGCGGATCGAGCGACGCTTCCTCCTCGGCGATCACCAGCCGGGTTTGCAACATCTCCACGCGGCGATTCAGCTTGTCGTACGCGTTCTCGTCGCGCTCCTGCCTGTCCTGGATGGCGCGTTTGAGCGTCGCGACTTGCGTGGCAATCTGCTTCCGGATCACGCGGATGTCGTCGAGCTTGACGAGCGCGCTGAATCGCTCGGTGCTGGCGAGCACCTGGGCCGTGAACGCCGACGACTCTCCGGCCATGAGCGTCGTGGCCTCGCGCAGGAGCATGATGAGCTCCGTCAACTCGGCTTCGCGATCCGTGTGGTACGCGAGCGAGCGGCGGAAGTACTGCTCGCAGGTCTTCGTGCATGCGTCGGCTTCTTTGCCGAACTCGCGACTGGTCTGCGACTCCGCGAGCAGGCGCCGGTGCTCGGCAATGCGCGCCTGGAACGCCGCGGAGTCGCGCGGGCCGGCGTCGGGCGCGACGTCGGAGATGACAGTGAGGAGGTTGTCGACGAACCGCTTGAGGCCCGTCGTGAGCGCGGGATCGGTCGTGGTCCCCGCGTCGTCCAGCGTGTGCGACATTCGTCCCCGGTTTGATCCAGACATCGGCTCAGGCGGGAAGGGACTTTAGCGGACACGAACGCGCACAAGGCCGTACGGCGTCGAGCGGCTGCGGGGTTCAGCTGGGGGCCTAAACCGTCCTGGCTCAAGGCATTGCCGAACAACCGGTGTATATTTGGGGCGCCTTTTCCAAGGAGTTCCTGCGATGAGAACGTTCCCCCGCCTGCCCCTTGCGCTTGCTCTCGCCGGCGCGCTGGTGCCGGGCGTCGCCATCTGGCGAGCGCCCGACGCCGCGCCCGAGCGCGTGTTGCCGACGCCCAACTACGACCTCGCCGCCCGGTGGACGGGCGCGAAGGTCGGGAAGTACGTCTTCACCACGTCCGTGACGCCGAACTGGATGGAGTTCAGCGACCGGTTCTGGTACAGCTACGAGACGCCGGCTGGCCAGAAATGGTGGATGGTCGATCCGGTCAAGAAGACGAAGACGCCGCTGTGGGACAACGCGAAGGTCGCGGCGCAGCTCACGCGTGTTCTTCGGACGCCGTACGACGCGCAGCATCTCCCCGCCACACAGTTGCGGTTTTTCGACAACGATACAAAGATCCGCTTCAGCGTCAGTCTTCCGCGTGAGTCGAAGGTGGAGACCGCGGACGGCCGCGAGATCGACGGCCAGCAGACGACCACCGGACGCGGTGGCGACGCGCAACAAGGCCAGGGCGCCGGACGCGGCGGTCGAGGTGGTGGTCGCGGCGGCCAGCAGGTGCAGCAGGGCGGCCGTCAGGGTGCGCCGGGCGCCGGCGCTCAGCAGACGAAGCAGTGGTGGCTCGAGTACGACACCGTCTCGGGCACCGTCGTCCTGAACGACAAGTACACGCCCGACCCGGCAAATGGTGGCAACCCGACGTGGGCGACCGTGTCACCGGACAAGCAGACGGTCGTCTTCGCCCGCAAGCAGAACCTCTTCATGATGGACGCCGCGAACTTCGAGCTGGCCAAGAAGAACGCCGCCGACAACGCGATTCAGGAAACGCAGCTCACGACCGACGGCGAACCGGACTACGGATTTGGCGGCGGCGGCCGGGGCGGTGGCGGCGGTCAGCAACAGCAACAGCAGCAACAACAGCAACAGCAGCAGGAAGAGCAGGAGACGCAGACGGGTACCGGCACGACGACGGGCGGTGCCGGCGCGAATCTGAGCGACGCGGACAAGAAGTTCGGTCCGCGCGCGACCGCCGGCGGACTCTCGTGGTCGCAGGACAGCAAGCGGTTCTCGCGCACGCGCTCAGACTCGCGCAAGGTCAAGGATCTCTGGGTGATCAACTCGCTGGCCAACCCGCGTCCGACGCTCGAGACCTACAAGTACGGCATGCCGGGCGAAGAAGACCAGCCGCAGCCGGAGCTGTGGGTGTTCGATACAACGGCCAAGAAGGCGACGAAGATCAAAGCCGAGGCTTTCAAGGATCAGAACCTCGGCCAGATCAGCGCGCCGGTCACGAACCTGCAGCGTCTCAAGCAGGACAACTTCCAGCGTTGGATCACGATGGCCGGCGACAAGATGTACTACAGCCGCCAGAGCCGCGATCTGAAGCGCGTCGACATCGTCGAGGCGGATGCCACGACGGGCGAGTCACGCGTGATCATCGGCGAACGGCTGAACACCTACATCGAGACCCAGCCGCTCCGCACGATGATGGCCGGTAAGCAGCTCATCCATTGGTCCGAGCGCGACGGCTGGGGACACTACTATCTGTACGACAACACCGGCAAGCTGCTGAAGCAGATCACGTCCGGCGAGTTCGTGTGCACCGGTCTCGTGGGCCTCAACGAGACGACGCGCACGCTCTACTTCAATGCTGCGGGCCGCGAGGCCGGCGAGGACCCGTACTACATCCACCTGTACAGCGTGAACATCGACACGGGCGCGATCAAGCTGCTCAATCCGGGCAACGCCTCGCACGGCGTGCAGATGCACGACAAGGCGACGTACTTCATCGACAACTCGTCGCGCATCGACATGGCGCCGGAGTCGGTGCTCTACGACGCGGCCGGCACCAAGATCATGGACCTCGAGAAGACGGACGTGTCCGCGCTCCTCGCGGCCGGCTTCAAGTATCCCGAGGCGTTCCAGGTCAAGGCCGATGACGGCGTGACGGACATCTACGGCGTGATGTACAAGCCGTTCGACTTCGATCCGGCGAAGAAGTACCCGATCATCGAGTACGTCTATCCGGGGCCGCAGACCGAGAGCGTGACGAAGACGTTCAACCCGCGCAACCTGAACATTGCGCTGGCCAACGTCGGATTCATCGTGATCGAGGTCGGCAACCGCGGCGGCAACCCGCAGCGGTCGAAGTGGTACCACAACTACGGCTACGGCAATCTGCGCGACTACGGCCTCGCCGACAAGAAGGTGGCCGTCGAGCAGCTGGCGAAGCGCCACGCGTGGATCGATCTCTCACGCGTCGGCATCTACGGCCATTCCGGCGGCGGATTCATGACCGCCGCGGCGATGTTCAACTATCCCGACTTCTTCAAGGTCGGCATCTCGGAGTCCGGCAACCACGACAACGCCATCTACAACCGCTCGTGGAGCGAGAAGCACGACGGCGTGAAGGAAGTGGTCGTCGACGACAAGGTGACGTTCCAGTACGACATCGACAAGAACCAGGACATCGCCAAGAACCTGAAGGGCCACATCCTCCTGATCACCGGAGACATCGACAACAACGTGCATCCGGCCGGCACGTATCGGGTGGCCGAAGCGCTGATTCGCGCCAACAAGCGGTTCGACTTCATGTTGCTGCCCGGTCAGCGCCACGGCTACACCACGATGGGCGACTACGTGTACTGGCGCCGCATCGACTACTTCGCGCAGTGGCTGCTCGGGGCGTCGCCGTCGGACGTCGACATGCTCGAGCTGAACCGCGAGAGGGCGTTGAATCGGTAAGAAGATTTGGGGATTGGGGGATTGGGAGATTTGGGGATTGAGATTCTGAATCCCCAAATCCCCAATTCTCCAAATCCCCAAATTCTGAGTTGCGCGCCGAAGGCCTAGTCGACTCCCTTGTCCAATCCCAGAAAGCAACGCCGCGCCGCCGATCGAGAAAGCGCGGCGACGCGTGTGCGCAATCTGGCGACCTCGGGCGGCGGCGGGTGGGGGCCCGTCATCAGCGTCGCCGTGGCACTCGTGGTGTTGCTGTCCTGGCTCACGTGGTACGCGCTGGGCCATCGCCCGATCACCCGCGACGGGTCGCCGGCCTGGTCCCCTGACGGCGCGGCGATTGTCCTGGACGCCGAGCAGAACGATCGCCGCGACCTCGTCATCATGAACGCGGACGGCACCGGCGTCCGGCCGCTGTCGAACCTGGAAAGCGCAGACGAGGCGGCACCGGCCTGGTCGTCCGACGGCCTGATCGCGTACGAGGCCGAGGTCGACGGGAATCGCGACATCTACCTCGTGAATGCGAACGGATCACGCAAGCAGCGGCTGACGATCCACCCAGGCGAGGATCAGTCGCCCGCCTGGTCGCCCGACGGCAAGCGGATCGTCTTCAGCTCGGATCGCGACTCGAAGCCGTCCTTCGACTTGTACCTGATGAGCGCGGACGGCTCGGCGGTCGAGCGGCTGACCATGACGGGCAACAATCGGGCGCCGCAGTTTTCGCCGGACGGCGCGCACATCGCCTTCCAGTCCGGCCGCGACGTGTACGTGCTCGAGCTGGCGACGCGGCAACTGCGCCGGCTGACGGCGGAGAAGCAGAGCGGCGACGGCATGCGGCCGACGTGGTCGCCGAATGGCAAGCGCATCGCGTTCATGACCGCGCGCAGCGGCCGAATGCAGATTTGGGTGATGAACGCGGATGGCACCGACCAGCGCGAGTTCCTGAAGATGCCGACCGGGAGCGCGATCGACCCTCGCTGGTCGCCGAAGGCCGAGCGGCTGCTCTTCGTCCACGTGCCCGACGAGGCGCCGCCCATCGATCGCCGGACACCTGGCGAGCGCGCGATTTACGTGCTGGACATTGGATCGGGGAAAGTGACGAGATTGAGTAGATAAGAACTCTTAACGCTGCACTCTACCCGACGCGTCGCCGCCCGCGAGGCGATCGACTTCGTCCACGGACACGCGGTTGAAGTCGCCGGGAATCGTCTGCTTGAGCGCGCTGGCGGCGACCGCGAAGCGGAGCGCGCGGTCGGGTGTCCGGCCGCTGACGAGCGCGTAGATCAGCCCCGCGGCAAAGCTGTCGCCGCCGCCGATGCGATCGACGAGACGCACGTCGTAATGCTGGCTGTGATGAAACAGCCGCGCCTGGTTGTCCCAGAGGACGCCGCTCCATCCGTTGTCGCTGGCCGACACGCTCTCGCGCAACGTGACGGCGACGAGCCCGACCCCGAAGTCGCGCGAGACCTGTTCCGCGGCGGCACGGTACGCGGTGAGATCGAGATGTCCGCTACGAACGTCGGCGCCCGCGACGTGCACGCCCAGAACGGCCTGCAGATCCTCTTCGTTGGCGATGACGACGTCGACGCCCGTCGTGAGCGGCTGCATGGCGGCCTGGGCCTGCTTTTCGGACCAAAGCTTCTTGCGAAAGTTCAGATCGATGCTCACGCGCGCGCCGGCCGCCCGCGCGGCGTCAATCGCGGCACGCGTGGAGGCGGCCGCGCGATCGCCGAGCGCCGGCGTGATGCCCGTCACGTGCAGCCACGCGGCGCCGGTCATCACGGCGCGCCAGTCGGCATCGCCCGGCGACATCTCGCTCACCGCCGAATGCGCGCGATCGTAGATGACGGTCGAGGCGCGTTGGCTCGCGCCGGCTTCGGCGAAGTAGAGGCCGACGCGTTCGCCGCCGCGCACGATCGCGTCCGTCCGGACGCCTTCGGCCCGCAGCGCGCGGACCGCCGCGTCGCCGATGGCGTGGGCGGGCAGTCGCGTGACGTACCAGCTGTCGAGCCCGAAGTGCGCGAGGCTGACCGCCACGTTCGCCTCACCGCCGCCGAACGTGGCCGAGAAGACGGGCGACTGCAAGAAACGCTCGAACCCCGGCGGGCTGAGCCGGAGCATGAGTTCACCGAAGGTGACAGTTTTTTTCATGGCTCGTGGGGCCCCACCCCCGCGCGCCGCTCGGCGCCGCGCCTGTACGTCGCGGGCCTCGCGATGTCTACGACGCGCGGGCTTTCGCGACGTTCGCGACGATCCGTCGGGCATTCTCCGTAATCACGCCGTAGTTGCCGGCCGCAATCGCGGCGGCGTCGAGCAGTGCCGTGCCGACGCCGACGGCCACCGCCCCCGCACGAATCCAGTCGCCAGCATTGTCGATCGTCACGCCGCCCGTCGGCATCAGTTTCACCTGCGGCAGCGGGCCGCGCACGTCTTTGAAGAACGTCGGGCCGAGCGCGGTGGCGGGGAAGACCTTGACGACATCCGCCCCCGCTTCCCATGCGGTGAGAATCTCGGTGGGCGAAAAGCAGCCGGGCATCACCGGCACATCGTGCCGGTGCCCGACCGCGATCACCTCGGGCCTCAGGACCGGACTCACGACGAACCGCGCGCCGGCGTCGATGACCCGCTCGGCCGTCTCGGCATTGACCACCGTGCCGGCGCCCAGCAGGAACTCGGCGGAGAGTGTCGGTGCGAGCGCGCGAATGAGCTCGACGGCGCCCGGCACCGTCATCGTGACCTCGAGCGCGCGCACGCCACCGGCGGCCAGCGCATCCACTACGGCCCGCAGGCGCGCGGGATCCTGCAGCCGGATGACGGCGATGACGCCGGAGGCCTCGATGGCGCGGACGATGGCGGCGCGACTGTCAGACATGGTCTTCATACTTAGTTGCTCGCGGGGCCCCACCCCCGCTCGCCGCTCGGCGCCGCTCCTGCTCGTCGCGGCCTCGCGGTGTTTCCTTATCGTCCGAGCCAACCACCATCGACGACCAGTACATGTCCATGGACGTAATTCGCTGCCGCCGATGAGAGAAACACGGCGGCGCCGCCGAGGTCCGCGGGCTCGCCCCAGCGGCCGGCGGGAATGCGCTCGAGGATCTGCCGCGAGCGGACGGCGTCATCCTGCAACGCGCGCGTGTTGTCGGTCCGGATGTAGCCGGGCGCGATGGCGTTGACGTTCACGCCGCGGCCGGCCCACTCGTTCGCGAGCGCCTTCGTGAGCTGCGCGAGGCCGCCTTTCGCCGCGGCATACGCCGGCACCGTGATGCCGCCTTGAAACGCGAGGAGCGACGCGACGTTCACGATCTTGCCAGAGCCGCGCGCGAGCATGTGCCGGCCGGCCGCGCGACACAACCGAAACGCGCTCGTGAGGTTCACTTCGATGACGGCGTCCCAATCCGCGTCGGTGAAATCCGCCGCCGGCGCGCGGCGAATCGTGCCGGCGTTGTTGATCAGGATGTCGACGGCGCCCTGCGCCCCAATCGCCTGGTCCACGAGCCGCTCCGACACCGCGCGATCCGATAAGTCGCCGACCACCAGCGATGTCTTGACGCCGGTCCGTTCCCGGATCGTCCGCTCGGTGTCGGCGGGCGGCTGACGACTGGCGTGGAGCACGATGTTCGCGCCCGCCTCGGCCAGCGCGATCGCGATGGCGGCGCCAAGCCCGCGGGACGCGCCGGTGACGAGCGCGACGGTGTTGTCCAGTCTGAACGGACTCTTCACCGCGCCCGGCCTGGATCGAGGCCCGATCCACCTGTCGCAAAGTCCGGCTGCACGTTGACCACGCCGAACTGCCGATCTTCTGTTTCCCGGTGCGCGGCCATCATCCAGAGGAAGTTGATCGACCCGCCGGGGGCAGCCACGTTGGGATGGTAGCCCTGTGGCATCAGCACGACGTCGTTCTCGCGCACGATCGTCGCGAGCTCCGGATCGCCCGTGTCCGTGTAGACGAGCTGGACGCCAAACGCCGGCGCGGGCATGTCGATGTAGAGATACGCCTCTTCGAGCATCGCGCCATGCTCGTGCGGCGGCCACGACGTCCAGTTGCCCGGCTGGCTGAACGTGACGCCGGCCAGAATCCGTCCGGCCTCGACGTTCTTGCCGATCAGGATGTTGAGATCGCGGCGCGACGCGTCGCTGCCGGCGGAGAAGTGCAGGCCGGGATCCTTCCGCACGTCGGCGAAACTGACGAACTGCAGCGGATACTGGCCCTCGACGCGCGCAGAGAGTTCGGCAAAGTCGCAACCGGTCGCGGCGTCAGGCGCCACATCGAAGGCACTGTCCCTCGGGATGTACAACGCATCGTAGGGACGCATGGCAAACGATCGTTCGCCGACGGTGATCGTGCCGCCGCCCTTGAGACAAATCAGTCCCGTTTCGAGCCCGCTCGCCTCGACGCGCAGCGCGCGGCCGGCCGCCGGCACAATGATCCGGCCGTAATGGAGTTGCTCCATGGCCGTGAAGCCAGGGCCCACCGTTTGCGTGCGGCCGGGCTGGGCCGTGTCGCGGACGATGCAGGTGGTCGGTCGAATGGCGGCGCGCGTCATGACGAAGTGTCCCGAGAATCGTGAATCCACCGATGCGCGGGGTCCTCGAAGAGCGCCAGCTTCCGCTCGTCGCCGACCATCGCCCACAAATAGTAGAGATGATAGCCGGGCGGCGACGACACCGGATGGTACCCATACGGCAACACGACGACGTCGCCGTCGCGGACCTGGTGCGTCACGCCTTCACCGCCGGACGTGTAGAGCATCTGATGGCCGAAGCCCTGCGGCGGATCGACGCGGTAGTGGTAGATCTCCTCGAGCCGCGGCTCACCATCCTGGCCGTCATGCTTGTGCGGCGGAAAGCTGCTCCAGTGTCCCGGGGGATTGAACGTTTCACCGACCATGAGCCGTTGCGCATGCGGGTCGCGCACGAAGAGGTCGTGCACCTCGCGACTGTACGTCCCGCGCCCGCGTTGATGCACCTCGACGTGGGCGGGCTGCAGCAGCACGGCGCGTTCGCTCACTCGCGGCGCGCGGGCGGAAATGAGGATGCACTCTAGATTTGAGGATTGGGGGATTGGGGGATTTGGAGATTCGGGGAGCGCCGTGCACGTGAACTCCACCCCCGGCGGCAGGAACAGCGCCGTGGCCCGCTCACGAAACACGCTCTCGCGGTTGACGGTCCATGACTCGCCACCGGCGGCCCAACGCGCCTGACCGTTCTGCAGCACCACGACAGTTTCCTCGTCCTCGCGGCAGAATGTCGCGGTGGTGCCGGGTGCGAGACGGAGTCGCCAGCTCGAGAGGGCCTCGGCCCCGTGGTGGCCACGGGGCTGGACGAGTTGGAGGCCGTCCGCGCGAGGCGTCCGGATGTGCGTGTCGGTGAGCGACGCGGAGATTGGCTTAGCCACAGCGTTGGGTGAGATTACAATTGGCCGCACCACCGTGCAAGCAGAGGCTCATGAACACAGGGCCGAAGATCTTCGGTGGCCACGTCCAAGGCAATGTGGCTTGTCCACTTGAGGGAGTGCGCATGTCAATGCCCAAACCTTCCCGTCGCGAGTTCCTCGGCGCGGCCAGCGTCGCCGGCGCGGGGCTCATCCTGCCGCGAGGCCTCGCCCGCGCGCAAGCCCCGGCCGGCTGGGGTGCGGTCGACGGCATCCTGCGCCGCATCGTGCCCCCGCGCTTTCCGTCCCGGACGTTCGACATCACGAAGTACGGCGCCAAGCCCGACGGCGCGACGGACGCGACCGGCGCGATCCGTGACGCGATTGCCGCGTGTCATCAGGCGGGCGGTGGCCGCGTCGTGATCCCGAACGGCGTCTTCCTGACCGGCGCCATCCATCTCCGATCCGGCGTCAATCTGCACCTGGCTGACCGCGCGACCCTGAAGTTCCTGCGGGAGCCTGCCGCGTACCTGCCGGTGGTCTTCACGCGGTTCGAGGGCGTCGAGCTCATGAATTTCTCGCCGCTCATCTACGCGTTCGAGGCCCGCGATATCGCCGTCACCGGGCGCGGCACCCTCGACGGCCAGGCTGACGCCGCGCATTGGTGGCCGTGGAAGGGCGGGGCCGGCACCTCCGGACCCACGCAGGCCGCCGATCGGGCGCGGCTCATCGAGGCCCAGGCGCGTGGTCTGCCGGTGGCCGATCGTGTCTTCGGCGCCGGGCACTATCTGCGGCCGAATTTCATCCAGCCGTATCGCTGTCAGAACGTGCTCATCGACGGCATCACGGTCCTGAACTCGCCGATGTGGGAGATTCACCCGGTGCTCTGCACGAACGTCACCGTGCGAAATGTGCGGGTTTCCACGCACGGGCCCAACAACGACGGCTGCAATCCCGAGTCCTCGAAGGATGTGCTGATCGAGCGATGCCTCTTCGATACCGGCGACGACTGCATCGCCATCAAGTCCGGGCGCAACGACGACGGCCGGCGCGTGAATACGCCGTCCGAGAACATCGTGATCCGGGACTGCCAGATGAAGGACGGCCACGGCGGCGTGGTCATCGGGAGCGAGATTTCCGGCGGGGCCCGGCACATCTATGCGGAGCGCTGCCGGATGGACAGCCCGCAGCTCGATCGCGCGCTCCGGTTCAAGACCAACTCGGTCCGCGGGGGCGTGATCGAGCACGTGTACATGCGGGACGTCACCGTCGGCCAGGTCGCCGAAGCGGTGATGACCGCCGACTTCTTCTACGAGGAAGGCGATACCGGCAAATACCCGCCGGTGCTGCGCGACGTCGAGATGCGCCGGGTCACGAGCCGGAAGAGTAAGTACGCCTTCCTGCTGCGCGGCTACAGCCACGCGCCGATTACCGACGTCCGGGTCGTCGACTGCACCTTCGACGGCGTTGCCGAGGCGGACGTCCTCGCCGGGGTGAAGGGGCTGACGCTCGAGAACGTCCGCATCAACGGTCAACTCCGGAACGAGCAGATCAGCCGGTAGTGGCCTGACCTCTTTACCGCAGCGACACGTGCGGGTGGCCGAAGTCGGCCCAAGTTCCCCGGGGCCTGGGAAATGGAATTGCCACTTGACACACGAATTTTCAAAGTGGTAATACCTCATGCCACTTGGCGCGGCCGTCCGGACCCCGGCCGTGCTGTGGGGGAAGAGACGGTTTCTTGCGAGAGAGGACAACTGCAATGAAGCGACTTCTGATGTACGGGTGCCTGTCGGCTCTCTTCATCCTGATCGCGACGGCCTCGCCGTTCGGCGCCCAGGATGTCCGGGGCGGCATCTCTGGCGCCGTGACCGACAAGTCGGGCGGCATCATGCCCGGCGTCACCGTAACGGTGACCAACACCGCCACGCGCTTGGCGCAGACGGTCGTCACCGACGACAAGGGAATCTTCCGGGTCCTGTATCTCAATCCCGGCGTCTACAGCGTCGAGCTCACCCTGTCGGGCTTCAAGAAGATCCAGCGCACCGGCTATGAGGTGCGCGTGGGCGAGACGGTGCGTCTCGACTTTGCTCTCGAACAGGGCGTCGTGACGGAAACGGTCGAGGTGCGGGCGGAGTCGCCACTGCTCAACACGACGAGCGGCGTGAGCGGGACGACGATCGACGCCAAGCAGATCGCGCAGCTGCCGCTCGGGGACGGCACGGCGTACATGCTGACGCGTCTGGCGCCGGGGATTGTCGACGCGTCGGACCTGCACTTTGCGCGGCCGATGGACAACGGCAACCTCGGCGGCATCGTGACCAACGGCGTGCAGGGCGGCAACGAGTTCATGATCGACGGCGCGCCGAATCTGTCGAACACGAAGGGCGTCGGCTTCTCGCCGCCGTCGGACGCGATCGCGCAGTTCAAGGTGCAGACGAACGCGTTCGACGCGCAGGCGGGGCACACGGCCGGCGCGAACGTCAACCTCGCGATCAAGAGTGGCACCAACAGCCTGCATTCCAACACCGGCTACTTCAACCGCGACAGCAGCCGCAGCGCGACGCCGCTCCTCACGATTCGCAACAACGGGACGAAGCCGACGCGCACCTACAATCGCTTCACGCAGGAAGTGGACGGACCGATTCGGGCGAACCGCACGTTCTTCATGGGGGCGTTCGAGCGCCTGCGCGACGTCCAGCCGGAGCCGGCGCTGTATTCCGTGCCGACGGCGCTGATGCGCTCCGGCAATTTCACCGAGTTCACGGGCCAGATCTTCGACCCGCAGACGGTGACGCCCGGCGGCGTCCGGACCGCTTTTCCCGGCAACGTCATTCTGCCGAACCGGATCAACCCGGTGGCCGCCGCGTACGCGTCGCTCTATCCCGAGCCGAACCGACCGGGCACCTCGAGCAACTACTTCACGAACGGCCTGCGCCCGTACAACTACCACGCGCTCATGGGGCGCGTGGATCACAAGCTCACCGATCAGAAGTCGCTGTTCAGCACCATCTACTACAACAAGCGCCAGGAAGATCGCTTCAACTGGGCGATGGAGGCGACGAACGGCACGGCCGGCCTGATCAACAACTTTGCCGTCACCCAGGGCTTCGACTACCGCTCGAACACGGGCGTGAGCTTCGGCTATACGTCGGTCGAATCGCCCTCGCTGGTCTTCGATGTGCGCGGCAGCGTCACGCGATTCGGCGAATGGCGCGATCCCGCGCAGACGTTCGACCCGGCGACGCTCGGGTTCTCGCCCGCCGCCCTCCAGGTGATGAACGGCTACGCCTATCTCCCGTTCCTCACGTTCGGTAGCTTCAGCACGACGAACTCGGGCTCCACGATCGCCTCGCTCGGCTCGCAGCGGTCCGATTGGGGCGAGGGCTTCGACCGGCCGATGACGACGCTCTCGATCCTGCCGACCGTCACGAAGCTGTGGGGTCAGCACACGTCGCGTGCGGGCTACGAGCTGCGCCGGCAGCGCTGGGACATCACGTCGGCGGGGTATACCGGCGGCCGCTACGCGTTCACCGGGGCGTACACGCGCGCGAACAACGGCGCCACCCAGAACATTCGCGAGCAGGTCTGGGCGCAGTTCCTGCTCGGCCTGCCGACGTCGCAGACCGCGGCCGTCGCGACGCCCGGTGGCGTATCCAGTCAGTTCGAGATCGCGTCGCCCGGCAGCTTCAGTCAGGCGACACATGGCCTCTTCGTGCAGGACGACTGGCGGGTCTCGAAGCGGCTGACGCTGAACCTCGGCGTTCGCCTCGAAGTGAACGGCGGCATGTCGGAGGCCGAGAACCGGAACCTCGCGGGCTTCGACACGACCACGCCCAATCCGATTCAGGCGCAGGCGCAGGCGAATTACACGGCGAACCCGATTCCACAGATCCCGGCGGCCAGTTTCCGGGTGCCGGGCGGGCTGCTCTTTGCTGACGGCCCCGTGAACAACACGGCGACCAAGGTCTTGCCGCGCGCGGCGGGCGCCTACTCGATCGACGACCGCACCGTCGTGCGCGCCGGTCTGGGGTTGTTCTCGTACGACTGGTTCTTCGAGAACACCAATCAGGCTGGGTTTGCGCAGCCGACGCCGATTCAGGTCACGTTGGACAACGGCATCACGTTCACGGGCGCCGATCTCACCAATCCGCTGCCGGGTGGACAACTGACGCAGCCGGTGGGCGCGGCCAACGGTCTCGCGAGCCAGCTCGGTCAGGCCCTGAGCACGCTCTATCAGCCCGACCGCAAGACGCCCGTCTACACGCGGTGGGAGCTGAATCTGCAGCGCGACCTCGGGCTCGGATTCGTCGCGCAGGTGACGTATCTCGGATCGCGCGGCCGCGACCTGGCGGTCGTCCGGCAGGCGAACAACATCCCGGTGCAGTACCTCTCGACGTCACGCGAGCGGGACCAGGCCAACGACACCTTCCTGACCGGCAACGTGACGAGTCCGTTCACCGGCCTGCTGCCCGGGAGCACGATCAACGGTGCGACCGTGCAGCGACTGCAGCTGCTGCGGCCGTTCCCGCAGTTCCAGGCGTTCGCGTTCGAGGAGTACACGGGCTCCGATCGCTACAACGCCCTGACCTTGCAGCTCGAGAAGCGCTTCCGGAGCGGCAACTCGCTGACGCTGCAGTACACGCACTCGGCCTTGCGCGACAAGCTCAACTTCCTCAACCCGGCCGATGGCGTGCTGGAAGACCGCGTCTCGCCCAACGATCGGCCGAACCGCTTTTCGATCGGCAGCAGCGTGCGCGTGCCGTTCGGAAAGGGCGAGCGCTGGGGCGGGAATCTCAACACGATGATGGACGCGCTGCTCGGTGGCTGGCAGGTGAGCGGCACGTATCAATACCAGTCGGGCTTCCCGCTGAGCTGGAACAACAATCTCTACTTCGACGGGACCTGCAACCCGGCGAGCATCGTCTCGCGGATCGGCAACAAGATCCCGGGCACCAGCAACGGTGTTTACGGCCTCGACGCGCCGGGCTGGGACACGTCGTGCTTCTACTTCCACGACGCGGCCGTGCAGGTGAACGGCGTCGACAGCCCGAACCTGCAGCGCAACGACGGGCGCATTCAGGTCAACCAGAACGTCCGCTACATGCCGTCGACGTTCCCGAACCTGCGCGCGGACAACCTGCACCTGCTCGACATCGGGCTCTTCAAGAACTTCTCGCTGCCGCACAAGATGCGGCTGCAACTGCGACTCGAGGCGATCAACGCGCTCAACTACACGGTGTTGTTCACTCCGGATCTGAACCCCCGCAACGCGACGTTTGGGTTTATTACGACGGACCGGAACAACCCGCGAGACCTGCAGATCGGGCTGCGGCTGAACTTCTGACGACGGTGTGCTGAGTTGCTGGGGAAGACGTGCTGGGTGCTGGGTGCGGCGTGCTGGATAGTCAGCACGCCGCACATCGCACTTCGCACGTCGCACCCCGCACAACTCCCTCCCCCCAACGCCGTCGTCGCCGCTGACGGCAGCGGCCACTTCAAGACCGTCCAAGAGGCGATCAACGCGGTTCCGCAGAACACACGCGCGTCCAGCCGCTGGGTCATCTTCATCAAGGCGGGCACGTATCGCGAGCTCGTGTACGTCCAACGCGAGAAGCGGTTCGTCACGCTCGTCGGTGAGGATCCCGCGCGCACGATCCTGACCTACGACCTCGCAGCGTCACGTCCCGGCCCGGACGGTCAGCCCATCGGCACGTTTCGCACGCCGTCCACCTACATCGACGCCGATGACTTCGTCGCCGAGAATCTGACGTTCGAAAACGCGGCGGGCCCGGTCGGACAGGCGCTCGCGATTCGGGTGGACGGGGACCGCGTGATCTTCCGCAACTGCCGCTTTCTCGGCTGGCAGGACACGATCTTCCTCGACCGGGGCCGGCACTACTTCGAGGACTCGCTCATCGCGGGCCACGTGGATTTCATCTTCGGCGCCGCGACGGCGTTTTTCGAGCGCTGCCGCATCCACGCGTGGCGGGACGGTTACATCACGGCGGCGTCGACGCCGTCCGACGAGCCCCATGGCTTTGTCTTTGCTCGTGGCTCGATCACGGGAGCGACGCCGGACGTGCGCGCCTATCTCGGCCGGCCGTGGCGCGACTTCGCCCAGGTGACGTGGCTCGACATGACGATGTCCGAGGTGGTACGGCCGGTCGGTTGGCACAACTGGGACAAGCCGGAGCGCGAGACCACATCGCGCTTCGCGGAGTTCGGATCGACGGGCCGGGGAGGGGCGATGGCGGAGCGGGCACCGTGGGCCCGGAAACTGAATGCGGCCGACGCCGCGAGCATCACCGTGCAGAACGTCCTCGGCAGCGCGGATGGTTGGGATCCCCATCGCACGCCGGCGCAGCCTTCAGCGGTGAAGGCGCTGGCCGAGCCGTTACCGCGCGCGCCGGGCGGCGCAACCAGCACACCGTTGCCGCAAGCTTCGCGAGCGCAGGTGACGTGGGATCAGATTCTGAGACAACCCGCCACGTGGTACGGCAGTGCGGAGGCACAACGGATCGTCGAGGCGGTGTTGCTCTATCAGCGCGCGACGGGCGGCTGGCCGAAGAACGTCGACATGGCCGCGCCGCTCGCCGAACGCGCGCGCGCGGACCTGGCGGCGGAACGCACGCAGACAGACTCGACGATCGACAACAGCGCGACGACGACCCAAATCCGGTTTCTCGCCCTGGTCAGCCACGCCCGCGAGGATGCGCGCGTCCGGACGGCGGCGCTGGCGGGTCTCGACTACCTGTTGGCCGCGCAGTACCCGAACGGCGGCTGGCCGCAATACTTTCCGCTGCGCGCCGACTACTCGCGCCGCATCACGTTCAATGACGACGCGATGGTGAACGTCATGACCCTGCTGCGCGAGGCGGCCGGTGGGCGGGTGCCGTTCGGGTTCGTCGATGCCGCGCGCCGCGACCGCGCGGCCGACGCGGTGCGGCGCGGTATCGACGCGGTGCTCCGCACGCAGATTCGCGTGGCGAACCGCCTCACGGGATGGTGCCAGCAGCACGATGAGCGCACGTTCCAGCCCGTCGACGCTCGGACGTACGAGCACGCGTCGCTCGCGAGCAAGGAAACTGCCGGCATCGCGCGATTCTTGATGGGCATCGACCGTCCCAGTCCTGAGGTGGTCGCGGCCGTCGAAGGCGCGGTCGCGTGGCTGCGGACTGCGCAGATCACGGGGATCCGCACGGAGCGAAGGCCAGACGCGTCCGGGCCCAACGGTTACGACGTCGTGGTCGTCAACGACGCGGCGGCGACCCCGATCTGGGCGCGTTTCTATACGATGGCCACGAACCGGCCTATGTACTCAGGCCGCGACGGCGTGATCAAGCAGCAACTGTCCGAGATCGAGATCGAACGTCGCACGGGCTATAGCTGGCTTGGGGATTACGCGAGCAAGCTGCTGAACGACGAGTACCCGAAGTGGAAGGCGGCACGCTGATCAGTACGTAGGGCGAACCGAACTGTGGTTGGCCGCCGCGTCATGGCGGACCGAAAACCGGTCCGCCCTACGTACTATCGGACTCGCAGCCACTCCACATCCGCGCTGCCACCCGCGCCCGATCCGGCCGGCCGCATCGCGACGAGGCCCACCTTCGCGCCGATCCAGCGTCCTTCGCGCAGCGTCACGCGATCGCCGAGCGCGTGAAACCGGGCGCCATCGAGGCTGTAGCTGAACATCGCGACGCCGCTCGCGACGGACACGCGCAGCTGGACCTGGGCGGCGGCGGGCACGCTGGCGACGACGGACTCCACGCCGGCCTCGTGCGCGTTCTTGCAGATGACCTGCTCCACGCTCCAACCGTGATCCGTGCGGCCCAGCCGGATGAGCGCGTAGTCGAGGCCCATGGCGACGAGCGAGACACTCTCGCCGGTCGCGCGCGCGTCGAGCCGCACAGCCGCCGTCGCGTCGAACGACTCCGCCGGCACTTTCTGCAGCAGGAGGTGCGCCGCACTCCAGAGGTTGTGCGGTTCCGCCGATGCCGCCTGCGTGAACAGCCGAAGTACGCCGGGCCGTTGCGACAGCGACAGCCACGCATCGCGCGCATTCGCGTGCCATTGCCACTGGAGGCCGAGCCGTTCGCCATCGAACTCATCGCTCGTCTGTGGCGCGGTACGCGACACCGGCCCGCGCGATCGGGGCTTGCGGTATGTCGCGAGGGGTTCGCCGACGCCGTCGCCGTCGGGATCGGCGCCAATCACGGGCCAGTCATCGCGCCACTCGAGCGGTTGAAGGTGCACGACGCGTCCGTACGCACCGCGATCCTGAAAATGCAGAAACCAGAACTCGCCCAGGGCACCGTCCACCCCCGCGCCTTGATGCGGTCCGTTGATGTTCGTGCCGCCGCGCGCGAGCACGATCCGGTCTTCGTAGGGACCGAGCAGGATCTTCGATCGCAGGACCGTCTGCCAGCCGTTCGCGACGCCGCCGGCGGGAGCGAAGATGTAGTAGAAGCCGCTGCGCTTGTAGAACTTCGGCCCCTCGATAGTTGGATGCTTGGTGCCGCCGTCAAAGACCGTCGTCGCGACGTCGTCGGCGAGCCGTCGTCCGTCGGCCGTCAGCCGGCGCACGGTGAGGATGCCATTGAAACCTGCGCGGCTCTTCGCCCAGGCGTGCACCAGATACACGCGACCATCGTCATCCCACAACGGACACGGATCGATCCACCCCTTCGCCTCGGCCACCAGGGTGAGCGGCTCCCAAGGTCCGCGCGGATCGGCCGCGCTGGTCATGAACACGCCGAGGTCCGGGTCACCGAAATAAATCCAGAAGCGGCCGTTGTGAACCCGGAGGCTCGGTGCCCACACACCGCCGCCATGTTGCGGCTGGTCGTAGCGCGGTGACGGCAGCCGCGGGGCTGCGTGCCCGACGATGGTCCAATTCACGAGGTCGCGCGAGTGGAGGATCGGCAGCGCCGGTGTCACGTTGAAGCTCGAGCTGACCAGGTAGAAGTCGTCGCCGGCGCGAACGACGTCCGGGTCGGAATAGTCGGCGAAGAGCACGGGATTGCGGTACTGGCCGTTGCCAGCGTCGGGGTGCCAGGGCGCGGGTACGGCGGCGGGCGGCGCTGTGCCTTGGCCCAAAGCGGCGACGAGCGTCGCCAGGGCCAGCACGGGCAGGCGGACGAGGGTGGAGAGCCTGAAAGACATCGGTTCGCCGGAAAGTGGTTATACCATTTTGGCCCTGAACTGGCGCCGTCGCCCTCGAATGGGCGTGGGCGACTTGATTCTCGGATGAAAAGTGGCTATACCAGTGCTTACCTTGGTGAACCCACGGCTCTCGGTGACGCTCGTTGCCGCCCTCGCATTGACGCCCGTCGCCTGTGGCGCGCCAGCGCCGCCGCCCGCGGACGCCGGCGCGGAGTGGAAGAAGACCGGCCGGAGCGACCCGGCCTATCCGGCGCCGTCCATCGCGCCGGGTGTCGACTACACGGTGCCGGCGGAAGCCGACATCAAGGCCGCGCTCGACCGGGTCCGCGGGTACTTCGAGCGGTCCACTCCGTACCGCATCGTGGACACGGCCACTGGCCAACCAGTGGCCACGGACATGTCGGCCCCGTCGAAGACGGTCGGCATCGACCTGAAGACCGGGGAGTTCAACGACTGGACGTACTCGATGGGCGTCGTGCTGGCGGGCATGCTGCTCGCGACCGACGTCACCGGCGATCCCGCGTTCAAGCAGTACACGATCAAGAACTTCGACTTCATCTTCGAGCACATCGAGTATTTCCGCGCGCAAGCGAAGCAGTTTGGACCGCAGCAGTACGGCTATCGGCGCTATCTCAACATGCGCGAGCTCGACGACTGCGGCGCGATCGGCGCCGCGCTCATCAAGGCGTACCGCGTGAAGGCGGATCCGCGGTACCGCGCCGGGATCGACGTCGTGGCCGAGTTCATCTCGCACAAGATGACGCGGTTGCCGGATGGCACGCTCGCTCGCCAGCGCCCGCAATGGCCCACCGTCTGGTCCGACGACGCGTACATGAGCATCCCGTTTCTGGCGCAGATGGGCGACCTGACGGGCGAGCGAAAGTACATGGACGACGGCGCGCACCAGGTGATCAAGTACGCCGAGCACCTGATGGATCCGGCGACGGGACTGTTCGACCACGCGTGGTTCGTCAACGCGGGCGACGCCGATCCGAAGTTTCATTGGGCGCGCGGCGGCTCCTGGGTCGTGATGGCGATCGCGGAGCTCTTGAGCGTGATGCCGGAGAAACATCCGGATCGCGCCAAGGTCCTCGAGATCTTCCGGCGCACGGTGCGCGGTCACGTCGCGTGGCAGAGCAACACCGGCCTGTGGCATCAGCTGCTCAACCGGACGGACAGCTACCTCGAGACCTCGGCCACGGCGATGCTGGCGTTTGCCATCGCCCGCGGGGTGAACCGCGGCTGGTTGCCGCTGACCTACGCCCCGATCGCGCAGACGGCGTGGCAGGCCGTCGCCCAGCGCATCCGGCCCGATGGCATGGTCGAGGGCATCTGCTTCGCGACGACGGCAGCCTACGACGCGACGTACTACTACAACCGTCCCACCCGCATCGACGCGATGCAGGGGTACGGTCCGGTGCTGATGGCCGGCGCCGAGGTCATCACCATGCTGCGGTCGTTTGATATCGATCACACGCTGAACACGTTTCACTACCGCCCGAAGGGCGCCACGAAGACACCGGGAGGACGACCGTGAACCGACAGTACGTAGGGCAAACCTTTCGGTTTGCCGCTATCCTCGGGCTGCTGGCGCTGGGCGTTTCTACGACCGCCGCACCCCAAGCGACCGCAGTCGTCACGGTCACGAACCCCCTGGCCGCCGCGCGGCCGTCCGAGACCATCGAGCTCGGCATCGACGCGCTCAAGCGTGCGCTGACGTTCGACGACGTGCGCAAGATCCAGGTGAAGGACACAAAAACCGGCAAAGTCCTGCTCACGCAGGCGGTGGACACCAACGATGACGGCACGTTCGAGTACGTCATCTTCCAGGCGGATCTGGCGGCGTCGGCGACGCAGACGTTTTCGCTGACGGTCGGCGAGCGGCTCATGGCCCGGAAAGACGACTTCCGCGCCTACGGGCGATTCGTGCGCGAGCGGCGCGACGACTTCGTGTGGGAGAACGACCTCGTCGCGCACCGCATGTACGGCGCCGCGCTCGAGACGTGGGCGCAAGAGCCGCTCACGAGCAGCGCGGTCGACATCTGGGTGAAGAAGTCGCCGAAGATGGTCGTGAACGAGTGGTACATGGTCGACGACTATCACGCCGATCACGGCGAAGGCGCGGACTTCTATTCGGCCGGCCGGACGCGTGGCTGCGGTGGGAATGCGATCTTCAATACCGGGAAGCTGTTTCCGTCGACCAACTTCCGCGGGTCGCGCGTGCTCTCGAACGGGCCGCTGCGGATCCTGTTCGAGCTCACCTACGATCAGTGGGACGCCGGCGGACAGAAGCTCAGCGAGACGAAGCGCATCTCGCTCGACGCCGGGCATCGGCTGAACCGGTTCGAGAGCCGGTACAACGTGCCGTCGCCACGAGTGTTGCAGCAGGCCGCCGGCATCAAGAAAGCGGCCACGTCGGACGTTTCCGTGCGCAAGGACGCGGGCGTGGTGCGCACGTGGGAGCCGTTCACGAACAACAATGGCTTCGTGGGATGCGGCGTGATCGTGGATCCGCGCGACGTGGTCGATGCGCCCGAGCTCGACGGCAACGTGTTGCTCGCGACTCGCGTGGCGGCGGGCACGCCGGCGGTCTACTGGGCGGGCAGCGCGTGGGATCGCGGCGGCTCGATCACGACCGCGGCGCTGTGGGACAAGTACCTCGACGAGTGGGCCGCGCGACTGCGCGCGCCCGTGACGGTACAGGTGAAGTGAGCAGTACGTAGGGCAGACCTTCAGGTCTGCCTGGTGGCGGACCGAAGTTCGGTCCGCCCTACGTACAGCAAGGACCGGACACGATGGCTGACGGAAGCACGGGACAGGTTGTCGCGCACGTGCGCGGCCTCATCGATCGCCGCGCGCTGCGCCCCGGCGATCGGCTGCCGGCCGAGCGGGACCTCGCGCTCCAGATCGGCGTGAGCCGGCCGACCGTGCGCGCGGGACTGCGCGCGCTCGCGGCGATGGGCGTCGTGCGGTCGCGTCACGGATCGGGCACCTACATCCCCGACGGTCCACCGACGCTCGGCAGCGAGCCACTCAGCTTTCTCGCGGCGCTGCATGGCTTCACGCGCGACGAGATGTACGAAGCGCGCCGCATCATGGAAGTCGGCGCGGCCGGATTGGCGGCCGAGCGCGCGACGCCCGAGCAGCTGGCCTCGCTCGCGGAAGAAGTCGCGAGCCTCTTCGCATCCATGCAGGATCCGCAGCGTTTTCTGGTGCACGACATCAACTTCCATCGCACGCTCGCCAGCGCCTCGGGCAATCAGATCGTCGCGTCCATCGTCGAGATGATCTCGGCCCTGTACTACGAGCGTCGCCGGCAGACGGCGGCGCGCGCCTCCGATCGCGATTTGCGGGACGCGGCCGAGATGCATCGCCGGATCTACCAGGCTGTGCGTTCCAAGGACGCCGAGGCGGCCCGGCTGGCCATGCATGAGCACCTCGAGCAGGCGAGCCGTCATCAGGCGAAGGAAGGCGCGGTGGACGAGCCGAACGGCCGGCGGGGCGCCGAGAAGACGGCGGCGGCGCCCGTCGCGCGGCGCGGCAACGGCCGTCCGAAGCGAGGAAAGCCGTCGCATTGACGCCGCGATCGCCGTTCGATTTGTCAGGGCGCACGGCCGTCGTGGTCGGCGGCACGAGCGGCATCGGCCGGGCGCTGGCGCTCGGGCTGGCCGACGCCGGCGCCGATGTCGTGGCCACGGGACGCCGGACCAATCTCGTGGACGATGTCGCCCGCGAGATTGAGGCGCGTGGCCGCCGCACGTTACGCGTCGCGTGCGACGTTGCCGACGAAGCATCGCTCGCGCGGTTGCGCGAGGCGTGCCTCACGGCATTTGGCGCGATTGACGTGCTCGTGGCCGCGGCCGGCACGACGAAGCGGGTGCCCAGCCTGGAAATGGCTGAGGCCGACTGGCAGCAGATCGTGGACGTGAACCTCACCGGAACCTGGCGCGCCTGCCGCGTCTTCGGCGCGCCGATGGTCGAGCGCGGACGCGGCCGTGTGATCACCATCGCGTCGCTCGCGTCGTTCGTCGGGTTGCTCGAGGTCGCGGCGTACACGGCGACGAAGGCCGGCGTCGCGGGACTCACGCGCGCGCTGGCCGTCGAGTGGGCGCCACGCGGTGTCACCGTCAACGCGATCGCGCCCGGCGTCTTTCGCACCGATCTCAACCGCGCGCTGCTCGACTCGCCGCGCGGTCAGGAGTTCCTGATGCGGACGCCCATGCGGCGCTTCGGATCGATCGAGGAGCTGGTCGGCGCCGCGGTGTTCCTGGCGTCGGACGCGGCCGGGTTCGTCACCGGCCACGTGCTCGCCGTCGACGGCGGGTTCCTCGCGAGCGGAGTGAATCAGTGAAGCCCGCGCTCATGATCAGCGATCGCGACAACGTCGCGACGGCGCTCGAACCGCTCGAGCCGGGCCGTGCGATCGAGGTGAGCGGTCACAGCGTGATGATCCGCGAGCACATTCCGTCCGGACACAAAGTCGCGCTCGCCGATCTGAACGTGGGCGATTCGGTCGTCAAATACGGCAGCGCGATTGGGCTCGCGACCGCGGCGATTGTCCGCGGGACACACGTCCACACGCACAACCTGTCGAGCAGCCGCGGCCGCGGTGATCTCGGGCGTCCTCCGGTCACACCCGAGCCGGGCGTGCGGCTCGCCGAGCCGGCCGACGAAACGAGCGGCTTCGGCCGCGTCGAGCCGGTCGGAGGAAAGCATGAGTGAACGCCCTGCGGGATTCTGGGGCTACGTGCGGCCCGCCGGCCGCGTCGGCGTCCGCAATCACGTCCTCGTCGTCCCGACTGTCATCTGCGCCTCGGTCGTGAGCGAGCGCATCGCGGAGGCCCTGCCATCCGCGGTCGTCGCGCTGCCGCATCTGGCGGGATGCGGGCAACTCGGACCGGACATGCACCTCACGCACACGACGCTCGCGGCGTATTGCGCGCACCCGAATGTGGGCGCCGTGCTGGTCGTGGCGTTGGGCTGCGAGCAGGTCGTCGCCGAGATGCTCGTGGACGCCGCGCGTGGCGCTGGCAAGCCCGCCGAGACGATTGCGATTCAAAGCGAGGGCGGAACGCTGCGGGCGATTGGCCGCGGCCGGCAGATCGCCGAGCAGATGGCGCGGTCGATTGCCGAGGCGCCACGCGAATGGTGCGGCCTCGATTCGCTCATCCTCTCGCTCAAGTGCGGCGGATCGGATTACACCTCGGGTCTCGCGTCGAATCCGACGCTGGGCCGGCTGGCGGATCGCCTCGTCGATCAGGGCGGCGCCGCCGTGCTCGGTGAAATCGCCGAGATCATGGGCGCCGAGCACGTGCTCGCCGCGCGCGCCTCGCGGCCCGAGGTGGGCCGGCATCTCCTGCGTGTCATCAGTCGCGTCGAGGCCGAAGCCATGGCGCTCGGCCTCGACATTCGTGGCACCCAGCCGTCGCCGGGCAATATTCGTGGGGGCCTCACGACGATCGAGGAGAAGTCGTTGGGCGCCACCCACAAGGGCGGCGAACGGACGCCGGTCGTGGACGTCGTGCCGTACGCCGGCCGCATCACGCGGCCCGGTCTCACGGTGATGGACACGCCGGGCCTCGACGTCGAGTCGGTGACCGGCATGGTCGGCGGCGGCGCGCAGGTCGTCGTCTTCACGACGGGACTGGGCACGCCGACCGGCAATCCGATCGCGCCGGTGGTGAAGATCACCGGCAACGCGCGCACCGCCAAACTGATGGCGGACAACCTCGATCTGGACGTGAGCCGCGTGATGGACGACAGCGAGACGCTCGACGAGGCGGCCGAGCGGCTGATGAGCGAAGTGCTCGCGGTCGCGTCCGGCAAGCTCGTCGCCGCGGAAGTGCTGCGGCACCGGGAGTTCGCGATTCACCGACGCAATCCCACAATTTGAGATTTGGGGACTGGGAGATTTGGAGATTAAGGGGACACCACCTTGGCCATAGTGACCACGACACCGACGGGGACGCGGCCGGAACGCTCTCAATCCCCCAATCCCCCAATCTCCAAATCCCCCAATGTCCGTGTCGGCCACGTCCGCTGGATCATCTGCGCGCTGCTGTTCTTCGCCGCCACGATCAACTACATCGATCGACAGGTCATCGGCATTCTGAAGCCGACGCTCGCGGGCGAGTTCGGCTGGTCGGAGCTGGACTACGCCGACATCGTGTTTGCGTTCCAGTTCGCGTATGCGGTGGGCTTCCTCTTCGCGGGCCGGTTCATGGATCGCGTCGGGACGCGCGCGGGGTTCGCAACGGCGATCGTGATTTGGAGCCTGGCAGCGATCGGACACGCCGAGGCCACAGCCTTTGGCGGCTTCGCGAGCGCCGTGCTGGCGATGCTCGGCCTCGGCTACTCGACGTCGGTGGCCGGGTTCATGTTCATGCGCTTTCTGCTCGGGATCGGCGAGGCCGGCAATTTTCCTGCGTCCATCAAGACGACGGCCGAGTGGTTTCCGAAGCGCGAGCGCGCGCTCGCGACCGGCATCTTCAACTCGGGCACCAACGTCGGCGCGCTCGTGACGCCGCTCGCCGTGCCCTGGATCACCGTCGCGTACGGCTGGTACTGGGCGTTCGTCGTCACCGGGGTCATCGGCTTCGCATGGCTCGTGGCGTGGCTGACGCTCTACCATCGTCCCGAGCAGCATCCGCGCCTCAGCGGCGCCGAGCTCGCGCACATTCAGAGCGACCCGCCGGATCCGCCGCAGAACGTGCCGTGGCGCCAGCTGCTGCCGCATCGGCAGACGTGGGCGTTTGCGATCGGCAAGTTCCTCACCGATCCGATCTGGTGGCTGTATCTCTTCTGGATTCCCGATTTCCTCAACAGGAACTACGGGCTGGATCTCAGGTCGATCGGTCCGCCACTCGTCGTCATTTATCTCCTGGCTGACGTCGGCAGCATCGGCGGCGGCTGGTTGTCGTCGAGCCTGATCAAGCGAGGCTGGTCGGTGAATCGCGGGCGCAAGACGGCGATGCTCGTCTGCGCGCTCGCGGTGACGCCGATCATGTTTGCGGCGTCGGCCTCGAACGTCTGGGTCGCCGTGTCGCTCGTCGGGCTCGCGGCCGCGGCGCACCAGGGCTGGTCCTGCAATCTCTTCACGCTCACGTCCGACACGTTCCCGCGAAAGGCCGTCGGCTCGGTCGTGGGATTTGGCGGGGCGGCGGGCGCGGTTGGCGGGATGCTCATCGCCAAGGTCACCGGGCACATTCTGAATGCGACGGGGAGTTACGTCCCCGTCTTCATCATCGCCGGATGTGCCTATCTCATCGCGCTTGGCGTGATTCACCTGCTCGTGCCGAAGCTTGACCCGGCGAAGGTGTGATCGGATAGTGCGTGTGACTGCCTGATGGCTCTCACACGCCAGCAACGCCGCGCCGCCGGCCGCCGCGGCGACGACGCTCGATCGACTGCACGGCGATCGGTCCGCATCGGATCCGGGATCGTGGCCGTGCTGCTCGGCGCGTGGCTCGCCTGGTCCGCGTGGGGCCGCCGGCCTCCGGCGCGCGATGGCGCACCGAGTTGGTCGCCCGACGGCACGCACGTCGTTTTTCATGCCGAAGAAGACGGCGCGGCGGACCTGTTCGTCGCGCGCGCGGATGGCTCGGATCGCCGGAACCTGACGCGCACCGCCGCCGATGAAGGCGCGCCGGCCTACTCGCCCGACGCCGCGCGCATTGCCTTCGACACCGACGCCGACGGCAACTTCGAGATCTACGTCATGCAGGCCGATGGGACCGGCCGCACGCGGCTCACGAATCACGCGTCACGCGACGTCGCGCCCGCGTGGTCGCCGGACGGCAGGAAGATCGCGTTCATGTCGGATCGCGCGTCCCGGCCCGAGTTCGACGTGTTCACGATGAACGCCGACGGATCGGGCGTCGAGCGTGTCACGACGGCCGGCACGAGCTGGTTTCCGCAGTATTCGCCGGATGGATCGCGCCTGGCATTCCACGTGGGCCGCGACGTGCACGTGATGGACGTGGCCGGGGGGCGGCTTGTCGGGTTGACAACGCATCCGGCCGACGGGATGTACCCAAGCTGGTCGCCCGACGGCAAGCGCCTCGCGTTCATGACCGCGCGGAACGGTCCCACGCAGCTCTTCACCATGAACGCCGACGGCACCGAGCAGCGCCAGTTGCTCGCGATGCCGTCCGGCAGCGCCATCGATCCGCGCTGGTCACCGGACGGGACGAAGATCGTGTTCGTGCACGTTCCCGAGATTGTCGCGACCGCGCGTCAGGACGAGGGGCAGGAGCGCGCGGTGTACGTGCTGGACCTGAACACGGGGAAGTACACGCGAGTGTCACGGTAGAGAGAAGTACGTACGCCCAGTCTACGTGCCGGGTACGAACGGGATGCCCCGCACCATCAGCCGAACGACGAGGATCACCAGCAGCAGCACCGCGCCGTCAACCCAGTGAAGCGCGAGACCCTCATGGCGGTCCGGGCCCGATCGCGCTGTCGCGAGGGCTCCAATCGCGGCAAACACCCAGAAGGACGCTTCGGCGACGCGAGCGCTGACGGACGCCCCCGGCATCGGCTGATTCACGAGAATCACCGTGGCCATTCCCAGCACCACGGGCAACGCGACGATGCCGAGCATGCCGACGACACGGCCATGCTGCGCCGGTACGAATTGAACGAGCCGTCGCCCGGCCCAGACGTGGATGGTCGCCAGCACCAGCGCGCCGGCACCTGCGAGCAGATAGCGCAGCGCAATCGGCAAGTGCATCGCGACCGCGATCGCCGAAAAGTCTCCGACGAACGCGATGGACATCATGTTGCCGAAGAAGGTGCCGAGGCCGAATACCGCGAGATACAGCAGTGGCAGCTCGGCAGCCGACCCGGGCATTCGCCTCGAGCCGAGCGCGCTGAGTGTCCCGATCGCCAGACAGAAGGCTGGACCCGCCACCCGGATCAACGCCGGCAGAGCCGTCGCCGCTTGAGCTTCCGTGAGATCGAGATCACCGGAGTAGTTGTAGAGCGTCGACCGCACACCAAGAGCGAACGCCACACAGACGTGCGCCAACTCGTGCAGTACGGTCGTCAGCATGGACGCGGACGTGAACCAGACAATCGGCCGAACGGGCCAGGTCTGGCTCACGCCCTGATCCTGGGGCGCCGTAGCTACCGTCCCCCGCGTCCCGGTTCCATTCGCTCCGCGTCGATCGCGAGCAGCGAACTGTTGCCGCTGCTGCGGACGGCTTCTGCCATCGGATCGGCACGCACGACAATCGTCTTCACGTACGGCTTGCCGCTCGCGGTGAGCGTGACCTTATAGGTGCCGGGCGCGACGCGTCCGCCGCCACCACCACCGCCGCGGCCACCGCCTCCGCCACCACCGCCACCGCCGCGACCGCCACCGCCGCCGCCACCGGTACCGGATTGAACCAGACAGGCACCGCCACCGCCGCCGGCACCGCGTCCGCCGCCTCCGCCTCCGCCACCTCCACCGCCGCCGGCGCGTCCACCGCCCCCGGCCGGCAGCGCTGCGCCTGCCGGCTGCGGCTGCGGCGTCCACGTCATGTTCCATTCGACGCGGCTGATGCCCGCGCGCGCGGGGAAGTTCGCGCTGCACGATCCCGTCGCGGTGAGGTCCGTGACCTCGACCTTGACGTCGCCGGTGACGCGCTCGCTGAGGTAGTAGCTGATGATCGCGTTACGCGTCGGATTCTCGCCGCGGAACGCGAGGTTGCCGCCGAGGTGCTGCGGCTGAATGCTGAACCACTGCACGGCCGGCCGGCTCTGGAACAGCGCCGCTTCGGACTGCTGCACCGCGGGCGTCATCTGCTGCAGCGCGGAGATGTCGTCCACGATCCAGATGCCGCGTCCGTGCGTCGCCGCGATCAAGTCGCCGTCGCGCGGGTGCACGATGACGTCGTGCACCGCGACGGTTGGCAGGTTGTTCTGGAATCGCGTCCACGACTGTCCGCCGTTCAGCGAGTAGAAGAGCGCCGTCTCACTGCCAGTGAAGAGCAGGTTCGGGTTCTTCAGGTCTTCCTTCACCGTGTACAGCGGATGCCCACCCGGCAGGTTGCTCGAGATGCTCGTCCACGTCTTGCCGTAGTCGGTCGTCTTGAACACCCACGGCTCGTAGCGGGCCATGCGATGGCCGTCGACCGTCGCGTAGGCGACGCCGCGCGTGTGGTGTGACGCTTCGACGCGGCTCACCCAGAGATCCTCGCGCGGCAATCCCGGCATTCCGTTCGTGCCGACCTTCGCCCACGTCGCGCCCGAGTCACGCGACACTTGAATGTTGCCGTCGTCGCTGCCGACCCAGATGTTGCCCGGCTCGATGTTCGACTCCGAGATCGTGATGAGCGTGCCGTGGTACTCGGCGCCGCCGCCCGGGTTCTCGTCCGCCGTCATGCCGCCGGACCGGCGCATTGTTTTCTCCGGATCGTTCTTCGTGAGGTCCGGACTGACGAGCCGCCACGTCGCGCCGCGGTCCGGTGACATCAGGAGGTGATTGCCGCCGATGTACAGCGTCCGATTGTTGTTGGGTGAAAGCAGGATCGGCGTGGACCAGTTGAAGCGCAGCGGGCCCATCTGCTGGGGCTGCCGGCCCCAGTTCTGCCGCTCGGCCAGGTCTTCCATCGCCGGCGTGATGTATTGCGAGTAGTTGACGATGTTGTTCTTGTTCGGACGCACCGACGCGCGCTCGCGCGTCTCGACGTTCGATCGCCCGACGTTGCCGCCGTTCACATCAGGTTGCGACTCGGTGTAGACGATGCGCCAATCCTCGGGATCAATCTCGGCGTGGTACCCATCCCCTCCAGACAGGTTGTACCAATCGCTCGTGTAGATCGCGCCGGCGCGCGTGGCGCTCGGGCCGCATGAGCTGCCGGCGTCCTGCAGACCGCCGCACACGTAGTACGGCTCGCGCATGTCCGCGGCCACGTCGTAGTACTGCGTGACGTTGATGTTGTTGAACCTGAGCGACGACCGGCCGTCGTCGTGCGTCAGATTCAGGCCGCCGTCGCTGCCGATGTAGTAGCGGCTGCGATTGTGCGGGTCGTGCCACATCGCGTGCCAGCAGTGTCCGCCGTCGCCGCCGCCGCCCTGCAGTTGGTTCCACGTCTTGCCGCCGTCCGTCGAGCGGCGATAGTTGATCGTGAAGCTGAAGATGTACTTGTCGTCGAGCGGGCTGATCGCGACGTGTTGGTAGTAGAACGGCCGGCTGACGTAGCGATCGAGGAACGTCCACGTCGCGCCGCCATCTTCCGAGCGGTACATGCCCGCGCCGAGCTTCGTCATCTCGCAATCGGGATTGGGCGCCGGAGGCGCAGGTGGCGTCGCCGGGGGCTGACCCGCTGGCGGCTGGCCTGCCGGGGGCTGGCCCGCGGCACCACGCCCACCGCCACCTCCACCGCCGCGGCCGCCGCCGCAGTTCGGCTGATAGGCGTGCTCGACGTGCGCCATCAGGACCTTGGGATTCGTGCGCGCGATCGCGAGCCCGGTCTTGCCGAGATCGCCAACCGGCAAGCCCTTGGTCAGCTTCGTCCACGTTCTGCCGCCGTTTGTGGATTTGAAGAGGCCGCTGTTCGGACCGCCGCTCTTCAGCGCCCACGGGGCCCGAATGCGCTGCCAGAACGCCGTGTAGACGATCTCGGGATTCGACGGGTCCATCACCAGGTCGATCGCGCCCGTTTGCGGATCGTTCGGGAGGCCCTCGCTGAGCTTCGTCCAGTTCTTCCCGCCGTCGATCGTCTTGAACATGCCGCGGTTGCCGATCGGACCGTAGATGTTTCCGATTGCCGCCACGTAGACGATGTCAGGGTTCGTCGGATGCGTGATGATCTTGCCGATGTTGAAGGTGTCTTTCAGGCCGACGTTGACGAACGTCTGGCCGCCATCCGTTGACTTGTAGACGCCGTCGCCCCACGCCGCGCTATTGCGGCCGCACTCTTCGCCGGTGCCCACCCAGATGATTGTGCCGTCCTGACCGGAGGCGTTGTTGCGCATGTCCTTCTGGAAGATGCGCACGTCGCCGATCGAAGCCGCGCCGTATTGATCGAAGATCGTCGTCCACGTCGTGCCGCCGTTGACCGATTTCCACACGCCGCCGGACGCCGAGCCGGCGATCACGTACGTCCAGTCGTTCTCGAGCGCGTCGATCGCCGAGATGCGGCCGATCAGGTTGGCGTTGCCGACGTTGCGCCAGCGCAGGTCGCGGACCATCGGGTCGGGCGCGGGTGCCGGCGTGCCGGATTGCGCGGCGAGCGTGGCGCCAGCGAACGCAAGTGCGGACAGACAAGTGAAGCGGGCCCAGCGGCGAACGAGGGCGTGCATACGAAACCTCCGTGAGTTGGGGGCGAAAGCGCGTAGATACTACAACAGCCATTCGCGAAGCATCCGAAACGCCTGGCCGCGATGGGACACGGCGAGCTTCTCGGCGTCGGTGGCTTCACCCAGCGTCTTGCGGTACGGCGGATAGAAAAAAATGGGGTCGTAGCCGAAGCCGTTCGTGCCGCGGGGGGCGGGTGCGATCTCACCCTCGACGGTAGCTTCACAAGAGAACAGAGCGCCATCGGCACTGGCTCCATCAATGACCGCCAGCGAACAGACAAACCTCGCTGTCCACGGTCGTGGATGTGACCTCAGCTCCCGATAGAGACCGTCGAACTTCTCCGCATAACTCTCCCCGGGGTATCTGGCGCTCAGCACGCCGGGCCGGCCGCCGAGGGCGTCGATGGCGAGCCCCGAGTCTTCCGCCACCGTCGGCAACCGGACGGCCGTCGCGTAGTACCGCGCCTTGAGTTGCGCATTGGCCGCGAACGTCGCGCCCGACTCGGCAGGCTCGGGAATGGAGGGATAGTCGGCGAGCGTGGACAGCGCGACCGGGATCCCCGTCAACACGCGCAGGATTTCCCTGATCTTCCCTGGGTTGGTCGTCGCCACCACGAGATGAGCCAAAGGCGAACCGAGTATAATTCGCGCGCACCGCACCCGGTTTTTCGGAGGAAGCATCCATGTCACGCCAGCGCACCTTTGTCTCGTGGGCCCTTGCCGGCATTTCGGCCACTGTGTTCGTCATTGCCGCGTCGGCCAAAGTCGGTACGCCGAGCGGGGAGTACGTCGTTCAAGATCCACCGACGCAACAGGATCCTCCCGATCCGGCTGGCCGCGGCGGGCGGCAGGGCGCCGGCGGGGGCGCGAACCAGGCGCCGCGTCCCTACGCGCAGGTGATTCCCGCGACGGCCAAGACCGATGACGGCGTCTTCAAGGTGCATCGCGTCGGCGACAACTTGTTCTTCGAGATTCCGGCGAACGAGCTGAACAAGGACTTTGTCTGGAACGTGTCGATCAAAAAGACGACGATCGGCGCGGGCTTCGGCGGTCAGCGCGTCAGCAGTCGCGTCATGCGCTGGACGAAGCGCGGCGATCGCATCCTGCTCGAGGCGAAGGACTACAGCATCATCGCCGATCCGGCCGACCCGGTCAGCATCGCGGTCGCCGACGCCAACTATCCGGCGATCATCCGCACGCTGCCCGTCGCGGCCTACGCCGCGAACGGCGACGCCGTCGTGGACGTCACCGCGCTCGTGATGGATGGGCAGGGCGCGCCGCCGGAGTTCTCGGCGCGCACCGCCGTCGGCGGTCGTGGCACGGACAACACGCGGTCGTTCCTCGAGCGCGCGGTCTCGTTTCCTGAGAACGTCAACGTCGAAGCCACGCTCACGTTTACGGGGGGCGCGGCGGAAGGCGGCGGCGAAGGTGGCGGCGGCGGCCGCGGTGCCGGTGGCCGCGCCGGGATGCGCGGCCCGAGCGGCACCGTCGTGGTGCATCACAGTTTGATGAAGCTTCCCGAGAAGCCGATGATGGCGCGCAACTTCGACGAGCGCGTCGGCTTCACGACCGAGGGGCTCGTGGACTTCGGCACCGACGAGCATCGGTCCGTGCGCAAGCGCATCATCACGCGCTTCCGGCTCGAGAAGAAGGATCCGAACGCGGCGATCTCCGAGCCCGTGAAGCCGATCGTCTTCTACATCGATCCCGCGACGCCCGCCAAGTGGGTGGAGCACGTGAAGCGCGGCATCGAGTCGTGGCAGCCGGCGTTCGAAGCGGCCGGATTCCGCAATGCGATTCAGGCGAAGACCTCGCCGACCGACGATCCGGAATGGAGCGGCGAGGACGCGCGGTTCTCCATGGTCCGATGGGTGCCGACCACGGCCGAGGCCCAGTCGTCGATCACCGACCCGCGCAGCGGCGAGATCCTCTCGGCGACCATCGACGTGTATCCGAACATCCAGAGCTTCGGCCCGACGTGGTACTTCGTACAGGCGGCGCCGGTCGACAAGCGCGCGCAGCAGTTGCCGCTTCCCGACGCGATCAACGGCGAGCTCGTACGCTTCCAGGTCGCGCACCAGATTGGCCACGCGCTGGGCTTCCCGCACAACCTCAAGGCCAGCTCGGCCTACTCCATTGCGAACATCCGCAATCCGGCGTTCGTGAAGGACAAGGGGTTCGTGGCGTCGATCATGGATGACGCCCGGTTCAACTACGTCGCACAGCCCGAGGACGGCATCGACCCCGCCGACCTCATTCCGAAGCTCGGCCCGTACGACAAGTTCGCGGTGACGTGGGGCTACAAGCCGGTACCGACGGCGAGAACACCGGAGCAGGAAAAGACCGCACTCGATCAGTTGGCGCGCCAGCAGGATGCCGATCCCGCGCTGCGCTTCTCGACCGAAGGCGCGGCCGCGAGCGATCCCGGCGAGAACGCCGAGGCCGTGGGCGACGCCGACGCCGTCGCGGCGACGGCGCTCGGGCTGAAGAACCTCACGAAGGTGGCGGAACTGATGCTCAAGGGCACCAGCACGAAGGTCGGTGACCCGTGGGACGACCTCGAGGCCGTGCACGTCCGGTTGGTCGGTCAGTGGAGCACCGAGATGAGCCACGTCGTGAAGGTCGTGGGCGGCATCGAGTCGCAACAGATCCACATCGGGCAGCAGGGCACGCGATTCAAGACGGTGCCGAAGGTGAAGCAGACGGACGCTGTGCAGTTCCTGATGGCCAACGCCTTCCAGGTTCCGGCCTTCATGACGCAGACCGACGTGCTGCGCCGCATCCAGGCCAGCGGCGCTGTGGACCGCGTGCGCACGGCGCAGGCGGCGATTCTCACGAGCTTGCTGCAGAATCAGCGGATCGATCGCATGTCGGAGCAGATGACGATTGACGGTCCGACGATCGCGTACTCGCCGCTGCAGTTCCTGACCGACGTGCGGACCGGCGTGTGGTCCGAAGTCGGCAAGCCCGGCGCGATCACGATCTATCGCCGCAACCTGCAGCGCGCGTACCTCGACGCGATGGACCAGAAGCTCAACGGTACGCCGGCGGCGAGCGCCGAAATCCGGATGCTCGTCAAGGGCGAGTTGCGGGGGCTCGATCGCCAGCTGCAGGCCGCGGTCGCGGTACCCGGTCTCGAGGAGAACACGCGCCGCCACTTCGTGGACGCGCGTGAAGAAATCGCCACGATTCTCGATCCGCGCGTGCCGCGGCCGGCACCAGACCCGGCCGCTGCGGCCGCAGCCGGTGGGCGTGGACGCGGCGGACTGAGATAAGGACCGGGGAGCACACACATGTCCAAACAACGAACGGCATTCACGTGGGCGCTCGGCCTGGTCTCGGCGGCAGTGCTTGTCGCCGCGGCATCAACCCTGCAGGGTCTTTTTGCGGCGTCTGGATCTGACGGCGTTTCGGCTGAACCGCCACAGGGTCGCGGTGGCGGCGGTGGTGGTCAGGGCGGTGGTGGCGGACGCGCCGCTGGACCCCGGCCCTACGCCGAGGTCATCACGGCGGCAGTGAAGACCGATGAAGGCATCTTCAAGGTCCATCGTCTCGTCGAGGGCAACAACGACACGTTGTTCTACGAGATTCCGAAGGCCCAGCTCGGCAAGGACTTCCTTTGGAACACGCAGCTGAAGAAGACGACCATCGGCGCCGGCTACGGCGGTCAGAGCGTCGGGAGCCGCGTGATTCGGTGGTCGCTGCGCGGTGACAAAGTCCTGCTCGAAAACATGGACTACACGCTGGTGACCGATCCGGCGAACTCGTTGAAGGACGAGGCCAACGTGCCGGCGATCATCCGCGCGTTCGACGTTCGCGCATTTTCGGCGAACGGCGATCCCGTTATCGACGTCACGCCGCTGTTTACCGGCAACATCGCGGAGTTCTCGGCGGGCGCGCGAGTCGGCGGCCGCGGGGCGCCGGATGCGTCGCGCACATTCCTCGAGCGCGCGATCTCGTTCCCGGAGAACGTCAACGTCGAGGTCACCGCGACCTGGGCGACGGGCGCCGATGCGGCGGCCGCGGCGCCAGCACCGGATCCCGGTCGCGGCGGACGAGGTGGCGGCGGCGGGCGCAATCCCAGCGCCACCGTGCTCGTGCACCACAGCATGGTCAAGCTGCCTGAGACGCCGATGATGGCGCGACTCTTCGACGAGCGCGTCGGCTATTTCACGCAGGGCGTGATCGACTACGGCACCGGCGAGCAGCAGACGGCTCAGAAGCGCTACATCACGCGTTACCGGCTGGAAAAGAAGGATCCGAACGCGGCCATCTCGGATCCGGTCAAGCCCATCGTGTACTGGGTCGATCCCGCGACGCCGAAGAAGTGGGTGCCGTACGTCCGGAAGGGCATCGAGGACTGGCAGCCGGCGTTTGAAGCGGCTGGATTCCGCAAAGGCATCATCGCGATGGAAGTGACGCCCGGTGACACGGAGTGGAGCGGCGAAGACGCGCGCTACTCGGTGGTTCGGTGGCTGCCGTCGACGACGGAAAACGCCGTCGGGCCGCACGTCCACGATCCGCGCAGCGGAGAAATTCTCGAAGCAGACGTGCAGTTCTACCACAACGTCCAGAACCTCGGGAAAAACTGGTACTTCGTCCAGGCCGGTCCGAACGATCCGCGCGCGCATCAGCTGCCCCTGCCCGACGATCTCATGGGCGAGCTCATCCGCTACGTCGTCGCGCACGAGGTCGGGCACACGCTGGGCTTCCAGCACAACATGAAGGCCAGCTCGACGTACTCGATCGAGCAGATCCGCAACGCGCAGTTCCTGAAAGAGAACGGCCACACGCCGACGCTCATGGACTACTCGCGGTTCAACTACGTCGTGCAGCCCGAGGACAAGGTCGATCCGAAGGACCTCATCCCGAAGATCGGTCAGTACGACAAGTGGGCCACGATGTGGGGTTACAAGCCGATCCCGGGCGTGAAGACGCCGGAAGACGAGAAGAAGACGCTCGACATGTGGGCACGCGAGCAGGACACCAAGCCGTACCTGCGCTTCTCCACGGAAGGCCAGGGCGGCACGGATCCTGGCGACAACACCGAGGCCGTGGGCGACAGCGACGCCGTGACGGCGACGACGCTCGGCATCAAGAACCTGTCGAAGGTCTCCGAGATGCTGAAGAAGGCCACGACCTACAAGGTCGGCGAGCCGTGGGACGAACTCGAGGAAGTCTACGGCCGCATGGTGGGGCAGTGGACGACCGAGATGGGCCACGTCGTGCGGATCATCGGCGGCGTGGATTCGCAGCAGAAGCACATCGGCCAGGAGGGCCCGCGATTCGTCACGGTGCCGAAGGCGCGGCAGGTCGCGGCGCTGCAGTTCTTGTTGAACAATGCGTTCACGACGCCGTCGTTCATGATTCAGCCGGAGATTCTGCGCCTCATCCAGCCGACGGGGATCGTCGACCGCGTGCGCACGTCGCAGAGCGGCATCATGAGCAATCTGCTGCAGGCCGCGCGTCTCGATCGCATGGCCGAGCAAGCGGCGCTCGACGGCGCGGCCGCGTACGCGCCGCTCCAGTTCCTGATCGATCTCCGCATGGGCGTCTGGTCGGAGCTCGCGACGCCCGGGACGGCGATCAACATTTATCGCCGCAATCTGCACCGGTCGTACATCGACAACATGGATGGGCGCCTCAACGGCAGCGCCGGCAGCACCGAAGTGCGCGCACTGGCGCGCGGGGAGCTCAGGGCGCTCGACGGCATGCTGCAGCGGGCGCGGCCGACGGCCACCGACGAGATGACCCGGCGGCACATCGATGATTGCCGCGACGAAATCGCGACGGCACTCGATCGCCTGGTGCCGCGGCCGGCGGCCGGCGGCGCGGCCGGCGGTGGACGCGGTCGCGGCGGGATTCGGTAAGGGTCCTAAGAGTCCGAAGAGTCCGAAGAGTTCAGTACAGACGTAGGGGCGGGCTTCCCGCCTTCGCGCAAGGCTTCGGTGGGCCACCGTAGCTTTAGCGGAGGTGGCAGCCCGCCCCTTTTTTCATGAGCCGTTCCGCCCCCGATTTACGCATCTCTCATCGGAGGCACCATGCGGATGTTTCGAACAATCGGGCTGGCGACGGCGATTGTCCTCGCCGTCGCAGTGTCCGCCGCCGCGCAGTCTGCGCGTCCGGCGCCAATCCTCGAAGCGCACACCGGCTACGCCGGCTTCATCGACGAGGTCTGGATCAAGCGCGCGATCGTCGGCGGCGCGGGGCGGTGGTTCGTCAGCCCGCGCGTAGCTATCGGGCCGGAATTTCTCTATTTGCACGGCCGCAACGGCGAGCACGACTGGACGCTCACCGGCAACGTCTCGTTCGACTTCTGGCGCGAATCCGAGCTGCGCCCGGTCACGCCGTATCTCATCGCCGGCGGTGGCCTGCTCAGCCAGACGGACATCGTCGGCACAGGCCCGTTCACGTCCAAGGACCCCACGTTTTCGGGCGGCGTAGGCGCGCGGATCAGGCTCGGACGGCGCGCCTACATCGCGCCGGAGTTCAGGATGGGGTTCGAGCCCACGGTGCGGATTGGCGTGACGGTGGGTGTGCGGACTGGGCGTTGAAGTACGAGTGGAGAAGAACCAAGAAGTACTGGTGGTGAAGACCCTCGAAGTACTGGTGGACGAGAGCGCTGAAGTACTGGTGCAAAAAGCTCAGAAGTACTCGCTGGTCGCGTCTCGTCGCGCGTCACGGCGAGAAAGTACTTCGCGTGCTTTGCGGTCCAGTTACTTCGAGTTTCTTCTCCACCAGTACTTCTAGGTTCTTGCCGCCAGTACTTCGAGGTTCTTGTCTTCAGTACTTCAGGATTTTGCCCACAACTTCGCGCTGCTTGCCAATCAGCGCCTTGATCCCCTGATCGGCCAGCGCGAGCAGGCTGTCCAGTGACGCCCGATCGAACGGCTTCGACTCTGCCGTGCCCTGGACTTCGATGAAGCGCCCGTCGCCGGTCTTGATCACGTTCATGTCCACTTCGGCGCGCGAGTCCTCGTCGTACGCGAGATCGAGCAGCGGCGTGCCGTCAACAATGCCAACGCTTGTCGCGGCGACGTAGTCGGTGACGGGCATGCGGGTCAGCGCGCCCTGCTGGCGGATGCGGTCGAGCGCGAGGACCATCGCGACGAATCCGCCGGTGATCGAGGCCGTGCGCGTGCCGCCGTCGGCCTGAATGACGTCGCAATCGATCCAGACCGTGCGCTCGCCCAGCTCGGTCATCGTCACGACCGAGCGCAGCGAGCGGCCGATGAGCCGCTGAATTTCCTGCGTACGGCCGCCGACCTTGCCGGCTGACGCTTCACGCGTCGTGCGGGTCGACGTCGCGCGCGGCAGCATGCCGTACTCGGCCGTCACCCATCCCTTGCCCGAGCCGCGCTGAAATGGCGGGACGCGATCTTCCACGGATGCCGTGCAGATGACGCGCGTGCGCCCGACCTCGATGAGCACCGAGCCTTCCGCGTGCATCGTGAAATCCGGAGTGAGTGTGGTGGAACGCACCGCGCCGGCCTCGCGGCCGTCCAGTCGTGGCATGAATCGTTAGCCTCCCGGCCTTTGAGACGTGTCGGATGTCTTGCCGACCTTCTGAATCCAGTCGGGCGCTTTGCTGATCGGACGCCGCAGGTCGATGTGCCCGGCGAGGGTGTCCACTTCCTTGCCGTCGATCAGAATCTGGACCGACCGGATGTCCTGCTCCAGGTTAATCGCGAGCGAATTCACGATCGCGTAAACCGCGAGGGCTTCGTTGAGCGCGCCGCCGCGGTGATGCTCGACGATTTCCGGGCCGAGGTCGACGTACGCTTCGCCCTTCGATCCGATGAACACCGAGCGCACCGTCGTCTCCGGCGGAATGGCCGACAGCTGGCCGTCGGGCGGCGCGTGGACTTGCGCTTCGATGATGCGGCGGGCCTGTTCGGCGATGGTCGCGCCGTAAAGAATGTCGCGGCCGACGGCCTTGAGCTCGAGCCCGCTCTCCGAGACGTAGAACAGCGACACGTGAATCCGCCTCGTGCCCGACGAAACGGAGCTGGTCTCGGTGGGCTGGGCCGGCGCGGTGCCGCTCGGCGGCGAATTCAGCAGCGCGGGCAGTTTCGTGATGACCAGCCACACGCCGAGCACCAGCACGACGACGCCGATGGCCAGCGCAATCGTGAGCGCGCGCCGAGGCGGCGGCGCCGATGGCTCCGTGCCGGCCGTCGCGTCCACCCGGTCCGGTGGGGTCCCGGGAACGTCGTGCTCGCTCATTTGGTGATGCGTGGGGTGGCTGCCGGCGCCGGGAAGCCGAAGCGCACGTCGCCGATCGCCGCGAGGATCGCCTCGATGATCTCGTTCGGTACGGTGGGGCTCGTGAGCGCGGCCTCGTCCTCGGCGTTGGTCAGGAAGCCCAGCTCGATCAGCACGGCCGGCATGTTGGCGCCCACCAGCACGCGGACGGGCGCCGTGGTGGCCAGCGGCGGCGTATTCGACGGAATCGCGCGCTCGGTCAGGCGCTTGACGAGGGTCGCGCTGAACATCGCCGATTTCTCGACGAACGGCAGCTGCGCGAGCTCCCAGAGGACGGGTTCGAGCACGCGAAAGCCGCCGCCGGCCACTGGAATCTGCGGCGGCGGGGGCGGCGGCGTCGGCGGCTTGCCCCGGCCTGCTGGTGGTGCGGGCGGCGGACGGGGCAGGTAGTCGGCCGGGTTCAGCGTGACGACCTCGGTGCCGCGCAGCTCCGGCCGGACCGAGGCATTCGCATGAAGGCTCAGGAAGAGATCCGCCTTCTGCTGGTTCGCGAAGACGGCGCGCTGATCGACCGGCACGGCTTCGTCCGTGTCGCGCGTGAGCAGGACCTTGATCGACAGCTTGGTCTCGATGGCGCTCTTCAGCTGCTGCGCGATCTGAAAGACGACGTCCTTTTCCTTCGCGCCGTTGCTGCCCTCGACGCCCACGTCGTCGCCGCCATGGCCGGGGTCGATGACGATCGTCTGGATCGTGCCGCGCTGAGCGAGGTCGCCGACGCCTGTCACGCGTGGCGTGCCGACCTGCGCGAGCGGCGTCGCGGACCGCGCCGCGGCGCCCGCCAGCAAGACCACGACTGCGGTGAGACTCCCGGCGAGCAGGGCGAAGGGACGAGTGACCGAGGGGCGCTTTGACACGAGCAGCAGCCCATCATAGCCTCTCCGCGATGCCACTGGCCGGGTACTCGGGAACGCCGCTCGTGAAGAAACTCGGCATCAAGCCCGCCTCCTCCATTGCTCTGGTTCGAGCACCAACCGGATTTCGCGCGGAGCTCATCGGGTTGCCGGCCGATGTGCGCATCTCGACGCGCGCGACCGGCACGCCGGATCTCGTGATCTGGTTCGTCGATCGCCGGCGAGACCTCGAGACCAAAGTCCGGTCGATGGGCCGCCTGATGGGATCGGGCCTCTGGATTGCCTGGCCCAAGAAGGCGTCCGGAGTCGCGACGGACGTGACCGAGGACATCGTCCGCGCCTCCGGCCTCGCGAACGGGCTGGTGGACTACAAGGTGTGCGCGATCAACGAGACGTGGTCGGGGCTCAAGTTTGCCAGGAAACAAGACGCGAAGCCCGCGACGTACAGGAGCGGCGCTGAGCGGCGCGAGCGGGGGTGGGGCCCCGCGAGTAACAAAGGAATGAAGACATGACAAAGACTGTCACGTTCGGTATCAGCGTCTGCGCTGCCGTAATCGTGACGCTGCACGCCCAACTGGCACCCGACTACCCGATTCGCGCCGTCCCGCTCGCGCAAGTGAACGTCACGGGCGGGTTCTGGCAGACGAAGCTCGAAACGAACCGGACCGTCACGATTCCGCACATCCTCGACCAGAACGAGAAAACGGGCCGCGTCGACAACCTGCGCAAGGGCGCGCGAAGAATGTCCGGCGAGTACGTGGGCCGCAGGTACAACGACACGGACGTTTACAAGATCATCGAGGCGGCGTCCTACTCCCTCGTGTCGCGACCCGATCCCGAGCTCGCCCGGAAGCTCGACGCGCTCGTCGTGCTCATCGCCGGATCGCAGCAACCGGACGGCTATCTGTTCCCGGCCCGCACCATCAACCCGGCGAAACCCGCCGAGGGCATCGGCACCGAGCGGTGGCAGTACGAGAACACGGGCAGCCACGAGCTGTACAACGCGGGGCATCTCTACGAGGCCGCCGTGGCGCACTTTCAGGCCACGCGCTCGCGCAGTCTGCTCGACGTGGCTGTGAAGAACGCGAACCTCGTCCGGTCGGTGTTCGGTCCGGCGGCCCGGAAGGACGCGCCGGGTCACGAAGAGGTCGAGCTGGCGCTCGTGAAGCTCTATCGGGCGACGAACGATCGGGGCTATCTCGAGCTGTCGAAATTTTTCCTCGACCAGCGCGGCACCGATCACAACGCGTCGCTGAACTACCCGGCGCTGGAATGGGAGCTGTACAACAACCGTCCGTACCGCCAGGACGACAAGCTCCTCGTCGAGCAGATGCAGGCCCAAGGGCATGCGGTCCGCGCCACGTACGTGTACAACGCGATGACCGACATCGCCGTGCTGCTCCGCGATCCAGCGTACGACCGTGCCGTCGATCGCCTCTGGCAGGACGTTGTCTCGAAGCGGATCTATCTGACCGGCGGACTCGGGTCGATTGGCGGCACCGAGGCGTTCGGGGACGACTACGTGTTGCCGAACCGGGCGTACGCGGAAACGTGTGCGTCGGTCGGCGCCATTCTCTGGGACCACCGCATGTTTCTGAAGTCCGGCAGCGCGAAGTACCTCGACGCATTCGAGCAGACGCTCTACAACGGGCTGCTCTCCGGCGTCTCGGTCGCCGGCAACGGCTTCCTCTACCGCAATCCGCTCGAGTCCGATCAGATGAACCCCGGCAACATGCGGCCGCCGTACTTCGACGTCGCCTGCTGCCCGGCCAATCTGAGCCGGCTCCTCGCGCAACTGCCCGGGCTCATCTACGCACAACGCGGCAACGAGGTCTTCGTGAACCTGTACGTCGACAGCGAAGCCACCGTGCAGCTTGCCGGCGGTACGGTGCGCATCAAGCAGTCGACGAACTACCCGTGGGACGGTGGGATCCGGATC
>Ga0137427_10000016_pt1 | contig 96399 bp, 87 predicted proteins | sample EasRivERMZT700_2_FD_102309 | JGI IMG/M metagenome (GOLD analysis project Ga0137427, IMG submission 102309) | Soil microbial communities from meander-bound floodplain in the East River, Colorado, USA - East River MetaG ERMZT700_2 | ecosystem: Environmental > Terrestrial > Soil > Floodplain ...
GCATTTCGAAACGTGATGTAGCGGTCTCGAACGTATTCGCCGCTCGACCCGGAAATGGTCCAGCGTGGCGTGGCCTGGACGCACGACGTGAATCCACCGTCCTTGATTTCGAACGATTCGGGTCCGGTTTTCGAGATCTCTCTCGCCCAGAATGAAACATCGGGCTCCATCCCGCCGAACTGGTCCTTGTCCGGAGTGCCTAGACTCGTCTGCGAAATGCCATGCACCTCGAAGAACGTGCCGTTGCGGGTGCGGCGGTTGATCACCGCGCGGTCCGCATACAGGCGCATGCCTTGCTGCGCGAAGACGACGTGACCGCGAAGCGTCACGAGATCACCGTCGGAGTCGCCCTCGGCTTCGTCGGCGTTGATCTTGACGTCCGGGCACGTCACCTCGATGTTGCCGCTGACGACGGCGTGGTAGGCGTTGGGCCGCTTCGGGTCGGAGATGTTCTTGAGGCTGGATGCGGTGTCCCATCTCGCCGGGCAGCCCGGGACCAGATCGATGGATTGCGCGCGCGCGCTGGCGGGCAGGGCGATCAAGACGAGCGCGAACAGGGCTCGGAGCATGGTCCGTACGACGGCACGACGCGCCGCGTGGCTGGGTTTCGACAATATCACGTGAGGTGGGCGCGGACTTCGCCCGCGAGATAAAGCGATCCGGCCGCGACGATCGGATCGCCGAGATCCCTCGCGTACCGCAACGCCTCGATGGGTTGTGCCACCGCATGCACGGCCACGCCGGGCGCCGCGACACGGGCGATCGACGCCAGTTCGTCAGCCGTCGCCGCTCGGGGTGAGCTCGCAGCCGTGCAGACGAAGTGGCTGGCGCTCGCGGCCAACGCGCCAACGATGTCCGCGATGCGCTTGTCTCGCATCGCGCCCATCACGAACGGCAGCCGGCGGCCATAGGTTTCACCGAGGTACGACGCCAGCGCGCGGGCCCCGGCCGGATTATGGGCGCCGTCGATCAGCACGTGCCCGCCGCGCCACGGCAGTAGTTCGAGGCGCGCGGGCCACTCGGCGTCTGTGAGCGCCGAGCGGATCGCGGCGGCGGGCGCGTGAATGGCGCGCCGGGCGGTCAGCTCTTCGAGCAACCGCGCGGCGACGACCGCATTGTCGACTTGATGCCGGCCCCGCAGCGCGAGCGTCAGGACGCCGTAGTCATGGCGAGGCGTCCGCAGGTGCAGCCGGCACTGGCCGTCGACGAGCTGTGCCGCTGCGGCGACACCCGTCGGCGCAAACGTAAACTCCGCCGGCGCGTCCTCGCAGGCCGATCGGACGACCTGCTGAACGTCGGCAGGGTTCTGCCCCAGCACCGCCACCACGCCCGGCTTGACGATGCCGGCCTTCTCGCGCGCGATGGCCTCGATGGTGTGACCGAGGTACTCCTCGTGGTCGAAATCAATCGAGGTGATCGCGACGCCGATCGGCTGCACGACGTTGGTCGCATCGAGGCGGCCACCGAGGCCGACCTCGAGCACGGCGACGTCGACGTGCGCCTCTCGAAAAACATCGAGTGCGATGGCCGTCGTGGCCTCGAAGAAGCTGGGTGGCGAGGGCAGCGCCTCTGCCGCGCGCTGCACGCGAGCCGCGGCGGTCTCGAGCGTGCACTCGTCGATGGCCGTGCCATCGATCGCGAATCGCTCTTCGAGCCGCACCAGATGCGGCGAAATGTACCGCCCGGTCTTGTAGCCCGCCGCCCGGAGACCGCGCTCGAGCATCGCCGTCACCGATCCCTTGCCATTCGTGCCCGCGACGACGAGGCATTGATACGCCCGGTCCGGATGATCGAGCTGTTGCACGAGCGCGCGAATCTGATCCAGACCGAGTTTGATCCCGATCTGCTCGAGCGAGGACAAGTAAGTCAGAGGCGGCGAGGGCACCAACTACGTAGTTTCGGCGACCGGCACCCGTTCGATCTTCGCGGGCAGGCTCGGCGTCGTTTCGGGGCTGCCGAGGCCCAGCATTTGTCGCATCAAGCGCGCGAACGTGGGCTTGAGCTCTCGCCGGTCGACGACGGCGTCGAGAAACCCCCGCTCGAGCAGGAACTCGGCGCGCTGAAAGCCCTCCGGCAGCTTCTGCCGAATGGTCTGTTCGATGACGCGCGGGCCGGCAAACCCGATGAGCGCTTTCGGCTCGGCAATGTTGACATCGCCCAGCATGGCGAAGCTGGCCGTGACGCCGCCCGTGGTCGGGTCCGTGAGCAGCGAAAGAAACGGCACGCCCGCGCGGTCGAGCCGGCCGAGCGCCGCCGAAATCTTGGCCATCTGCATCAAGGACAGCGCGCCCTCCATCATGCGGGCGCCGCCCGACGCGGACACGACGATCAACGGGGCCCGGCTGGCCAACGCCAGCTCCGCCGCGCGCGTGATCTTCTCGCCGACGACTACGCCCATGCTGCCGCCGATGAAGCTGTATTCCATCGCGGCAATGACGGTGGGGATCCGGTCGAGCTCCCCCGTGGCGACGATGATGGCGTCCTTCAATCCACTCGTCGCGATGGCGGTTCGCAGCCGATCTCTGTAGGGCTTGGTGTCAGTGAAGTTCAGCGGGTCCGTCGACCGTAGACCGGCGTCTCGCTCGGTCCATCGGCCACCGTCGAACAGCAGGTTCAGGCGTTCGGTCGCGCCGATCCGGAAGTGGTGCGAGCACTTCTCGCACACCTGCTGACTCGCGACCAGTTCCTTCTTGTAGATGATGCGCCCGCAGGACGGACACTTCACCCACAGCCCCTCGGGCACCCGACTCGCCTTGTCGGTCGTGACGATGGGCTTGCGGGCCTTCTTGAACCACGCCATCAGGGGACTCTAATACGGAAATGAGACCTCGGATCAACCTGTCCTGGGCACGTAGTACTGCGTTCCCCTGCCCATCGTCTTGATCTGTCTGAGCAAATCGTCGACGGCGTCGTCACCCCAGGACAGGTCGAAGTGCGACGTCTCGACCACGAGCAGTGGAGTCGCGGTGTAGTGAAAGAAGAAGTGGTTGTAGGCTTCGTTCAACTCGACGATGTACTCCTCGCTCGGCAGTACCTCATCGCCTTCGGCGCGCCGCGCGCGGTCGCGCAGCCTTCGCCGCAGCGTGTCGGTCGGCGCTTGCAGGTACAGCACGATGTCGGGTTGGGCGAGGTCGCGGGCGAGCAGCTCGAACAGGCGCTGGTAGATGAAGAGCTCGTTGTCGTCCAGGTTCATGAACGCGTAGATGCGGTCGCGCTCGAACAGGTAGTCGCAGATCGTCGTCTGCGTGAACAGGTTGCCCTGACGCAGCCGCACCTGCTGGCGATGTCTCGCCAATGTAAAAAACAGTTGCGCCTGAAACGCGGCGCCGCTCCGGCCGCCGTAGAAGCTTTCCAGAAACGGATTCTCGTGCTCGTCGAGCACGACCGTTGCATCGAGGCGGGCGCCCAGCCGCTCGGCCAGCGCCGTCTTGCCCATTCCGATTGGGCCTTCAATCGCCAGATAACGGAAATCCAATCTGGCGAAGTATATCCGGCCGTGCGGTACGATAGGCCGTGCACATCGAAGCCGTCGATCTGTCGGTGGTGCGCCTGCCGCTCGTTCGCGCGTTTGAAACCAGCTTCGGCCGCATGTCGGCGCGTGAGTTCGTGCTGGTCGCGGTGCACGGCGAGGGTGCCGTGGGCTGGGGCGAGTGTGTCGCTGACGTCGATCCGTTCTACAGCGCGGAGACAACGACGTCGGCGTGGCATGTCCTGACGAAGTATCTCGTGCCCGCTGTGCTCGGCGGACGATTCGCGAGCGCTCGCGCCATGACCGACGCGTGGCCGCCCGTGCGCGGACACCGGATGGCCAAGGCCGCGCTCGAAATGGCGGCGTGGGATCTGCACGCGCGGATTGAAGGCCGGCCCCTCTGCGAGTTGCTCGGGGCCTCGATCCGTCCTATTGCGTCCGGTGTTTCGATCGGCATTCAGCCGTCCATCGAGGCGCTGCTCGAGCGCGTCGGAGCTGAGTTGGCCGAGGGGTATCAGCGCATCAAGATCAAGATCAAGCCCGGTTGGGACCACGCGCCGGTCGAGGCCATTCGCGCGCGGTTCGGCAGCATCGCTCTCATGGTGGACGCGAATGCGGCCTACACGCCGGCCGAGCAGGCTGACCTGGCCGCGCTCGACGCATTCGACCTGATGATGATCGAACAGCCTCTTGATGAAGAAGATCTGATTCAACACGCGCGTTTGCAGGCGTCGCTGCGGACGCGAATCTGTCTGGACGAGTCGATCACCGGTCCTCAGGCGGCCACGGATGCGCTCGATCTCGAGGCGTGTCGTGTCATCAACATCAAACCCGGGCGGATGGGTGGCTACGGACCATCGCTTGGCGTTCATCGAGTGGCCCGTGATCGGAATATTCCGTTGTGGCACGGGGGCATGCTGGAGAGCGGCATCGGCCGCGCCCACAACCTGCACCTGGCCACCTTGCCGGGGTTCACGCTGCCTGGCGACATCGCCGCGAGCCGTCGATACTTCGTACCGGATTTGATCGAGCCGGCCATCGAAGTGGGGAAGGACGGTTTCGTTGCCGTGCCCAACGGACCCGGCATTGGAGTGGAACCCGTCGCGGATCGGGTCCGTGCCGCGACGCTCACGATGGAGAGGCATCGTCTTTGATCCGACGAATCTCCCAGGCCGCGGTCGCGGCGCTCGTGCTGGCCCTCGTCTCGTGTGCGCCGCCCACGGTGGCGCCATCAGCGCCCGCGGCGGCTCGGCCGTTTCCGACAACGGACCAGAAGCTCGCATCGGTGCTCAGGCTGGAACAGCAGCGTGTGTTGCGCGAGCCCACGCCGTCGGCTGCCGGCGTCCCCGGCGCCGAGACCGCCGACCTGCTCGTGCTGGCCCGCGATCCCGACGTCCACCTGCGGCGTCGCGCGATGATCGCGATCGGCCGCATTGGGCAACCTGACGGGGCTCCCGCCCTTGTCGTTGCCCTTTCGGATCCTGACGAGTACACGCGTGAGACAGCAGTGTTCGCGCTCGGGCTTCTTGGTCTCAAAAGCGGCGTTCCGAATCTGCTCAACGCCCTCAAGGATCCGGCGGCACGTGTGCGCGGAAGGGCGGCCGAGGCCCTCGGGCTGGTCGCGGACGGAGGTGCGGCGCCGGCGGTCGCTGACATGGCTGCGGATTGTCACGGGCACATCAGGGCCATTGCCCCTGACGATGAAGAGTGGCCCAAGAGTCCGGAGATCGAGGCCTGTCGCCTGGCGTTGTTTGCGCTCGTTCGGCTCAAACAGTACGACGCACTCGCTCGCGTCGCGCTCGACGCGCAGGGACAACCGGTGTCGCAGTGGTGGCCCGTCGCCTACGCACTTCAGCGCATCGCTGACCCTCGCGCGGCCTCCGCGCTGCTGACGCTGGCGTCGGCACCGGGCACGTATACGCGCGCGTTCGCGATTCGGGGCCTGGCAGCCGCCGGCGATCGCCGCGTGGCCCCACTGGCGGCGTCGCTGGCCGGGAACACGAGCGCTGATGTGCGTCTTCGCGTCGCGGCGGTGCGGGCGCTCGGTCAATTGCACACGGCGGCTGAGCTGCCACCGCTCCTGGCGGTGATTCGCGACCGAGCGGCGCCCCAGAACCTCGCGCTCGAGGCGGTGACAGCGGTGGGCGCAATCGGCGACAGCCAGGCGTTCGAGGCCATGCTGGCGCTCTGGACGCATCCGTGGCCGGCGATGCGGTCTGCCGCGATTGCCGCGGCGGCGAAGGTCAAACCCGAGGGCTTCGTGCTCGTCGTGTCCAGTCTCGCGCCGGATCCTGATTGGTCCGTGCGGGCGAGCCTTGCAACGGTCTTTGCGACCTTGCCGGCCGACCAGGTACGCGGAGCGATCGAGGATCTCTGTAACGACGCAGACGTGCGCGTGCGGGGACCGGCTCTCGAAGCCCTCGCCGAGGTCGGTGCTCCTGATCTCACCAAACGCCTCAGCGAGGCGCTGGATGCTCCGGACGTCGCGCTACGAGCGACGGCAGCGCGCTTGCTGGCAGAGCAGAAGGTGCCTGACGGGGTGGCGCGCCTGACCGCGGCCTACGACCGCGTGCCCCGCGACGTCGCGTACTCGGCCCGTGCCGCCGCGCTGGACGGACTCTTGAAGTACGGCGGCGACGACGCGAAAGCCGTGATCCGGCGGGCGCTCGAGGATCCGGATTGGGCCGTTCGGATCAAGGCCGCGGATCTTCTGCGCAGCCTGGGTGACGCGGCTGCGATGCCGGTTCCGCCGGCGCCGCTTCGCCTCGCGCCCGCGACTTTTGATTCCAGTTCATTGCTGCGGCCGACGTTTTCGCCGCACGCGTTCCTGGAGACGCGTCTTGGCGCCATCGAAATCGAGCTGAACGTCGTCGATGCGCCGGTGACGACGCTCTCGTTCGTCGAGCGCGCCCGGGCCGGGTTCTTCAACGGCATGGCGGTGCACCGTCTGGTGCCGAACTTCGTGATTCAGACCGGCGATCCCCGGGGCGATGGAGCGGGCGGGCCGGGCTACACGCTCCGCGACGAGCTGAGTGCGTTGCCGTATCTGCGCGGGACGGTCGGGATGGCGCTCGAGTGGCGTGAGACGGGCGGGAGCCAGTTCTTCATTACGGTCTCACCGCAGCCGCATCTCGATGCGAAGTACACGGTGTTCGGCCGCGTGGTGAGCGGCCAGGAGATTCTCGATCGGGTGTCGCAGGGCGATGTGATTGAGCGTGTTCGCATCTGGGACGGCAAATAAAAAAGGGGGCGCCAATCGCCCCCTTTCTTATTCGGGCCGAGCGAAGCTTATCGCTTCTTGCCGCCCTTTTTCTTTGCGACCTTGGGTGCTTTCTTTGCCATGTCGTTAGTTTCCCCCCTCTCACTGTGGAGTCGCGCGCCGGCTATCAACTGCACATCCAGGTCGCGTCCTCTCGGCACGCCAGACCCACGCGCAGCGCCGGTCGGTCATCACGGATGACGGTCACGCACGGTGCGTGACGCGTCGATCCGCAAAGTCAAAAAAAAAGAGGTGCCGCCTCACGGGCTGCACCTCATTCGTGCCGCGCATCGTACTCAACAAGAAGGCTGAGCGCGTCGATGTCACGCAAGTTGTAGATTATGGAGCAGATGAAATACGTGTCAAGCGGAAAATGCGCGCGCGCCGGCGATCAGAACGCGCTCGTCTTCGATTCCTGCTTGGCGGTGTGCCGTTCCAGCGCCAGGGTGATGAGTCGATCGACGAGTGACTGATACGTGACGCCGCTGGCTTCCCACATCTTGGGATACATGCTGATGGTGGTGAAGCCGGGCATCGAGTTGATCTCGTTGATGTAGAGCTCGCCGGTCGATCGACTGAGCAGGAAGTCCACGCGCGCCAGTCCGGATCCATCGATGGCTTCGAACGCGACGACCGCCTGCCGGCTGACTTCGCGGGCGAGCGTGTCGGGGAGCCTCGCGGGGATTTCGAACGTCGACTGATTGTCGAGGTACTTGGCCTCGTAGTCGTAGAACTCGCGCGACGGCATGATCTCTCCGGGCACGGATGCCTCGGGTTTCTCATTGCCGAGCACGGCGCACTCGATCTCACGCGCCTCGGGAACGGCGGCCTCGATCACGAGCTTGCTGTCGAAGCCGGCGGCCAGATCCATGGCTGGACCGAGCTCCTTCGAGACGCGCACCTTGGAGATGCCGATGCTCGATCCGAGGTTCGCCGGCTTGACGAATATGGGGTAGGCGAGCCGTGCCTCGAGTTCTGCCGTGATGCGGCCGGGTGACGTTCGCCAGTCGCGCCGGTTCACGCTCATCCAATCGCTGATCTTCAGGCCGCGAGCCTGAAACAGCACCTTCATCACGGCCTTGTCCATGCCGGCCGACGATGCCAGGACGCCACAGCCCACGTAGGGAATGTTGGCAAGCTCGAACAACCCCTGGATGGTGCCGTCTTCGCCATACGGGCCGTGCAGCACCGGAAAGAGCACGTCCAGCGCGAGCCCGGTGAGTGTCGCGGCCGGATCCGCATCGTCCGTGCGCGTGGCACCCCGATCGACGATGACGAGCGTCGCGCCGCCGGGCCGGGGCGGTAGGAACACCTCGCGTCCGCCTCTGACGCGAGCGGCCTCGCTCCGCACTTGCTCGATCACGTCGGCGGCTGACGCGACGGACGGGGGACGATCGGGCAGCACCCAGCGCCCATCCTTTTCGATCCGGATGGCGACGGGTTCGTACCGGCGGCGATCGAGGTTGGCCCAGACGGCCGCTGCCGACGCGAGGGACACTTCGTGTTCGCTGGAGCGGCCGCCGTACAACACGCCGACGCGAAGCCGTTTGGTGGATACCGAGGCGTCAGACATCGTCATGAACGATCAGCTATCGGATCCGTTGCCGGGATCCGGGAGGCCGCGCGCGGCCTGCGACAGCCGTTCATTATAGGCTACCGGTCGTGAGCGGCCGCCTCGGCTTCGAGGTCCTTCGTCGTGACGGCGCGGCGCGCCTTGGCCGTCTCCGCCTTCCACACGGGACGATCGAGACCCCCGCGTTCATGCCGGTTGGGACGCGCGGTGCCGTGAAGGGTGTGACGGTCGACGAGCTGAAAGCGATCGGCGCCGACATCCTGCTGGCCAACACGTATCACCTGCACCTGCGTCCGGGGGATGCGCTGATCGCTCGCGCCGGCGGATTGCATCGCTTCATCGGCTGGGAGCGGCCGATGCTGACCGATTCCGGCGGCTACCAGGTCTTCAGTCTCAAGGCCCGCCGCACGCTCAGCGAAGACGGCGTCGTCTTTTCGTCACCGATCGACGGCGACCGGCACCAGCTCACCCCGGAATCGGTCGTCGACATTCAGGCACGGCTCGGCCCGGACATCACGATGGTGCTCGACGAATGTCCGAGCTGGCCGGCGGATCATGCCGAGACGGAGGCGGCGATGGCGCGCACGCTCCGATGGGCCGCGCGCGCCCGCACGCGATTCCTCTCGTTGGCGGCGGGGGAGGTCGCCGACGTCCCACGCGTGACGCCGGACCAAGCCCAATTCGGCATCGTTCAGGGCGGGACGTTCAAAGACTTGCGGGACCGCAGTGTGGCCGGGACGGTGTCGATCGACTTCGACGCGTACGCCATCGGCGGGCTGTCGGTGGGTGAGCCCGTCGATGCGATGTACGAGATCGTGGAGCACACGGCCGCCCAATTGCCCGAGCAACGCCCGCGCTACCTGATGGGCACGGGCATGCCGGATGACCTGGTAGAGAGTGTGGCCCGCGGCGTGGACCTCTTCGACTGCGTGCTCCCGACGCGGAACGCGAGGAACGGCCAACTGTTCACCCGGCGCGGCCCCCTCTCGATCAAGAACGCGCGATTTGCCGAGGACGAGCGGCCGATCGATCCCGCCTGTACGTGTCCGACGTGCCGGACCCATTCGCGAGCGTATTTGCGTTATCTTTTTCTGGCCGGGGAGATGACCGCGTCCACCCTTAACACCTTGCACAACCTGCACTTTTACCTTGACACCATGCGGGCGATTAAAGAGGCTATTAGGTTCGGAACCTTCGAGGAATTCAAACGGACGTTCCTCCAGGTCTATTCCCGCCGGCCAGCCGACGACCGATGATTGACACCACCTCGTTCCAGCCTGTGCTTGCCCAGGGTGCCTCCGGGCAAAGTCTGCTCGTGACCATGCTGCCCATGGCCGCGATGCTTCTCATCTTCTACTTCCTGCTGCTCATGCCCATGCGCAAGCGCCAGAAGAAGGTGGAGGCGTTCCGGGCCGCCCTGAAGGTCGGGGACCGGGTGATTACGACCGGCGGCATCTACGGCCAGGTCACGCGCGTCACCGACGTGACCGTGCAGCTGCAGGTTGCAGACAAGGTGAAAATAGACGTCGCCCGCGCATCGATCGGCGGGTACCAGGGCCAGGACCCGGTGGCCCAACCAGAATCCGGCGGGCTTTAAGACATGTACAAGAACCTTCGTTGGAAGTTCCTCACAATTCTGGCTGTGCTGGTGCTCTTCGGCGGCTTGGGCCTTTATCCGAGCATCGCGTCATATTTCGGCGTCAAGTCACCCGCATGGCTGATGGCGTACCAATTGCGCCTCGGTCTCGACCTGAAGGGCGGGCTCCAGCTCATTCTGAAGGTCCAGACTGATGATGCGCTCAAGGTCGAGGTGGAGAACTCGGCCGAGCAGCTGAAGACCGCGCTCAGGGACGCCAACATCACGGGAACGACTGTGCGGGCCGATCCGGCGCAGGTGCAGTTCACCGTCGAGAGCGTCCCGACGGCGAGCGAACAGCAATTCCGCACGATTGCAGACAATCAGTTCGGCCAGAGCTACGACCGCGACGCACGAGGCGGCGGGACGTACGTGTTCACGATGCGGACCAACGTCGCCAAGATCCGCCGTGAGGAAGCGGTGACGCAGGCCGTGCAGACGCTCGAGCGCCGCGTCAACGAGCTCGGCGTGGCCGAGCCGTGGGTCGGTCCGTACGGGACGGCCGGCGACGAGATCATGGTCCAGCTGCCGGGTCTGAAAGATCCCGCGCGGGCCAAGGCGATCATGGGCAAGACCGCGATGCTCGAGCTGAAGCTCGTCGAGAGCGGTCCGGTGAGCGACGAGAAGATGCTGCAGACGAACGGCCAGGTGCCGGCCGAGATGCAGATCGTCCGCGAGAGCTCGACGAATCCCTCCGACCCGACGCCCAAGTTCTACTTGGTGAAGAAGACGGCGTCGATCAACGGCAACGACGTGCGGAACGCGCGGGCGACGATCGATCAGTACAACCTGCCCGCCGTGAGCTTCACGTTGAGCAACGAAGGCGCGGCGAAGTTCGGGGACGTCACCGCCGCGAACATCGGCAAGCAGCTCGCCATCATTCTGGACAGCCAGATCGTCTCGGCGCCGGTCATCCAGGGCGTGATCACGCGTGACGGCGAGATCACCGGCCAGTTCACCCAGCAGGAGGCGCAGGACCTGGCGCTCGTTCTGCGATCGGGTGCGCTGCCTGCCACGTTGACCTACCTCGCGACGCAGGAAGTCGGCCCGACGCTCGGCGCCGACTCCATCCGGGCCGGCCTGATGGCGTCTGTCATGGGACTGTCTTTCGTCACGCTCTTCATGCTGGTCTACTACCGGCTGTCGGGCCTCAACGCGTTCATCTCGATCGTGTTCAATCTGATCATTCTGCTCGGGTTCATGGCGTACCTGGGCGCCGTCCTGACGCTGCCCGGCATCGCCGGGTTCATTTTGACCATCGGCATGGGCGTCGACTCCAACGTGCTGATCTTCGAGCGCATCCGCGAGGAGCTTGGGACGAAGAAGGGCATTCGTCAGGCCGTGGCCGCGGGGTTCGATCGCGTCTTCGTCACGATCCTCGACACACACGTCGCGTCGCTCATTGCCGCGGCGTTTCTCTTCCAGTTCGGCACGGGTCCGATTCGCGGGTTCGCGACGACGCTGGTATTCGGGCTGATTTCCAACGTGTTCACCGCGGTGTTCGTCTCCCGCACGCTCTTCGAGCTGATTCTCTCGAAGAAACCGGCCGGCGCCACGCAGCTGAGCATCTGACCGGAGTTCTGGCGCCATGCGCATCTTTTCGAATCCCAACTACGACTTCATCCGGTGGCGCTGGCACGCCCTCATCGCCTCGCTTGGGCTGATGGCGGTGGGCTTGTACGTGGCCGTGTTTCTTCAAGGCCTGCCGCTCGGCATCGAGTTCACCGGCGGCACCGTCGTCGTCATGGATTTCCCCCAGCGCGTGGATGAGGGGCAGGTCCGGGCTGCCATCGATCCGATTGCCAAGGACGCGATCGTTCAGCGCGTGGGCACGGGCAATCAGATCATGATCCGCCTGCGGCAGGCGGAGGGCACACAGGTCGGCGACAGCCTCGAGGCGGACGCGCTCCGGGTGGAAGCGGCGGTCAAGAACGCCGGGTTCGGCGTGCCCACGATCGCGAGCAAGGACATCGTCGGCCCGGTCATCGGTGCCGATCTCCAGCGCAAGGGCATCTGGGCGACGATCACGGCGCTCGGCGGCATTCTGCTCTACATCGGCGTGCGCTTCCGCTTCAATTTTGCCGTCGGCGCGGTCATCGCCGCGGTGCACGACATTCTGATCACGTTGTCGATGCTCGCGTTCTTCCACTTCGACCTGACGCTGAACGTGATTGCCGCGGTCCTCACCATCACGGGCTACTCGGTCAACGACACGATTGTCGTCTTCGATCGCGTGCGAGAGAACCAGCGCCTGATGCGCCGCGAGCCGCTGGATTCCATCGTCAACAAGAGCGTCAATCAGACCCTCGGGCGAACGGTGATCACGGCCGGGTTGACGTTCCTGGCGGTGTTTGCGCTCTACCTGTTTGGCGGCGATGTCCTGCGGGGGTTCGCCTTCACCATGCTTGTGGGCGTCGTCGTGGGCACCTACTCGACGATTTTCATTGCCGCGTCGATCGCCATCATCCTGAGCCGCCGCACCACGAGTGGTCCGGCGACGGCGCAGCCGCAGGCCAAGCTCCGCAGAGCCTGACGAACTGATGTGGCAGTGGCTCCGCCGGAGTTTCGTCGCGGGCTTCTTCGTGACCGTGCCGCTGGTCGTCAGCGTGGTGGCACTGGTCTGGGTCTTTCAGCTCGCCGATCGGGTGACCAGTGGCCTCGGGGAGCGGGTGGGTTTGCCGCTGCCGGGACTCGGCATCGTCGCCACGGCGGCAGTGGTGCTGTTGATCGGGTCCGTCGCGCGCAATGTGCTGGGCCGGCGTGTTTTTCGGCGCGGGGAAGAACTGCTGCTCCATGTTCCGCTCTTCCGGACGATCTACGCACCCGTCAAGCAGTTGATCAGCGCCTTTTCACCCGACAACGAGTTTGGCTTCAAGCGCATGGTGCTCATCGAGGATCCCTCGCGGGGCTTCCATCTTGGTTTTCTGACCAAAGAGTTTGTCGTGGATCGCGGCCGCGGGCCGGAAGCCCTGCTGGCCGTATACGTTCCGACGAACCATCTGTATCTCGGAGACGTGATGGTCTGCACTCCTGACCGCGCCTCGTTTCCCGAGATGACGGTTGAGGAAGGCATCCGCGTCTTTCTGACCGGCGGGATGGGGCTGCCCGAGCACGTGCGCGCCGTTCCGGGCGCGCCGGCCGCGGAACCCGGCAGCCACCAGGCGCGGTGACGACGCCCACATCAAAACCTGGCTCGGCGCGGTAGAAAACGGCGCCCTGCCCTTAGACTAGGCCAGCACTGAGCACTGTGAACGAGGAGGACGTGAGGATGACCGGGAGAACTGTGATGAGAGCGGCGGTTGGGGCCTGGGTGCTTGTGATGCTCGCGGTGATTGGCGGCAGCGCCGCATGCACGGCCGCGCCAGCGGATGCGGCAGCGCAGGTTGAGCACCGGGGCGGTGGCGAAGCCAACCTCATCTTGCCGGATCTCAGCCAGGAGTCGTTCCTCGGGGTTGACGGCCACACGCTGCTGCTATTTGGGATTGTCGTGTGCGCGCTGGGCCTGGCCTTCGGCCTCGTCATCATGCGGCAGCTCAAGAGCCTGCCCGTGCATCCGTCGATGCTCGAAATCTCCGAGCTCATTTACGAGACCTGCAAGACCTACCTCGTGCAACAGGGCCGGTTCCTGCTGATCCTCGAGATCTTCATCGGGACCATCATCGCGTTCTACTTCGGCGTGCTGCTGCAGTTCGACGCGCTGAAGGTGGGCATCATCCTCCTGTTCAGCCTGGTTGGGATCGCCGGCAGCTATGGCGTCGCGTGGTTCGGCATCCGGGTGAACACCTACGCCAATTCGCGGACGGCGTTCGCGGCGCTTCGCGGCAAGCCGTTCCCCTGCTACGCGATTCCGCTCAAGGCCGGGATGAGCATCGGCATGCTCCTGATCTCGGTCGAGCTGCTGATCATGCTCTTCATCCTGCTGTTCATCCCCGGCAGCTACGCCGGCCCGTGCTTCATCGGCTTCGCGATTGGCGAGTCGCTGGGCGCGGCCGTGCTCCGCATCGCAGGCGGGATCTTCACGAAGATTGCGGACATCGGCGCCGACCTCATGAAGATCGTCTTCAAGATCAAGGAAGACGACGCCCGCAATCCGGGGGTCATTGCTGACTGCACCGGCGACAACGCCGGCGACTCGGTCGGGCCGTCCGCCGACGGCTTCGAGACGTACGGCGTGACCGGGGTCGCGCTCATCTCGTTCATCCTGCTCGCGGTCAACAACGTGCAGGTCCAGGTGCAGCTCCTGGTCTGGATCTTTGCCATGCGCATCGTCATGGTCATCGCCTCCGGCGCTTCGTACCTGCTCAACGAGGCCATGGCCAAGGCGCAGTACGCCAATGTGGACAAGATGAATTACGAGGCGCCGCTCACGCGCCTCGTCTGGCTGACGTCCATCGTGTCGGTCGTGCTGACGTACGTGGCGTCGTACCTGCTGATTCCGGACATCGGCAACGACCCGACGCTCTGGTGGAAACTCTCGACGGTCATTACGTGCGGCACGCTCGCCGGCGCGGTCATTCCTGAGCTCGTCAAGGTCTTCACGTCGACCGAGTCGTCGCACGTGCGCGAAGTCGTCGCGTCCGGCAAGGAAGGCGGCGCGTCGTTGACCATCCTGTCCGGGTTCGTCGCCGGCAACTTCAGCGCGTACTGGATCGGCATGGCGATCATGACCCTGATGGGCATCGCCTACTACGTGTCCAACATGGGCTTTGCTGGCATGGGGATGCTGGCCCCGGCCGTGTTCGCGTTTGGTCTCGTGGCGTTCGGCTTCCTCGGCATGGGTCCCGTGACGATCGCGGTCGATTCGTACGGGCCGGTGACGGACAACGCGCAGTCGGTCTACGAGCTTTCGACGATCGAACAGATTCCCGGCATCAAGGCCGAGCTGAAGAAGAGCTACGGCTTCGACGTCGATTTCGACCGCGCCAAGCACAATCTCGAGGAGAACGACGGGGCCGGCAACACGTTCAAGGCAACGGCGAAGCCGGTGCTGATCGGCACCGCCGTCGTGGGCGCGACGACGATGATCTTTTCGATCATCGTGATGCTGACGGACAAGCTCACGACGAACCTCGACAAGCTCTCGCTTATGCACCCGCCGTTCCTGCTCGGCCTCATCACCGGCGGCGCGATGATCTACTGGTTCACCGGGGCCTCGACGCAGGCGGTGACGACCGGCGCGTACCGCGCGGTGGAGTTCATCAAGGCGAACATCAAGCTCGAAGGGACCACCAGGGCCTCAGTGGCCGACTCGAAGAAAGTCGTCGAGATCTGCACGCAGTACGCGCAGAAGGGGATGTTCAATATCTTCCTCAGCGTGTTCTTCGGGACGCTGGCGTTCGCGTTCTACGAGCCGTTCTTCTTCATCGGCTACCTTATTTCCATCGCGCTCTTCGGCCTCTACCAGGCCATCTTCATGGCCAACGCCGGTGGCGCCTGGGACAACGCGAAGAAGATCGTCGAGGTGGAGCTGAAGGCGAAGGGCACCCCGCTGCACGACGCGACGGTCGTGGGCGACACGGTCGGCGATCCCTTCAAGGACACGTCCTCGGTCGCGATGAACCCCGTGATCAAGTTCACGACCCTGTTTGGGCTGCTGGCGGTGGAGCTCGCGGTGAGCATCACCGCGCAGCAGGGCTCGACCCTCACGCACCTGCTCGCGGCCGTCTTTCTCGGGGTTTCCATGTATTTTGTATGGCGGTCTTTCTACGGAATGCGCATCCGGGCGGCCCGGTAACGTGGGGGTAACGGTTTTGGCCCGTGCGGGGGCCATCCCGGGGCCGGCGGTGTCTAAGCAGGCAGGGAGATTCGTTGACACCGTTCTTTTGCGATCAATATAATTCCGGCCTTCGCATGGGTCGGAAGACGGCCCAGAGGGGCGCGGTAGATCGCGCCAGGGTCGGCTCGTAAGGAGGTCACCCGTGCCGCGAGAAATGTTCGGCGACGTCGTGAAACCGTCGATCACCGTCGGGACGAAAAAGTGGTACACGGTGCCGCTGTCGATCCTGACGCACGTGGTCGTGCTTGGCGCCCTGATCGTCATTCCACTCATGGCGACCGACATCCTGCCGACGCCGTCCTCGATGATGGCGTTTGCCGTGCCGCCTCCGCCGCCGCCACCTCCACCGCCGCCGCCACCGCCGCCGCCCGCGCAGCCGCAGCCGGTGGTGCAGACGCCGGTCAATCCGAACGCCGCGCCGGTTGAGGCGCCGAAGGAGATCAAGCCCGAGCCGCCACCGCCGCCGAGTTATTCGATGGGCGGCGTCGTTGGGGGCGTCGCCGGCGGCATCCCGGGAGGCAGTGCCGGTGGTGTGCTGGGCCTGGCCCCGCCGCCGCCTCCGCCGCCTCAGGCGCCGCTACGCGTCGGCGGGGACATCAAGGAGCCGAAGAAGATCAAGGACGTCACACCGATCTATCCCACGATTGCGCAGACGGCCAAGGTCCAGGGCTATGTCATCATCGAGGCCATCATCGGTAAGGACGGCCGCGTCAAGGACGCCAAAGTGATCAAGTCGCAGGCCCTGCTCGATCAGGCCGCGCTCGACGCCGTGAAGCAGTGGGTTTATTCTCCGCCGATGCTCAATAAGGAGCCGGTGGAGGTCATCATGAGTGTGACCGTGATCTTCACCCTCAAGTAGGAGATCGCGGCGACGAAGTCGGAGTGATTGGCAGATCTAATCTTTAGGGGTCCGGCGGGCGGATCGCGTCGCGCCGGGCCCTTTTATTCGCAGGCGGAAAGACAATCAGACAGCGATGTCGGAGGACTGGTAATGGGCGGAATGAACTTGGTTGACATGTGGGCGCAGATGGGGTTTGTGGCGAAGTTTGTGGCGTTCGTGCTCGTGTTCATGTCGATGTGGTCCTTCGGCGTCGCGATTGAACGCTTTTATACGTTCTCTCAGGCGCGTAAGCAGTCCAAGCTATATGCCCCGCAGGTCGCCAAGCACCTCAAGGAAGGCCGACTGAAGGACGCGCTGTCGGTCTCGCAGGCCAAGACGTACCAGTACAGCCACCTGGCCAAAGTGGTCCTCTCCGGCCTTCAGGAGTACCAGTTTCAACATGATGCCGGCGGGACGCTGAACCGCGATGACGTGGTCGACACCGTGCGCCGCGCCATTCAGCGCGCCACCGCGCTGACCTCGAACGACCTGAAGAAGGGCATTCCCTCACTGGCCACGATCGGCTCGACGGCCCCGTTCGTCGGACTGCTCGGCACCGTCGTCGGCGTCATCTCGGCGTTCCAGGGCATCGCGACCACGGGGTCCGGAGGCCTCGGCGCCGTGTCCGCCGGTATCTCGGAAGCCCTCATCGAGACCGCGCTCGGGCTCGTCGTCGCCATCCCGGCCGTGTGGATGTATAACTACTTTACGGGCCGCCTCGAGTACTTCAACGTCGAGATGGACAACTCGTCGTCGGAGCTCGTGGACTACTTCATCAAGAAGACGGCGTAAGAGGCCACCCGCGAACGGCGGAGCTTCCAAGGAGTAGCAATCATGTCGATGGACGTCGGCGGCGCCAAAGGTGGCCTCAAAGCCGACATCAACGTCACGCCGCTGGTCGACGTCATGCTGGTGCTTCTCATCATCATGATGATCGTCGCGCCGATGCTGAACCAGGGCGTCATCCTCACCCTGCCGATGGCGAAGCACACGCAAGACAAGCCGGATACGCAGGATCAGGTCGTCGTCTTTATCGACGCCAAGAGCAAGCTCTACGTGAACACGCTCGAGGTCCGCGAAGAGGAGCTGGCAGGCCGTATCACGGAGGCGCTCGAAAAGACGTCGGGCGGGCAGAAGGTCGTCTATCTCAAGGGTGATATGGACGCGCCGTACGGCGCCATCATGAAGATGATGGATGCGCTGCGGAAGGCGCAGATTGACACCGTCGGCCTGATCACCGAGAAGCCCGGCGGCGGCATTTCGAAGCCGGCGGGAGGACGCTGATGTCGCACGCCCACATGCACCACGGCGCGGATCGCGTCCTCACCAGCCAGCTGCCTGAGGCGTCCGCGGACATGAACGTCACGCCGCTCATCGATGTGCTGCTCGTGCTCCTCGTGATCTTCATGGCGACGCTGCCATTGACGCAGAAGGGCGTGGACATCAACCTGCCCCTCGAAGTCAGCAGCGCGAAGCAGCAGGCGGAAGTTCTCGGACAGATTGTCGCCAATGTGTCGGCGGAAGGGCGCCTGACGGTCAACCATCAGGACATCGCTCTCGACGACGCTGAGGCGAAGTTCCGGGAGTTCTTCGAGTCGCGCAAGGACAAGACGCTGTTCTTGATCGGCGAGGCGAACACGCGCTACGGCGCCGTGATGCAGGTCATCGACGCCGCCAAGGGCGGCGGCGTCACCAAGATCGGCATCATTACGATGGGGATGCGCGAAGAGGCGGCCGGCGTCAAGAAGTAGCCGCAATCAGACCAGAAACACCTCGGGCGCGATGCGGCACCTGCCGCCTCGCGCCCGAACTGTTTGTGCCGTCTGGGTCCGTCTTCAGCGAACGGACGCTTGCCTCACTTCGCCTTCTTGGCCGCGTCGCCGGTCTGCTTCTCACGCAGCTGGATGGACTTGGTTCGGAGCTCGTCGGCGAGCTTGACCATCGCCGCCCGCTTCTCCGCGTTGTTCTCGAACTTGGCCTGCTGCAGGAGCAGGATGCCCTTGAACGTCAGGGCGTCGGCGTACTCCCCGTTGAGCGCGAGCGCCTTCTCGTCGGCCGTGAGGCCGGCCTGGATGTACTCGAGCGTCTTCGCCTTGGGCAGCTTGGTGTCCTTCAGGGCCTTCTCCGAATAGTAGGTGGCCATCGTGTGCCACGCTTCGGGGTTGTTCGGCTCGGCTTCCGCGCGCTTCTGGAGCGCCTCCATCGTCTTGTCGAACTTGCCCTGGCGGAGGTAGTAGCCGGCCAGGGCGCTGTAGACCTGCGGGTCGTTGGCTTTGATCGTCGTGGACTTGACGAACATCGCCTCCGCGTCCTCGTACCGGCCGGCGTCCTCGTACAGCGCCCCGAGCACCTGGTAGTTGGTCGGTTCGCCCGGATCCAGGTCGATCATCTGCTTGGCGATGGGTTCCGCCTGCGCGAAGTCCCTGAGCTTGTCCTTGTAGGCGGCGATGAGGAACTCGTATGAGCGCTTGCGGATGTCGGACGCGGTGGGCGCGTCGGCGTCCTTGATCTTGTCGATCGCCAGCTTGTAGTTCGCGATGGCCTTCGTGAGATACGCGTCGTTCTCGGGCTCGCCCTTCTTGTTCTCCTTGTAGAGGTTGTCGTAGCTGTTCGCAAGGAAGAAGTAGGCGATGCCGCGGAATTCAGGGTTGCGCTGGAACACCTCGAGGTAACGATCGACGGCGCCTTTGTACTCCTTGCGTCCGTAGAGGTCGTTGCCCTCCTTGAACGCCTTCAAGGCCCGGATGTTGCTGATGGAGTATTGCCCGCACGCCGCGGAGACCAGACCAAGAGCCAGCACGAGCGCTGAAGCCCGGGCTACCGTGGAACGAAGTGACATGAGCTTTCCCCTTTCGCGACGTGAGGTGGCAGGCGGTGTGTTGCCGCCCGTTGAAGCGCTGGCCAGTATAGTGAACCCCAAAAAAGGCCGTCAAGCTGCACGAAGGCCGCGTCTTGGCGTCCGGCGCGAGCCCTGGGACGCGCACCGCTTTCCGGTATCATGAGAAACGACCATGGCGGCGGTCGCCGCCAGCCGCCCGCCCGTTCTCTTTCGTTTTAGACACCGGCCCACATGATCCGGTTCGAGGACCTCATCGAGAAGGTGCGGGCTGCCAATCCCGACGCCGATACGGAGCTGCTCCGGCGGGCCTACGTGTTTTCCGCCTACGAGCACAAGGGACAGGTCCGCCGCTCGGGGGAGCCGTACCTGGTCCACCCCCTCGAGGTCGCGGACATCCTGGCCGACCAGCGCCTCGACATCGTGGCGGTCGCGGCCGGCCTGCTGCACGACATCGTCGAGGACACTCCGAATTCCATCGACAAGGTGCGCGAGCTCTTCGGGGAGCAGGTGGCGCACGTCGTCGAGGGCGTCACGAAGCTCTCCGGCCTGCAGTTCTCGTCCAGCGAGGAACGACAGGCCGAGAGCTTCCGCAAGATGCTCCTGGCGATGGTCGACGACATCCGCGTCATTCTCGTGAAGCTCGCCGACCGCCTTCACAACATGCGCACGCTGCATCACCTGCCTGACGACCGGCGCGTCCGCATTTCGCAGGAGACCCGAGACATCTACGCCCCGATCGCGCACCGGCTCGGGATGAGCAAGTTGAAGAACGAGCTCGAGGAGCTGGCCTTCCGCTATCTGGAGGTGCCTGCCTACCAGACGCTGCGCCTGCAGGTCGAAGCGAAGCGGAAGGCGACCCAGGGTCTCATCGACGAATTGCAGGGGCATCTGCAGGCCAAGCTCGACGAGGCCCAGATTCCCGTGGTGTCCATCGACGGGCGGATCAAGCGCCTCTGGTCCATTCAGCAGAAGCTGCAGCGTCAGAAGATCTCGCTGGACCAGGTGTACGACTTCATCGCGATCCGTGTGGTGACCCGGACGATCAAGGACTGCTACGGCGTCCTGGGCATCATCCATCAGGTGTGGTCTCCGGTGCCCGGCCGGTTCAAGGACTTCATCGCCATGCCGAGACCGAACGGCTATCAGTCCCTGCACACGTCCGTCGTGGGTGAGAAGGGTCTGCCGTTCGAGGTCCAGATCCGCACGGAGGAAATGCACCGCGTCGCCGAGGAGGGCATTGCCGCGCACTGGAAGTACAAGGAAGGGCGCATCGGCGCCGAGAAGGACGAGCACTACTTCAAGTGGCTGCGGCAGCTGCTCGAGTCACAGCAGGACGTGCGCGATCCGCAGGAGTTCATGCAGAACCTGCGGATCGAGCTGTACCCGGAGGACGTCTACATCTTCACCCCGAAGGGCGAGGTCAAGTCGCTGCCCCGGGGGGCCACGCCGGTCGATTTCGCGTACTCCGTCCACACCGACGTCGGCAACCAATGCGTGGGAGCGCGGGTGAACGGGCGCATCGTGCCGCTCCGGATGCGGCTCTCCAACGGCGACATTGTCGAGATCATCACGCAGGCCGGACACACACCGAGCCGGGACTGGCTGAATTTCGTCACGACGTCGCGGGCGCGCAACAAGATCCGGCACTTCATCCACACCGAGGAGAAGGCTCGGAGCATCGAGTTGGGCCGGCGCCTGTTCGACAAGGAAGTTCGGCGGTTCGGCATCGAGAAGGCTCGTGTCGACGACGAAGCACTGCTGAAGATCGCGACGGAGTTCGGCGTTCAGCGGGTCGACGATCTGTATGCCGCCATCGGCTATGGGAAGGTCACCGCGCGGACCGCGCTGGCGCGTCTCGTCGGTCAAGAGACGCTCCATGAGAAAGCGCCGGACGGCGCGCTCACGAGCGTCGTCAAGCGCGTGCTGGGGACCACGGGCGATCAGAAAATCAAAGTCCGTGGCGTCGACGACCTGATGGTGTTTCGCGCCCGATGCTGTAACCCGATCCGCGGAGAGAAAATTGTCGGGTACGTCACCCGCGGCAAGGGCGTGTCGGTCCACGCCGCGGCCTGCCCCAACGTCGTGAACCTCCTCTACGATCCCGAGCGGCGGATCGACGTCGAATGGGACCGCTCGACCGACGTGTCGCCGTACACCGTTCGCCTGCGAATCAGCGTGGCGGACCGCCGTGGGATCCTCGCGGACGTCAGCTCCCGTATTGCCGACATCAATACGAACATCCGCGACATCGAAGCCACGGTCGGGGCGGACCACCGCGGCTCGATTCGGATGACGGTCGAGATCAGTGACGTCCGGCACCTCGATCGTGTCGTGAAGTCCATCAAAAATGTCGAAGGGGTCTTGGACGTCGAGCGGACGAGCCGCTGAGGTTCCGTCCTAGCCGAGATAGGCGACGAGATCGATTTCGACGCGAACGTCTCGGGGGAGCCGAGCTGCCTGAATGGTCGCGCGAGCCGGGGCGGGCGAGCCGAAATAGCTGCCATAGACCTCGTTCATCGCGGCGAACTCCGACATGTCGGACCGATACACCGTCGTCTTCACGACGTGGTCGAATGACGCACCGGCGGCGGTCAGAATGGCCTTGAGGTTGTCAAAGACCCGGTGGGTCTGTTCGGCAATGCTGCCGCCGACGAGCTCCCCGGTTGCCGGGTTGAGGGGGATCTGGCCTGAAACGAACAGGAAGCCGCCGGCCCGAATTGCCTGGCTGTAGGGGCCGATCGCCGCGGGGGCGTCCTTCGTGGTGACCGGCTGACGCATGGACGTCCCAGGGGCCCCTAGGCGGCCTTGGTGACCTTGTTCGAGCGGATGCAGCGGGTGCACGCCCGGATTCTCCGGACCCCGCCGTTGACCATAGCACGCACTCGCTGAAGGTTGGGTTCAAACCGACGGGGGCGGACGTTGTTGGAGTGACTTACGATGCGCCCCACCCTGGGGACCTTTCCGCAGATTTCACAGTGCTTGGCCATGTCGCGACCTTCCTAATGGTGACCCTTGGACGTTCCGAGAAGCATCCAAGTATAGCAAACGGCCCGTAGCGCTCATGGGAAGCAGGGTTCTCGGGTGTCGGTGCGCCGTCCCCGCGAGTGCCGGTCGACAGTCCGAAGTCACAAAGAACCGAATGGGCAGGGTGCGCCGTCTAAAAGCAGTACGAAGTGCGGCGAGCGTGTGAACGAGGCTAACGGCATCTATTTCAAGGCTTTATAGGAACTGATGTCCGGTGAGTTAACGAAGCTGAACGGCGGCGTCCTACAGAGGGTAAAAACCACGCGCCCGAGGACGCTCGGCGGTGAACCGAAAGATTGGTTCTGTCGTAATGCGAGTGTTAAGATTGGCATTTTTATTGCTTAGCGAGTAGCAATCATGGCAGGCAGATCAAAGGCGGAGAAGGGAGTCGGGGTCATGAAGGCACGGGGAGCCACGTTGCAGCAGCCACCGAAGGTCAAGATGGCGCGGGAGCGCTACGACGAGCTGCGTCAGATTCTCGAGGAGCGGCGTCGAGAGATTCTGAACGAGGTGCAGGTGAAGATGCGCGACGTCAGGGCTGAAGGCGCGTTCGGCGAAACCCAGGGAGTGCTCGACGCGGCCGAGACGTCCGAGGCGGACATCCAGGACGATATCGAGTTCGCGCTCATCCAAATGAAGTCCGAGACGCTCCACAAGATCGAGGAAGCGCTGGCGCGGCTGGACGAGGGCACGTTCGGATATTGTTTCGAATGCGGCGACGAGATTTCGGAGCGCCGTCTGCGCGCGCTGCCCTTTGCGGTCCGGTGCAAGGACTGCGAAGAGGCGCGGGAAATTGCGGAACAGCGGCAGCGGCAGATGTCGCAGCGTCGGGCAGGCGGCTTCCTGCTCGATGTGAACTAGGTCGGCGTCCTACACCATGAATCGTGCAGGCTCCGCCGACGGCGGGGCCCGTGCGATTCCCGCACCGGGTCCCGCCTGCAGGCCTCGCAGGCCGGGAGGTTTCCTATGAGTGACCCAGGCACGCGCGCCCAATCGGGCGCCGCTGAGCGGTCCTACACGGTACCGGCAGATGTTCCTGTGCTGCCGCTGCGCGACACCGTGCTGTTCCCGAATTCCTTCATGCCGCTGGCCGTGGCGCGCGAAAGCTCGGTCAAGTTGATCGACGATGCGATCGCCGGCGGCAAGCTCGTCGGCGTGTTCACGCAGAAGGATCCGGCTCGTGAGGATCCCGGCCAGGCCGATCTACACGCGGTCGGTACGCTCACGCACATTCACAAGATGTTCAAGCTGCCGGACGGCAGCCTGCGCCTCATCGTGCAGGGCCTCACGCGCATCCGTCTCGATCGCGTGACGGCGCACCAGCCGTACCTCCGCGCCGACGTCACCGAGGCCGCCGATGTGCTGCGCGACGCCGACACGCTGGAGATTGACGCCCTCCAACGCAACATCCGCGCGAACTTCCAGCAGATCGTCCAGCTCTCGCCGGTCTTGTCGGAGGATCTCGCGACGCTGGCGTCGAACATCAGCGATCCCGGACGCCTCACCGACTTCATCGCGTCGAGCCTCTCCACGCTGACGACCGGCTCCAAGCAGGAGCTGCTCGACACGGTCGACGTTCGTCAACGGATGGACCAGCTGAACCGCCTGTTGACGAAGGAGCTCGAAGTCCTCGAGCTCGGCTCGAAAATCCAGTCGCAGGTGCAGTCGGAAGTCGGCAAGAGCCAGCGCGACTACTTCCTGCGCGAGCAGATGAAGGCCATCCAGAAAGAGCTCGGCGAGGGCGACGACCAGGCGAAAGAGATCGACGAACTGCGCGCCAAGATCGAGGCGGTCGGCATGCCCGACGACGTCAAGAAGGAAGCGCTGCGCGAGCTCGATCGGCTCTCGAAGATGCCGGCCGCGGCCGCCGAGTACACCGTCGCGCGCACGTACATCGATTGGCTCGTGGCCGTGCCGTGGGCGAAGCGCACCGACGACGTCATCGATCTGGTGAAGACGAAGGGCGTCCTCGACGCGGACCACTCGGGGCTCGAGCGCGTCAAGGACCGGATCATCGAGTACCTCGCCGTCCGCAAGCTGAAGCCCGACGTCAAGGGACCGATTCTGTGCTTCGTCGGCCCGCCCGGCGTCGGCAAGACCTCGCTCGGCCGATCGATTGCCACGGCGCTCGGACGCAAGTTCGTCCGCGTGTCACTCGGCGGCATGCGCGACGAGGCGGAGATCCGCGGTCACCGGCGCACCTACATCGGCGCGCTGCCGGGACAGGTCATTCAGGGGCTGCGGCGTGCCGAGTCGCGCAACCCCGTGTTCATCCTCGACGAGATCGACAAGCTCGGCACCGACTTCCGCGGCGACCCGGCGTCGGCCCTGCTCGAGGTCCTCGACCCGGAGCAGAACAGCACGTTCCGCGATCACTACCTCGACGTGCCGTTCGATCTCTCGGAGGTGCTGTTCGTCACGACCGCGAACGTGCTCGACACCATTCCCAGTCCGCTGCGCGATCGCATGGAAGTGCTCGAGCTGACCGGCTACATCGCGGAGGAGAAGCTCCGCATCGCCCGCGAGCACCTCGTGTCGAAGCAGATCACGAATCACGGATTGACGACCGATCAGGTGACGTTCGCCGATGAGGCCCTGACGACCATCATCCACGGCTATACCCGGGAAGCCGGCGTTCGCAATCTCGAGCGCGAGATCGGCGCCATCTGCCGCAAGATTGCGCGGCGTCGCGCCGAAGGGCAGCTCGAGGCCGTGGTCGTGACGCGCGCGACCATCGAGGAAATGCTCGGGGCACCGCGGTTCCTCGACGAGGAGATGAAAGACCGCACGAAGGAGCCTGGCGTGGCCATTGGACTGGCCTGGACGCCGGTGGGCGGTGAGGTGCTCTTCGTCGAAGCGTCGCGCATGGCCGGCGGCAGCCTGCTCACGCTCACGGGACACCTCGGTGACGTCATGAAGGAGTCGGCGCGCATCGCGCTCTCCTGGTTCCGCGCCAACGCCACGAGGTATGGCGTCGACCCGGGGTTCTACCGAGATTCAGAAATCCACCTGCACGTGCCGTCGGGCGCGATTCCGAAGGACGGCCCGTCGGCGGGCGTGACGATGGTCGCGGCGCTCGCGTCGGCACTCTCAGGGCGGCCCGTGCGCGGTGACCTGGCCATGACCGGCGAGATCACGCTGTCCGGCCGGGTGCTGCCGGTGGGCGGCATCAAGGAAAAGGTGTTGGCCGCGCGTCGCGCTGGCATCAGCACCGTGCTCTTGCCTCGCCAGAACGAGAAAAACATCAAGGAAGACTTGACCGAGGAGTTGCGGCGCGGGCTGGCGGTCCATTACGTGGACGAAATGGATCAGGTCCTCGAGCGAGCCCTCGCGCCGGCCACACCCGCCGGGCCGTCGCGCAACACCCCGGCACAGCAGGAGGAGCCGCGGCCGCGGCTGAGCCTGGCGTAGGTGTTTTCCTACGCCACGTGCTGGGCCGCCGGCGCGACGGGCACCGGGCGCCGCCGGCGGCGCGAGAACCGTCCGGCCAGACTCTCCATGTAGGTGTAGAAGACCGGCGTGATGTAGAGCGTCAGCGTCTGTGAGACGAGCAGTCCGCCGACGACCGCCAGCCCGAGCGGCTGGCGCGACTCGGCGCCCGCCCCCAGCCCCAACGCAATCGGCAACGTCCCCACCAGTGCCGCCATCGTCGTCATCATGATCGGGCGGAAGCGCACCATGCAGGCTTCGAAGATCGCGTCGTGCGCCGTCATCCCGCTCTGCCGCTGCGCCTCGATGGCGAAGTCGACCATCATGATCCCGTTCTTCTTCACGAGGCCGACGAGCATGATCACGCCCACGAACGCGTACAGGTTCAAGTCGACGCCGAAGATCATCAGCGTCGCCAGCGCCCCGAGGCCGGCGGACGGCAGGCCCGACAGGATCGTGAGCGGATGGATGAAGCTCTCGTACAGGATGCCGAGCACGACGTAGATGACGAAGATCGCCATCAGGAGCACGAGGCCCAGGCCGCGGACCGAGTCCTCGAATGCCTGCGCCGTGCCCTGGAACGTGCCGACGATCGTCGCCGGCAGCATCGTGGTGGTCAGATCGCGCACGCGGGCCGTCGCATCGCCCAGCGACGTGCCGGCGGCGAGATTGAACGACAGCGTCACCGACGGCAACTGACCGGTGTGGTTGACCGACTGGGGGCCCACGCCCGGTGTGAAGCTCGCCAGACTCGACAGCGGCACGAGCGAGCCGGATGCGGACTTGATGTGCAGGAGCGAGAGCGCCTCGGGCCGGTCCTGGTGTTCCGTCGCCACGCGCATCAGCACCTGATACTGGTTGTCCGGCGCATAGATGGTCGAGACCTGGACCGTGCTGTACGCATTGGCCATCGCGGCTTCGACCTGATCGACCGTCAGCCCCATCGCCGCAATGCGATCGCGGTCGAGCGAGACGTTGATCTGTGGGCTGGCGAGTTGCAAATCGCTCGAGACATCCACCAGACCGGGCACCTCGCGCAGCGCGCGTTCGAGCTTGGGCGCCCATTCGAACAGCTCGGTGGTGTTGCCGCTCTGCAGCGTGTATTGATAGGCGCTGTTGGTGCGCTGGCCGCCAATGCGGATGGCGGGCGGGTTCGTCAGGAAGACGCGCACGCCGGGAACGCCGCCGACTTTCCGCCGCATCTCATTGATCACTTCGTCCGCGGTCAGGTCGCGCCACCGCTCGGGATCCGGCTTCTCGAACAGCGGGCGCAGCGGCTTCAAATCGATGCTGAAGCGGCCCTGGCTCGCCGAACCGCCGCCGCCGCCGCCACCACCGCCGCCCATGCCGATGTTCGACGTGAACTGCTGGACGTACGGGTCCACCTTGATGATGTCGGCGACCTGCTTCTGGTGCGCGACCATCGACTCGTACCCGATGCCCTGCGCGAAATCGCTCGTCGCGTTGATTGTCCCCGTGTCCTGCGTCGGAATGAATCCCTTGGGAATCACGATGAACAGGTACACGGTCGCGACGACGAGCAGCAGCGACACTGCCATGGTGATCGCGCGGTGGCGCAGCGTCGCCTGCAGCGTCCAGCCGTAGGTTCGCCGCGATCCCTCGAAGATGCGCTCGATCACCATGTACGCACGGCCGTGCCGCACATGGGTGCCGGGCCGGAGCCAGCGCGCGCACAGCATCGGCGTCAGCGTGAGGGATACGAGACCCGAGACGAGGATCGCCACGCTGATCGTGACGGCGAACTCGTGCAGGAGGCGCCCGACGATGCCGCCCATGAAGAGCACGGGAATGAACACGGCGACGAGCGACAGCGTGATGGAGACGATCGTGAAGCCGATCTCTTTCGCGCCCGTCAGCGCCGCGTCCATCGCGCTCTTGCCCTGCTCCATGTGCCGCACGATGTTCTCGAGCATCACGATCGCGTCGTCCACGACGAAGCCGACGGACAGCGTGAGCGCCATCAGCGACAGGTTGTCGAGGCTGTAGCCGAGCTGGTACATCGCCGCAAACGTGCCGATGATCGAGGCCGGCAGCGCCAGGCTCGGAATGAGCGTCGCGGAGATGTTCCTGAGGAACAGGAAGATCACCATGATGACCAGGGCGACCGTCAACAGCAGGGTGAACTTCACGTCGTGCACCGACTCGCGAATGGATTTGGAGCGATCGCTGCGCACGTGAAGCTGCACGGAGGCCGGCAGCTGCGCCTGCAGCTGCGGCATCAGCTCCCGGATGGCGTCCACCACGGCCACGGTGTTCGTGTTGGGCTGCTTGTTGATCGCGAGGTAGATCGCGCGGGTGTCGCCGATCCAGCTCGCGTTCTTGTCGTTCTCGACGCCGTCGTAGACGCGGGCGACTTCCTCGAGGCGGACCGGGCGCCCACCTTGGTACGAGATGATCAGCGGCCGAAACGCCGCGGCGTTGAAGAGCTGGCCGTTTTCGGTGAAGACCGTGTAGTTCTGATTCGCGCCGTAGAGCACGCCGGTCGGCCGGTTGGCGTTGCCGCGCTGGATCGCGTTCGAGACCTCGTCGATGCCGATGCCGCGCGCCGTGAGCGCCATCGGATCGAGATCGACGCGCACGGCAAACTTCTGCGCGCCGAAGATCGACACCTGCGCCACCCCGCTGACCATCGAGATCCGCTGCGCGAGGATCGTCTCCCCGTACTCGGTGACCCGCGACAGCGGCAGCGTCGCCGAGCTCAACGCCAGGAAGAAGATCGGCGAGTCGGCGGGATTGACCTTGTTGTACGAGGGCGGCGCCGGCATCCCGGGCGGCAGCTGCCGCGACGTCCGCGAGATGGCGGTCTGCACGTCCTGCGCCGCCGCATCGATGCTGCGATCGAGCACGAACTGCAGCGTGACCTGCGTACTGCCCTGACTGCTGGACGATGTGATCTGCGAGACGCCAGGGATGCTGGAAAACTGCTTCTCCAGCGGCGTCGCGACCGCGGCCGCCATCGTTTCGGGACTGGCCCCCGGCAGGCTGGCGTTGACTTGAATCGTGGGGAAGTCGATCGCGGGCAGGTCGCTCACCGGCAGCGCCCGGTAGCCCATGATGCCGAACAGGATGATGGCGAGCTGGATGAGCGTCGTGGTGACCGGTCGCCGAATGAACAGCCCCGCGACGCTCATTGCGTGCCCCGGCCGGGGAGCGGCGGCTTGATCGATACGCGCGCTCCCGGAGTCAGACGCAGCTGGCCGTCCGTCACGACGGTCTCGCCCGGGCGCACACCGTCGGCGATGACGGCGTCGTCGCCATGCGTCCGCGCGACCCTCACCGGCCGCATCGTCACCGTCTGGTCCTCGCCGACGACATAGACGTACTGGCCTTGCTGGCCATTCTGGACGGCGATGGCCGGGACGACCACGGCACGCTGGTCGACGCCGAGCCGCAGCGTCGTCTGAGTCACGTTGCCGGGCCACAACCGCCGGTTCGTGTTCGGCAAGGTCGCCTTGAGCTTGATCGTTGCCGTCGCCGGATCCACGGCGTTGTCGATGAACGACAGCGTGCCGGCTTGCGCGTCGCCGCCATCGCTTGCGCGCGCACTGACGGCCAGCGGCGCGCGGGCCTGGCCGCGCTGAATCTCCGCGAGGTACTGCCCGGGTACCGCAAAGCCCACGCGGATCGGCGCGATCTGATTGATCACGACGAGCGCCGTGGCGTCGCCGCTACGGACGAGGCTGCCGCGGTGCACGAGCAAGGCGCCGGTTCGACCCGAGATGGGCGCCGTGATTTTCGTGTACTGGAGCTGCAGCCGCGCGTTTTCGATAGCGGCGGTGTCCGCGGCGACCGCGGCTTTGAGCGCCGCGGCTGCCGCGGCAGATGCGTCGTACTCCGCGCGCGAAATGAGACCACCCTTGATCAGGTTCTCGTTCTGGACGCGCACGTTCTCGGCATTCGCGGCTTGCGCGGCGTTCCGGTCGCGTGTCGCCTCCACCTGCCGGACGGCAACCTCGAACGGGCGTTGATCGATCGTGAACAGCAGTTGCCCGGCCGTGACCTCGTCGCCCTCGGCGAACCCCACGTCGGTCAAGGTGCCTGTGACCTGAGACCGGACGTCCACGGTCGAAAATGCCTCGGCCGTCCCGACCGTCGTGATCTCCACGGGCACCGCTCTCTCGGTGACCGTCGCGACCGAGACCGGAACGCCGTCGCCCCCTTCACCGCCTCGCGCGCCACGACCCCCGCCCCGGGGCGGTGTGTCAGCGGCGGAGGTCGGGTCGGAGCACGAGGCACCGAGGAGGACCCCCGTGAGCAGCAGCAGGCTCAGCATGATGCCTCGCCGGCGCCGGAGAAAAGAAGAAGGATGAGCAGGCATAGACACAAACAGTGACCAGCTTACCGGCGGTGCCCGCGTGACGCACGAGTAACGGCCGCGATGGGGCTCTCTAGCAAGACTAAGCCGAGAACGGTTTTCATGTCGACAATTTCGCCGCGCGCAACCAGCCGCCATGCCTCGGCAAGCGTCACGGTGCGCGGCTCGATCTGCTCGTCGGGGTCGCGTTGCGGAGGACGGCGCGGACGCGTCAGACGTTCGCAGCGATAGAAGATCATCCGCTCGTCGCAGAAGCCAGGCGTCGGATAGAACGTGCCGAGCTGCACCAGACGTCCCGGCCGCAGTCCGATTTCTTCCTCGCACTCGCGCCGAGCGGCATGCGCCGGGCTCTCGCGGGGCTCCAGCGAGCCGGCGGGCAACTCCCAGATCGCGCGCCCAATGACGTACCGGTACTGACGAATGAGCACGACCTGATTCGCCGACGGCTGGGGCACGAGCACCACGGATCCGCGGTGCCGCACGATCTCCATCGCCGCCGATCCGCCGTGCGGCAACCGCACGAGATCCCGTTCGACCCTGATGATGCGGCCGTCGTAGACCACGGTGCGCGAGAGACGGCGCGGCGGACGGATCGCCATGAGGATGACCTACGTCGCTTGAGGCGCGACCATGCGCCGCCGCAGTGTTTCGAGTGTCGCCGCCAGCTCGTGAGGCAGCGGTGCCTCGAACGTCATCGGGGCGCCGCTCGATGGGTGCACGATCGTCAGCCGTGCCGCGTGCAGAAACGGCCGATCGAGCCGCGCCGCCGCGGCAAGTTTCGGCGGCACGCGGCGGCGCACGCCGCCGTACAACGGATCGCCCACCACCGGATGTCCGGCTTCGCTGAGGTGCACGCGAATCTGATGCGTCCGCCCGGTGCCGATCACGAGGCGGACGAGCGAGACGCCGTCGAGCGGCTCGACCTCCGTCACCTGCGTGATCGCCGGTCGCGCGCGCCGGGAGCGGGTCGACATTTTTTGCCGATGCTTCGGATCGCGCCCGATGGGTCCTTCGAACGTCTGGCCGGTCCGCGCCTTTCCCCACACGAGCGCGACGTACTCCTTGAGGACCGCCCGGTCATGAAACTGACGGGTGAGCGCGCGGTGCGCGCGATCGTGCTTCGCCACGACCATGACGCCGGAGGTGCCTCGGTCGAGCCGGTGGACGACGCCGGGGCGCTCCGTGCCGCCGATCCCGCTCAAGCCGCGCACGTGATGCAGCAGTGCGTTGACGAGCGTGCCCGACGCGTGCCCGGCGGCCGGGTGCACGACCATGCCCGACGGCTTGTCGATCACGACGATGTCGTCGTCATCATGGAGAATCGTGAGCGGCAGCGGTTCGGGGGCCGGCGTGGCCGGGCGCGGCGCGGGAATCGTGACGTCGATCGTCGTGCCGGCCCGTACGGCGAGGCTGGGGCGCGCAGCGCCGCGCGCCACCTGCACGTGACCGTCGCGAATCAGACGCTGGGCACGCGCGCGGGAGATCTCGGGCAGGTGCGCCGCGAGGATCACATCGAGGCGTTGGCCGGCTTCATCTGGTCCGACGATCACGTGGACACGTTTCGCCGGAACGCCGTCCTCGCGCGTCATGTCAGGCCGCCCGGGACGCGGCCTCCGGCGGGGTGCTGCCGCGCATGCGCAGCCGCCACAACATGTAGATGCTCGCCGGCACGAGGACGACCGAGACGAACTGCGACGTCGACAGGCCGAAGACGATCCCGCGCTCGTCGCCGCGGTACAGCTCGATCACGTAGCGCGAGATCGCATATAGCAGCATGTACAGCCAGAACGTGCGCCCGGCGAACGGCCGGCCGCGCCGCTCGGTGATCAACAGCACGATCAGGATCAACAGCTCGGCGCCGGCATCGTAGATCTGCGTGGGATGTAGCGGATAGTTCAGTGGTGTTCCGACGTTGCGCGTCGCGACATCGTCCGTGAACGTGATCGCCCACGAGACGTCAGTCGGCCGCCCGTAGCAGCAGCCGGCGAGCAAGCAGCCGAGCCGGCCGACGACATGGCCCAGTGCGATGCCGGGCGCGATGAGATCCGCGGTGGTCCAGACCGGCAGCCGGTAGCGCCCAACCAGCCACAGGCCGACGGCAAATGCCGCCAGCAACCCGCCGTAGAACACGCCACCCGCCCGGACGAGCGACAGCAACTCGCGCGGCTGTGCCCGGAAGTAGTTGAAGTCGACCACGACCAGCATCAGCTTGGCGCCGATGAGCGCCGCGATGATGAGGTAGATCCCGAGGTCCATGATGCGCGCGGGGTCCACGCCGGCGCGCCGCGCGCGCATCACCGCGAGCTGCAGTCCGGCGAGGTACGCGGCCGCGAGCAGCACGCCGTACGAGTAGACGGGCCAATTACCGATCTCAAACAGTATGGGATGCATGCCGGCTCACCACGAGCAAGTCGAGGAAGACGAGTGCCGCGCCAATCGTAATCGAGGCGTCCGCCACATTGAACGCCCAGAAGTGCCAGCCGCTCCAGTAGACGTCGACGAAGTCGACCACGTACCCGCGGATGAGCCGGTCCAGCAGATTGCCGACAGCCCCTCCGAGAATCAGCGACAGACCGAGGCGCGCCAGCCGCTCCTCGGGCCGAACGTGGCGGGCATACAGGCCGATGCCGGCGAGCGCGAGCGCCGCCAGGGCGGTGGTCAACGCCGCTTTCATCCGAATGTCCATCGGCGCGTCGTTGAGGAGACCGAACGCGACCCCCTTGTTCTGGACGTGCGTCAGGTCGATGAGACCGGGCACCAACGCCACGCTGTCAAAAACTTGCAGCTTGGCGTGCACCAGGGCCTTCGTCAGTTGATCGAGGGCGATGACGATGACGCTGACCTTCCAATGCAGCCCGCCGAGGAAGCCCACGGGCACGACGGTTGGTGGCCCTGCAGGTTCTTCGGCCGGCAGTGCCGAATTCTCACCGGGTGGCAGCATCCACGCCTCCCACCGCATCGCGGCATCGACCGCACAGTCCCGTCAGGTCACCTGCCGTGGCGGCGTCGGTGACGAAGCGCCAGCACCGCGGGCACTTCTCACCGGCCGCGCGCGAAATCTCGACCGAGAGCTCACCAGGCGTGTCGGCGATCTCGACCGCGGAGACGATGAACAGCATCGGCAGGTCGGCAAGGTGCCGCCGCAGCAGCGCCAGCGTTTCCCCCGACGCGCCCAGCCGCACGCGCGCCTCGAGCGCGCTGCCGATCGTCTTCTGGGCGCGGGCCAGCTCGAGTTGTCCGTTGACCGTCGCGCGAATCTCGCGCAGGGCGGTCCACGCGCGCTCGAGCTCAACGTGCTGCCATCGCTCGGTGCCGGCCGGGAAGTCCGCCAGGTGCACCGAGGTCTCGCGCTCGCCCGGCAGCTTCGTCCAGATTTCGTCCGACGTCATCGACAGAATCGGCGCGAGCAGGCGGGTCAGACCGTCGGCGATGACGTACTGCGCCGTCTGCGCCGACCGGCGTTCGACCGCGTTGGCGCGGAAGGTGTACAGCCGATCCTTCGAGACGTCGAGATAGAACGCGCTGAGATCGACGGTCATGAACTCGTTGATCGCGTGGAAGATGGTCTGAAACTCGTACGCGGTGTAGGCGTCGAGCACCGTCTTCGCGACACGCGCGTACAGCACCAGCGCGAACCGGTCGACGTCGAGCATCCGTTCGGCCGGTACGCTGTCGCGCGCCGGGTCGAAGTCGTACAGATTCGACAGGAGATAGCGGAAGGTGTTCCGGATCTTGCGGTACGCCTCCGACGTGCGCGCGAGCACTTCCTTGCCGAGGCGCACCTCGTCCCGGTAGTCGACCATCGAGACCCACAGGCGAAGCACGTCCGCGCCGCTCTGCGCGATCACCTGCTGGGGCGCCACGACGTTGCCGATCGACTTGGACATCTTGCGGCCCTGCTCGTCGACCACGAATCCATGGGTCAGCACGGAACGATACGGCGCGTGATCGCGCGTCCCGACCCCGACGAGCAGCGACGACTGAAACCAGCCGCGGTACTGATCGGTGCCCTCGAGGTACATGTCGGCGGGCCATCCGAGCGCGCGTGGGCCGAGCACAGCTTCATGGCTCGAGCCGGAGTCGAACCAGACGTCGAGGATGTCCCGCTCGCGTTCGAACGACGTGCCGCCGCACCGGTCGCACTTCAGCCCCTCAGGCACGAAGACACTCGTCGCCGCCTCGTACCACGCGTCCGCGCTCTCGCGCTCGAACGCCTGGGCCGCGCGTTCGACGAGGGCCGGCGTGAGCAGCGATTCACCGCAGCCCTGACAGCCGAGCGCGGGAATCGGCACGCCCCAGGCCCGCTGGCGCGAGATGCACCAGTCCGGCCGGTTCACGAACATGCCGGTCATCCGCTCGCGTCCCCACTCGGGAATCCACTGGACGCGGTTGCACTCGTCGACCGCTCCGGCGCGCAGTCCATCCATGCTGATGAACCACTGTGACGTGGCGAGGAAGATCACCGGCTGGTGACAGCGCCAGCAATGCGGGTACGAATGCTGGAACTTCGTGCTGAACCAGAGGCGGCCGCGCTCGGCCAGCGCCTTCTCGACGGTGGGATTGGCCTCGAACACTTTCATGCCGCCCACCACGCCGACCTCGTCATCGAACCGCCCGTTTCGGCCGATCGGCGCGTAGATCTCGAGCCCGTACCGGACGCCGGTCGCGAAGTCGTCGGAGCCATGTCCGGGCGCCGTGTGCACCGCGCCCGTGCCTTGGTCAAGCGTCACGTAGTCGCCCAGGACGCCCAGTGAGTCTCGCTCGTAGAGCGGATGGCGGAACTTGACCCGCTCGAGCGTCGCGCCCTTGAACGAGGCGATCTGTGCGCCGAGCGGCCGTCCGGTCGTCGTGGCCACGGCCTCGGCGAGTTTCTCGGCGACGATCACCACGCGTCCACCCGCGTCGTAGGCGCCGTAGTCGAAGTCCGGATGGAACGCGATGCCGAGGTTCGCCGGGATCGTCCAGGGCGTGGTCGTCCAGATGAGGACCGTCACGTCGCGCCCCGCGAGGGCGGGCACACGCTGTCCGAGCGTGCCGGCATCCGCCGGCGACAGCGGGAACTCCACGTAGATCGACGGCGACGTGTGCTGGTCGTATTCGACCTCGGCCTCGGCGAGCGCCGTGCGATCGCGCAAGCACCAGTAGACGGGCTTCTTGCCCTTGTAGACCAGCCCGCGCGCGACAAATTTGCCGAGCGACCGGACGATGGCGGCCTGGTACGCCGGCGTCATCGTCAGATACGGCTCGTCCCAGTCGCCGAGGATGCCGAGCCGCTTGAAGTCGGCGCGCTGCGAGTCGACAAACTTCTCGGCGAACGCGCGACACGCGCGCCGGAACTCCGCAGGCGAGCGGTCCTTGGCCGCCGCGCCTAACTCTTTCTCGACGTTCAGCTCGATCGGCAGGCCGTGGCAGTCCCACCCCGGCACGTACGGCGAGTCGTAGCCGGCCATCGTCCGCGATTTCACGACCAGGTCCTTGATGATCTTGTTCAAGGCGTGGCCGATGTGGATCGCGCCGTTGGCGTACGGGGGGCCGTCATGCAGGACGAACCGCTGGGCGCCGCGCCGCCGCGCGCGAATCGCGCCGTACAGATCGGTCTCCTGCCACCGAGCGACCATGGCGGGCTCGCTCGCCGGAAGGTTCGCCTTCATCGCGAAATCCGTCCGAGGCAGGTTGAGGCTGTCCTTCCAGTCGCGCATCGGGATCGCCAAAACCTACATTCTATAATTGACACGGTGGCACACACCGCGGCGGTCTTCTTCGACGTCGATTTCACGCTCATCCACCCCGGCCCGCGGTTCCAGGGGGAGGGGTATCGCGCGAGCTGCGCGCGATTGGGTATCGAGGTCGATGCGTCGAAGTTCGAAGCCGCCGTGGCCGGCGCCTCGTCCGTGCTCGCCTCGGCGGGTGACGCGTACGACGCCAAGATCTACCTCGCGTACACGCGCCGCATCGTCGAGCTGATGGGCGGTACCGGTGCGGGCGTCGAGCAGGTCGCGCAGGAGATCTTCGACGACTGGAATCAGCACGATCACTTCTCGTTGTACGACGATGTGCCGGACGCGTTGGCGTGGCTGCGAGCGCGCGGCATCCGTGTCGGGCTGATCTCGAACACGGCGCGGTGTCTGGCCTCGTTCCAGAGCCACTTCGAGCTGGCCGGATCTTTCTCGGTGGCCGTGTCGTCGTCGGCGCACGGGTTCATGAAGCCGCATCCGAGCATCTTTCAGTCGGCACTCAGCCAGATGCGCGTGGCGGCGGCCGACGCCGTCATGGTCGGCGACAGTCTGCTGCACGATGTCATCGGCGCGCGCCGCGCGGGCATGCGCGCCATCCTGCTCGCGCGCGTGCCGCGATCGGCCGACGCCGACGTGGACGCCGACATCCCGGTGATCCGATCGCTGATCGAGCTGCCGAATGCCCTTTGAGGTGCGTGACGTGACCGACCTGGCCGGGTGCCGGGCCGTCGTGGACGTGCAACTCGACGTGTGGGGACGGGACGCCGAGACCGTGCCGGCCTCGTTGCTCGTGGCGTCCATCAAACGCGGTGGGATTCTCGTCGGCGCCTGGGACGGCGCCCGTCTCGTCGGGTTCGTCTGGTCGATGCCGGGTACGCGGCACGGACAGCCGATGCAGTGGTCGCACATGCTGGGCGTGCGGTCCGAGGCGCGCGGCACCGGGTTGGGCGTCGCGCTCAAGCGGACGCAATCAGCGCGTGCGATTGCGGCTGGCGTGGATCTGATCGAGTGGACGTTCGATCCTCTGCAGGCCGCCAACGCCCACCTCAATCTCTCGTCGCTCGGCTGCGTCGCGTCCGAGTATCGAGTCAACACGTACGGCGAGATGTCTGGACCGTTGCATCGCGGCACGCCGACCGATCGGCTTGTCGCCGAATGGTGGCTTCAACGGCCGCGCGAGGCAGCACTCGTGCCAGCGACTGACGCGATCGCGATTGTCACGGGCCGAGCCGGTGACTGGATGACGAGCGGCATGACGCGCCTCGATCTCTCGGCGCCGGCCATCGGAATTCCGGTGCCGCCGCGCTTCGGCGAGATGCAGCAGCACGACACGGACCTGGCGCTGGCCTGGCGGCGCGCGACGAGGGAAGTGTTCCTGAACTACTTCGAGCGCGGCTACCGCGCGGTGGGATTCGTGTTCGATCGCCATTCGGGCGGAGGACAGTACTTGCTTCGAAGGTCGACGTAGAACTCAGAACTCAAGACTCAACACCCATTCACCCATTCACTCATTTCAGGCTTCTTTGACTAACCCGGTGGCCAGGTGAGCTTTCGCCCGCCGAGCACGTGCATGTGAATGTGAAACACGGCCTGGCCGGCATCCGCGTTGCAATTGAACACCGTGCGATAGCCTGAGTCACGGTAGCCGCGCGCCGCCGCGATCGCGGCCGCGCGGCGCGTCATGGCGCCGACGAGAGCGTCATGCTCCTTGTCGAGTTCGTTCAACGTCGCGATGTGCCGCCGTGGCACGACGAGCACGTGCATGGGCGCTTGCGGATTGATGTCGTCGAAGGCGATTAACTCGTCGTCTTCGTAGACCTTCTGCGAAGGAATTTCGCCGGCCATGATGCGGCAGAACAGGCAGGTCGACATGGCCGTCGATTATCGCACCGCCGCCGGCAGCCGCTGCGCGATCGCCACCCTTGGAATTTGCTGAAGGTCCCTTCTGACGTCCGCGAGCACCAGACCAGCGGTGGACTCGACGAGCTTTCTCACCGCCTCCGCCTGACCCCAGCCGAATTCGAAGATCAGCCAGCCACCAGGCGCCAGCACGTTGGCCGCCGCCGGCACCAGGGCCCGAATCACGTCGAGGCCATCAGGACCCGCGAAGAGCGCCTCCGCGGGTTCGTAGTCGAGGACCTCCGGGGCGAGCGACGGCCGATCGCGTTCGGCGACGTACGGCGGGTTCGACACGATCATGTCGACGGAACCCGCGACGCCGTGCAGCAAATCGGCCTCGCGAAGTGGCAGGCGCTCCAGGACGCCGTGACGACGGACATTCTCGCGCGCCACGGCGAGCGCTGCCGCCGAGGCATCGATGCCGGTGATGCGGAGCCCAGGCCGTTCGAGCGCCATCGTGATCGCGAGACAGCCGGTGCCGGTGCCCACATCGATCACCGCGGCGGACGAATCCGGCGGCAAACGCGCCAAGGCCGATTCAACGATGAGCTCGGTTTCAGGACGCGGGACGAGCACCCCCGGCGCGACCCGGAACGCGCGTCCATAGAACTCACGTTCGCCAAGGATGTAGGCCAGTGGCTCGCGGCGGCGCCGCCGAGCGATGGCGGCCTCGAACTGCGCGGCGAAGGTGTGTGGAGCGGGCTCCGCGCGCCGGAGCAGCCACTGCGTCTCGTCCCAGTTGAGCAGCCAGCGGGCGAGCCGCACCGCGTCACGCCGGCTGTCATCGGAGGGCACACCGGCGGATTCGAGGGCGCGCGCGGCCTCGGACACCGCGTGGGCCAGCGTCAGTTCTTCACCTCTTCGGCGTCGGTCGCTTGCTTCAGCCTGTCGGACTGTTCGCGCGCGGCCATCTGTTCGATCAGCGTGTCGATGTCGCCGTCCAGTGCGTCTTCGAGCTGATGCATCGTGAAGTTGATCCGGTGGTCGGTGACGCGGTTCTCTTTGAAGTTGTAGGTACGGATCTTCTCGGACCGATCCCCCGATCCCACCTGACCGCGCCGTTCTTTGGCGATGGCGTCCTGCTGCTTGCGCAGCTCCATCTCGTACAACCGGGATCGCAGCACCTTCATCGCCTTCTGGCGATTCTTGATCTGCGACTTCTCGTCCTGCTGCGAGACCACGATGCCGGTGGGGAGGTGGGTGAGCCGCACGGCCGAGTACGTCGTGTTCACGCTCTGGCCGCCGGGGCCGCTCGAGCAACAGGTGTCGATCCGGATGTCCTTCGGCTCGATGACGATGTCGACTTCTTGGGCTTCCGGCAACACCGCCACGGTCGCCGTCGACGTGTGGATGCGCCCGCTGGCTTCGGTGGCCGGGACGCGCTGCACGCGATGGACGCCGCTCTCGTGCTTGAAGCGCCCGTAGACGCCCTTGCCCTCGATGGTGGCGACGACTTCCTTCACGCCTCCGACCCCAGTCGCGTTGCTATTGAGCACGTCGATCTTCCACCCACGGCGCTCGGCGTATCGCGAGTACATACGAAACAACTCGGCGGCGAACAACGCCGCTTCGTCACCGCCCGTGCCGGCACGAATCTCGAGCACGACGTTGCGTTCGTCGTTCGGGTCCTTCGGCACCAGCAGGGCGCGAATCGACTCGTCGAGCGCCGTCAGCCGCGCCGTGAGCCGGGGCATTTCCTCATCCGCGAGCGCCTTGAGGCCGGCATCGCCGGAGGCCGCCAGCTCGCGCGCTTCCGAGACCTCGGCTTCGACCCGTTGGCGCTCGCGATAGGCGTCGATGAGCGGTTGCAGTTCGGCCAGCGCTTTGGCGTGCTTGCGGTAGGTTGCGGGATCGTTTTGGACCGCCGGGTCGCTCACCAGCCGCGTGAGCTCGTCGTACCGGATTTCAGTCGCCTTCAGCTTGTCGAGTACCTGCGAAGTCATCGTCCTGTCAGCCGCCGGACACCGGTGGCAGAAATGCCACGTCGTCCTTCTCCTGGACGACGGCGGCCATGCGGGCAAACTCGGCGTTGCGGGCGCACGAGATCGATCGGCCGAATGGTTCGAGCGTGGGGTGCTGGGCCACCATCGTGCGCCACACGTCCCCGATCGTCGCGCCCGGCGCGACCTCGCACTCGCACTCGCCGCTGCCGGTGAGCTCGCGAAGCCGGGCGAAGAATCGCACCGTTACGCGCATGCCTGTGACCGCGCGTGCCCGCGCGCGAACTCGTCATCCGGATCGGCGACCGCGCCTTCCACCCACGCCGCGCCGTCCTCGAAGAACTCATGCTTCCACACCGGCGCGATCTGCTTCACGCGCTCGATCGCGTAACGGCAGACCCGAAAGGCCTCGTCGCGATGGGCCGCGGCCGCGGCGATGACGACGCTGGCTTCGCCGATCTCGATGCGGCCGATGCGATGCCAGATCGCCACGCAGGCGCCGGACCACTCCTCGGCCACTTCCGCGGCAATGCGCTCGAAGACGTTCAGCGCCAGCGGTTCGTACGCTTCGTACTCGAGGTGCCGCACGCGGCGGCCATTGTGCGTGCCGCGGACGACGCCGAGGAATGTGGTCACCGCGCCGCAGCCTTCACCGCGGTCGCGGACGTCCGCTTCCACGAGACGCATCAGCGGCTCGACGGGCAGGACCTCTCGCACGATCGCCAGCCGTAGCATCCGATCAGTATAGCGAGTCCCGATTCGGGAAATGCTGCAGCGGGCCGCGACCCTGACCGAGTCCCGGCGCCTGCGCGATGGCGGCGGTGACGTAGCGCTTCGCCTCACGGGCGGCGTCGACCAGTTCGGCCCCGAGGGCCAGCCGCGCCGCGATCGCCGCCGAGAGCGCGCATCCGGTCCCGTGGGTGTGGGGACTCTCGATCCGGTCGCTCCGAAACTCGGTGAACTTCTCGCCGTCATACAACACGTCAATCACCGGGCCCTCGAGATGTCCGCCCTTGACGAGCACGGCCCGCGCGCCACGCTCGACGAGCGCCAGAGCAGCCTGCCGCTGATCGGCCACCGAAGCGATCGACATCCCGGTCAGCTCTGCCGCTTCGGGCGCGTTGGGAGTGATCAGCGCGACCACGGGCAGCAACCGTTCCAGCAACACTGCCATTGCGTCGTAGTCGAGCAGCGCGGCGCCGGCGGTGGCGTGCCGCACCGGATCGAGCACGACGTGACGGAGCTGATGCCGCGAGATCGCATCGGCGACGGCGACGACGAGGCCGGCGTTCGCGAGCATGCCGATCTTGGTAGCGTCCGCGCCGAAGTCGGAGACCACGGCATCGATCTGGGCGGCGACCAGCGACGCGTCGACGGGCGTGACGGCGCTGACGCCGTTCGAGTTCTGCACGGTCAACGCCGTGATCGACGACAGTCCGTACACGCCGTGGGCCGCGAAGGTCTTCAGATCGGCTTGCGCTCCCGCGCCACCGCTGGGGTCGCTGCCGGCGATTGTCAGTGCGGTACGCATTTGACTAGAATGACGCGATATGCCGGCTTACGTGTCGTCAGGATCGTTGCTCACCAACTCGATCGCCAACTCGTCCTTCGCTGCATCGGCGTCGTCGATTCGCGTCGCCGCCGTTGGGCTGGCCGTCATGCTGACCGCCCTGGCCGCTCAGTTTACGATCCCGCTGCCGTTCACCCCGGTGCCATTCGTGTTGACCCCGCTCGTGGTGCTGCTCTCCGGCGCCGCGTTGGGACCACGCCTCGGGTGCACCTCGCAGGTGCTGTACCTGTTGGCCGGCGTCGTGGGCGCCCCCGTGTTTGCGCCGCTGGTGACATTGCCTCCGGGCGCGCTGCGGCTGGTCGGGCCGACCGGTGGCTACTTGCTGGCGTATCCCATCGCCGCGTTCGTGACGGGCTGGCTCGCCGAGCGTGGATGGGATCGTCGCTATCTCACCTCCGTCGCGGCGATGCTCATCGGCCTGGCGATCATCTTTGCCGGCGGCGTGTCCTGGCAGGCGGTGAGCGTCACGCACTCGCTGCCGGCGGCCATCGCGACCGGACTGCTCCCGTTTGTTGTGCCGGACCTGCTGAAAGTCCTGGCCGCCGCGGCGATCCTGCCACTGGCGTGGCGCCTGCTCGGCCGAACCCGCTGACGCCGGTCGTCAGCCGCCGGTCTTCGTGAAGACCAGCATGTACTGATAGCGCAGAAACCGTTCCTGGTTCGAGAGCGTGAGCCCCGCCAGGCTCGCGTCCCGGATGACCACCTCCGGCGCCACGCGATCCGCGATCGGCGGCCCGGGCCCGCCGGCACCATCGTTCTTGAAGTCGACCACTCCGATCCGGCCGCCGGGGCCGAGCGCGGCCGCCGTGCGTTTCAGCACCGTGACGGGATCGGGGAGCTGCGCGTAGGTGTCCACGAGCAGCGCCGCATGCAGACCGGGCTGAAGGCGCGGATCGTCGGGCGCGCCCAGGATGGTCTGGACGTTGGTCAGGCCTTCCATCTTCATCTTGCGCTTGATCGATTCGATCATGGCTGGCTGGACATCCACCGCGTACACCACGCCGTTCGGTCCGACGCGACGCGCCAGATACGCGGTGAACCATCCTCCGCCGGCCCCGACGTCGGCGACGCGCGAGCTGTCGGCGATGTTGAGCGCATCCATTACGCGTTCGGGTTGCTGCCAGGCGGCGCGGTCTGGCGCTTCGAGCGCACCCGGCTCGCTGGAAGGCAACGGGCGGCCGCGTGGATCGGTTTGTTGTGTGGCGGGGGGTGACGCGTCGCGCCGGCCCGCATCATCACACGCTCCGGTGCCGAACGTACCGGCTGCCGTGACGAGCAGCACGAGCGTGTGACGCATCTGCATGCCTACCGGATGCTTCGGCGAGTGCCGGGGCCGCGGAGGCCGCGGATGATCCGTTCGACCTCCACGCTGACGTCCGACGTCGCGCCGTTGAGATGGTAGTGCACCACGTCGCGACCGGCCGCGGCCAGTGCTTCGAAATCGCCGAGCGCCTGGGCGCGCTTCAGCATGCTGAAGGTGTAGTCCGTGTCGGGCACGGGGGTCGCCACCGTGTCGTCGGCGGTGAGCAGGACGAAGAACCCCGTGTTCGGTCCGCCCTTGTGGTACTGACCGGTCGAGTGCAGGTACCGGGGACCCATGCCGTGCGTCGTCGCGATGCCGCTGCGACGCCGGAGACCGCTGCGCAGCTTGTTGATGTAGTCGGCGCGCCACGGCTCGCCGGGGAGGAAGTCCAGGATGGCGAGGTAGCGGCCCGGCCGATCGGCGGCATCGGGCGGCCGGGTCGCGCGATGCTCGCGCTTGAGAAACGCCGCGGACCGTTCGAACGCCGGATCGACACGGAACTCTCCCGGGGAGCGCCGGGAGTCGAGCAGCGCCTGCGTGCGAACCTTGGCGTCGCGAACGTTCGGCTCGTCGAACGGATTCACGCCGAGGGCCGCGCCGGCCACGGCCGTCCCGAATTCCCACCGGAAGAACTCGGCGCCAATCGCGGCGAACGACATTTCGATCCGGAAGACGGGATGGCCCGCGAGCTCGAGGCGCCGCGCGGTCGCCAGATCGCATGCGACCTCCGGCGCCGTGACCGTGACAAATGCGCGGTCGGAGCCGTAGTCGGCCAGCCGCCCGCGCGGTTCGCCGACCACCGGCAGCGTTCCGCGTCCGTTCTTGCCCGTGCTCTCGGCGACGAGCTGTTCAATCCAGGCGCCGAGGCCCAGGAGCGACGGGGGCAGGAGCAGTGTGAGCTTGTCCCGGCTGGCCGCGGCATGCGACGCCATGAATGCGCCGAGCGCGAGCCCCGGATTGTCGGCCGCGTCCTCGCAGCACCGCGCGGCCATCGCCCTCGCGGATTCCAGCAGTGCTTCGACGTCGTGGCCGAGGAGCGCCGCCGGCAGCAGCCCGAACAACGACAGGGCCGAATATCGGCCGCCGATATCGGCCGGATTGACGAACGTGTGCCGGTAGTGGCGGGATTTGGCGAGCGATACGAGCGGGGTGCCGGGATCGGTGATGGCAACGAAATGCGCCCCCGCGTTGGCGGCCAGCGCGCGCGTCATCACCGACCAGAAGTGACGTTCGAGCGAGCTGACTTCAATCGTCGACCCGCTCTTGCTCGCGACGAGGAAGAGCGATCGCTGCGGAGTGAGTGTGTCGGTGGCCTGCCGGATCGTCCGCTCGTCCGTCGTGTCGAGCACGGTGAGCTGAGCGCCCGTCGGCCGATCGGGCCGGACGCCACGCAGCACCTCGGCACACAGGCTGCTGCCGCCCATGCCCAGCAGGTAGATCTGCGTGAGGCCCTCGGCGGCTGCGGCAGAGACGATCGCGTTCACGTCGGGCAATCTCGCCATCATCGAGGCCGGCGCATCGAGCCAGCCCAACCGCTCTCGGATGGCGGCGTGCGTCGCCGCCGGAGCATCTGGGGCGGCGAAAACCGACGTGTCGTGCTGGCAGATCCGTGAGGCGATCCGTTGTCCGATGAGCGAATCGAGGTCCATAGACGCTGGCCCGGGAGCTAGGGGTACCGATGCCGGGCGTCTTCGGGGTGGTGCCTGGCGCTCCCCGGACGCCCTATAATCAGATCATGATCCATGTGACCGAAGTGGCAGCAGAGAAAATCACTGAATTGCTGGTCGAAGAGGGCAAGACCGGCGCCGGGCTGCGCGTGTTCGTGCAGGGGGGCGGCTGCTCGGGATTCCAGTACGGCCTGATGATCGACGAGGGCGAGGGCGACGCGTCATCCGACCAGATTTTCGAGGTCAACGGGGTGCGGTTGCACGTCGACCCGATCAGCATGCGCTACCTCAATGGCGCGGAAGTGGACTTCGTCGACAACCAGATGGGCGGGGGCTTTACCATCAAGAACCCGAACGCCAAGTCGACCTGCGGCTGCGGATCATCGTTTTCGGCGTAACAAGCTGGCTGGTTCACGGTTCGAACCCGAACCTTGAACGTTGAACCTTGAACGTTGAACGACCTCTCATGCTCTCCACCGCAGAATTCGTCAATCGCCATCGGCCCGCCGGCGGCCGGCGGTCCGGCAAGCGCGAGACGATTGTCTCCACGTTCCTCCAGCAGGAAGGCCATCTCAGCGCGGACGAGCTCGTCGCGATCATCCGGCAGGAAGACGCGCGCATCAGCCGCGCCACGATCTATCGAACGCTCCAGTGGATGGTGGATGCCGGCATCGCGCGGCGCGTGGACTTCGGCGAAGGCCGGCTGCGCTTCGAGCACGCGTATCGGCATCCGCGTCATTTCCACCTCGTCTGCAAGAGCTGCCACCAGTCGTTCGAGTTCTTGAGCTCGGATATCGAAGCGCTCGTCGAGGAAGTGGCGGCCGCACGCGGCTTCACGCCGCAGCAGAGCGCGCTGCAGATTCACGGCACGTGCGAGGGATGCCAGGCCGGCCGTCCCGCGCGGACCGCTCCGGCGCCCACTGACGCGGTGTTCGCGCGCGACGCGTTGCGCGTGGCCATCGCCACGGAGCGGAGCGGCCTCGAGTTCTACACGCGCGCCGCGCGACTCACGCGTGATGCACGCGGCCGGAAGGTGTTCTTGCAGCTCGCCGAAGAGGAAAAGTCCCACTTGGCGACCTTGCAGGCCCGGTATCAGGAGCTCATCGCGGCCGATCCGCAGCTCGAGTCGCAGCCGACGTTCCTGTTCTTCAAGGGCGCGGCGAGCGGGCTCTTCGCGGCCGGCACCGAGGAGTTGAAGAAGGGCGTCGACGATCGGCAGGCGCTGCTCATCGGCATCCGCTGCGAGCGCGGCTCGCACAAGTTCTTCCAACGCTACGGCGAGCGGTTCGAGGAATCCGAAGGCAAGCGCGTGTTCCTGGAGTTTGCCGACGAGGAGCGCGCGCACCGCGACCTGCTGATTCGTGAGTACCGTGCGCTCGAGGCGCGCCATCGCAGCCGCTCGCGCGAGGGCCGGCGGCGCCGCTCCGCGTGATCGATCTGCACACGCACACGACGGCCTCCGACGGGCGCACCGCGCCCGCCGCGCTCGTGCACGCGGCGGCCGCCGCCGGGATTGACACGCTCGCCGTCACCGATCACGACACCATCGGGGGACTCGCCGAGGCCGACCAGGCGGCCCGGGCTGCCCGCGTGCGATTCGTGCCGGGCATCGAAATCACCGCGGTCCATGACGGACGCGACGTCCACGTGCTCGGCTACTTCGTGGATGCCGGCGCGCGCGAGCTGCTCACGTTCCTCGAGGCTCAACGCGCCGACCGCACACGCCGCATGGGCGAGATCCTCACGAAGCTCGACGAGCTCGGCGTGTCGATTGACGCCGACGGCCTCCGCGCCCGCGCGTCGGCGGATGCCGCCAAGGCGGTCGGGCGGCCGATGGTGGCCGACGCCCTGGTCGCGGCCGGGCACGCGCGCGACATCTCGGACGCATTCGATCGTTACCTGGCGGCCGGTCGTCCGGCGTTCGTCGAGCGGCGCGGGGCGACCCCGGCCGAGGTCATCGCGATCATCAGCCGTGCCGGTGGGCTGTCGTCGCTCGCGCATCCCGGCCAGTCGGGCGTGGACGCGCTCGTCAGTGAACTGGCTGCGGCCGGCCTGACGGCGCTCGAGATTTACCATCCGGATCACGACGAAGGCACCGTCGACCGGTATCGCGAGATGGCGGCGCGATACGGCCTGCTCGTGACGGGCGGCTCGGATTACCACGGTCCGGGTTCCGGTCGAGAGGCGGCCTTCGGACGCTCGGGGCTTCCGGCGCTCGACCTCGCACAACTCGACGCGCGGCGGGCGTCGCGCTGACGCCGATGAGCGAGGCGCCGCTGCTCGAGATTTCCGGTCTGACGAAGCAGTATCAAGGACTGCGGCCGTTGCGGATCGCGACGCTGCAGCTCTCGCGCGGCGACCGGCTCGCGCTCGCCGGCTTCGACGCCGGCGCCGCCGAGGCGTTCGTGCTGCTCGTGACCGGCGCCGCTGTGCCCGATGCGGGCGAGATCCTCGTCGCCGGACGCAACACGCGCGATATCGCGACCGACACCGAGTGGCTCCTCTCGTTGGATCGCTTCGGCATCGTCACGGCCCGCGCCGTGCTGATCGAGGCGTTGCCGGTTGCGTCCAACATGGCCTTGCCCATCACGCTCTCGATCGATCCGGTGCCTGAGGTGGTGCGGCGTCGCGTCGACGCATTGGCGCAGGACGTCGGCTTGTCCGCCGAGCGGCTCGCCTCGCCGGCCTCGACACTGACACCTGAAGAGCGCGTCCGAGTGCACCTCGCGCGCGCGCTCGCGTCCGATCCGGCGGTGCTGCTGCTGGAGCATCCGACGGTCGGACTCGCGCCGCCGGCGGCAGCGGCGTTGGGTGCGACGTTGAAGTCAGTCGCGGACGCGCGCGGCCTTGCGTGGATCGCGCTGACCGAGGATGAGGCGTTCGCCCGAGCATCCGGTGGCACGCGCCTCCGGCTTCGCCCGGCGACCGGCGAGCTGGCGCGCGATGGATTCTGGCGGAAATTGTTCTGAGCATTCGTCGGGCAGACCTTCAGGTCTGCCGCACCTCATGAGTTGAAAACGCATGACATCGCCTAGTTCGTTCTTACTGCTGTTCGACATTGACGGCACCCTGCTGCTGTCCGGTCGCGCCGGTGTCCGTGGCCTCGCGCTGGCGATGGATCGCCTGTACGGCCGGCCCGACGCGTTGGATGGCGTCGAGATGGCTGGCCGTACCGATCGCGCTATCGTGATTCAGGTGCTCCGCGCGCTTGGCCGCGATCCCGATGAAGGGGAGATTCAGCGGCTTCGCGAGGTCTACTGCGAGTGCCTCGCTCAGGAGATTCACCGGCCGGTGGCGCATCCGAGTGGCGTATTACCCGGCGTCGGCGCGCTCCTCGACGCACTCGACAGCGAAGCCCGCGTGTCGATGGGATTGCTCACCGGCAACTTCGAACGCGGCGCGGCCATCAAGCTCGGCCACTTCGATCTGGCGCGCCGGTTCCCGTTCGGCGCGTTTGGCGATGACCACGTCAATCGCCGCGACCTCGTGCCGATCGCGCTCTCGCGCGCCGGCGCCCATCTCGGCATGGAGACCATGCCCGCGCGCCACGCCGTCGTCATTGGCGACACGCCGCTCGATGTCGATTGTGCGAAGGCGCACGGCGCCTGGGCGGTCGGCGTGGCGACGGGCGGCTTCGACGCCGCGTCCCTGGCCGCGGCGGGCGCGGATCTCGTGCTCGAAACACTCGAGGAGCGTGAGCGCTTCATGCGGTGGATCGAAAAACCGATACCGGGTGTCGGTTTTCGGCAAGGCTGACGTCGAAAACCGACACCCGGTATCGGTTTTTGGCGGAAGCCAATGGGAGTCGAACCCACCCCTCCCGCGTGAAGCGAGAGGCGACCGGTTTTGAAGACCGGGAGGGCCACCGGGCCCCGTTGGCTTCCCTCAGTGTCGCGACAAACTTATCCGCTCAGCCCCAGCCAGTAGACGATCACCTTGGGCAGTTCGTAAAACGTCGTGCGCACCATCGGCCGATTCGTCCACCAGCGCGACGGATCGTAGCGGTCCAGCCGATTGGCCCAGGCGATGACGGTGACCTTCGGGCCGAGCACCTTCCGGAAGATGTAGCCAGCCCGTCCGGTCGAGGCGCGGTCGGTGATGACGATGACCGCCGACCAGTTCTCAGCCGCCGCACGTGCGGCGATCACCTTCGCTTCGTCAGCCGTACTGCCGACTGGTTCCGTGAGTGGCTCAATCGCCGACGCCGGCAGACCGAGCCGCGTCACCAGAATATCCTTGGCGATTTCCGCGCGCGTCGGGAGGCGGACACCCTGGGCGGCCAGGGCCACTTCGGAGACGTCTCGCGTACCGCGACTGATCAGGATCCGCGGGGCAAAGCCGGCGCGGAAGAGGTCGGCCGCCTCGACGGCGCGATCCACATAGGCGCCGTCGAGCACATAGATCGCGTCGGCGCGGGCCATCGTGTCGCGGGCCACCAGGACGGAGCCCACCGAACGGCAAACGACCGTCCCGAGCAGAAGCCCGGCAACGGCACCAACGATCCAGCGGCGTGAGCGAGAAGACAGAGGAAGGGGCGGGGCGGGATGGAATCTATTCTTAGCCGTCCGTCAGGCGAACTTCACCGGCGCGGGGGCCCTTCGGCGAGTCTTCCACCGAAAACTCCACACGCTGTCCTTCCCGCAGCAGTTCAAACACGGCGCCGCGGACGGATGATCGATGAAAGAAGTGCTCGGTACCGCTCTCGTCGCGGATGAACCCGAACCCCTTGTCGATGAGCAGTCGTGCAATCGTGCCGCTCGGCATGATTGATCCTCTTGAAGGGGAAGTTTGTCTCCCCCGACACTATGGTTCTGTCGCCTGAACCGAGCCAGTCTAGGCACGGAGGTACAGGCAAGTCAAGGATTTGCCGCCCCTGGTCGCCGCAGTTTTTGACGGACTCTTTGGTGCGCCCTATAATCGGATGTTCGCAGTGCGGACAGTGGGCCAGTAGCGCAGTTGGGAGCGCGCATGAATGGCATTCATGAGGTCACGGGTTCGACTCCCGTCTGGTCCACCAACTTTCGCCAACGCTCGCTGCGCTCGCGGCTTCAGTTGGCAAGCCGGGTCCATCGAGCGCCCGGCGAAAGTTGTCCGACGTAGCTGCTCGCAGAGCGAGCGCCCAGCGAAGTCGGACCGTAACCCAGCCCCAGCCTGATCGGCGAAGATACCGTCTTACTTGGCAGCCCGGGCTGTCGGCAGGCCCGCCGCCCGGGTCAGCCATACGGCGAGCTGCTGGGCGGCCGCGTCGGGCGTCGTGCCGTAAAACGGCATCAACGCCGTCGTGCCCCCGGGCGTTTGCGAAATTTGCGCCCGCCAGCGGTCGCGCCCCACTGGCGACACTTCGATGACGTAGGGGCGGCCGTGGATGGTTTCGTTGAAGCGGACGATGTTCACGAGTTTTTGCCCTGACACACTGCGGTGATGCGAGGACGATTCTAGTGACCGTGAGGCGATCCGCAAGCGAAGCGACGTGCGAAGATGCACCAGGAACGAGCGATCGCACCGGTTTGCTCCGAAGCGAGTGAATAATAATTCGACACCGACAGCGGGTGCACAGGCGTTCCACGTGGCTTCCACAGGTTTTCCACAGCAGCGGCGGTTTACACTTCTTCTCATCGCGCTGGCGATGGGTGTGATGACGCTCATCTCCCACCCTGCGGCTCAGGCGCCCGCGCGTTCGCCCTCCGATCCGCCGGCCGCGATCGATCCTGGACCAATCTTCCACGTGTTTCTGACCGACGGACGCACGCTGGCGAGCTACGGCGAGACCGCCATGCTTGGGGATCGCGTGATCTTCACGCTGGTGATCGGCGACGGCGGCCTGAAGACCGAATACCAGTTGATGAGTCTGCCGGCATCCTCCGTGGACGTCGATCGCACGACGCGCTACCGCGACGCGGCCCGAGCGTCGCGATACGCCGCAACGCGCGGCGAAGCGGACTACGCGGCGATCACCAGCGAAGTCTCGCGCTCGTTGGAGCAGTTGACGAAGATCGAAGACAGAAAGGCGCGTCTCGCGGCTGCCGAAGAGGCCAGGCACCGCCTCGTGACGTGGTCCCAGGAAAACTATCGCTACCGGGCGAAGGACATCCAGGTGCTGGCCGGGCTCTTCGACGACGTCATCACGGAGCTGCGCGTCGCCGCGGGACAGCCGCAGATCTCGATGGACCTCGTGGCGGGAACGCCGGAAGAAGTCCGCGATCCCGTGCGCCGGCAGCCCACCCTGAGGGAGTCAATCGAGCAGGCCCTCGTGGCCGCATCCGTAGCCGACGTGGTGTCAGATCGGTACGCCGTCCTGCGTACCGCAGCCGCGATGGCCGCGAGCGATCCCAACGCGGGCGACCTCGCCGCGGAGCTGTCACGCCGTTTCGACGACCAGCAGGCGCAGGATCGTGCGGTGGCCGGGCTCCGGACGGACACGCTCGCGCGGGCACAAGCCGCGCTGGGGCGCGGGGACATCACGGAGGCCGATGCGATTCGCGCGGATGCGGCCGCGCGGGCCGTGACGCTGGCGCCCGGTCGCGATCAGGACGTGCAGTCGCTGATGAGCGAGCTGGACGAGATGGTCGAGCGGACGCGAGTGCATCGCGCGGCCCTCGATCGCTATGCGATCATGCGCCCACGGCTGCTCGCGTACGAGCGCGAGCTGCGGCCGTTGCTCTCGGCGCTCGATGCCGCCGCGCCGGTGTTGAAGGCCATTGTCGGGATGAGGGGACCGGAGTTCGCGAAACTCGAGCGTACGGCGTCGTCGCTGGGGCGGCTCGATCTGCGCTTTGCGGTCGTGTCGACCCCCGAAGATCTCGTCGACGTCCACGCGACGTTCGTGAGCGCCTTGCACCTGGCCCGCGAGGCGTGCCGGCGGCGGGCCCTGGCCCTTGCCGCCAACGACAGGACGCTCGGGCTCGAGGCGTCGGCCTCGGCCTCCGGCGCGATGATGCTCGTCGATCAGGCGCGGCAGAACCTCGTCAGGCGGCTGTATCCGCCCAAGGTGCGTTGAGCGCGAACCCGTGTCGAACCAGCAGCGCACCCTGATCCGCACGAACAACCTGGCCGGGTTCCGACGCGCGCTCGAGGAGCTCGTGCAACCGGCCGATCCGCTGGCCGCGCGGCGGTGCGCCGTGATCGTACCCACACGGGCGTCGGCCGAGTTGCTGCGCCAGCGATGGGAGTCGGCCGCCGCGGCCCGCGGTCGATCCGCGCTCATCCTGCCGGACCTGCTGACGCGCGACGAGTGGATGCTGCGATTGCACGGCGCCATCGCCGGTGCGCCACCCATGCTCACCAGGCTCGAGCGCCAGGTCCTGCTCGAGCATGCGGCCCGCCGCGCGGGCGCGCGCGCGCGAATGTCCGGCGCGCCGTTCCGGCTGCGCCCTGGCCTCGTGGCCGGCATGCTCGATTTCTACGACGAGCTGCAGCGGCGCCAGCGTCCGGTCCGGCGGTTTGCACGCGCGCTGTTCGATCAGTTGCGCGGGGAGCGCGGCACCGATCGCGGGAGCGAAGGCCTCATTCATCAAACCGGCTTCCTCGGATTCACGTTTCTCGCCTACGAACGTGGCGTGGTGGCCTCGGGCGCCATGGACGAGCACGTCCTCCGGCGGCACCTGCTGGCCGAGCAGCCCGATCTCCGCATCGACCACGTCGTCGTCGCGGTGGCGGATCACCCGTCGGATCCGCGGGGGCTGTGGCCGGCGGACTTCGATCTGCTCGGCCGCCTCCGCACGATCGGGCGTGTGGATGTGGTCGTCACCGACGAGACGCACGACGCGGGTTTTCGTGAACGCGTCGAGAGCGAGCTGCCCGGCATCGAGGAACGCCGGGCGGACGCGACGCCGGGCGCGGCGCCCGTCGTCATCCGCCCACCAAAGTCCGACAGTTGGTGTGTCGTCAGCCGCGATCGTGAAGAGGAGCTGCGCGACGTCGTCCGTCGCATCCGCCGCCGTGCCGCCGCGACCGCCAACGCGCTCACCGAGCCGGTCGCCGTGGTCTTCGAACGGCGCCTGCCGTACCTCTACCTCGCGCGACAAGTCTTCGACGACGGCGGCGTGCCGTTTCAGACCTTCGACGCCCTGCCGCTCGCGGCTGAGCCCTGGGCGGCGTTGCTCGATCTCGTACTGGCGGTGGCCCGATCGGGTGGGACGCGCGAGGCGGCGGTCGCCTTGCTGCGATCGCGACTGCTGCGCATCGACATCAATATCAATATCAATATCAATCCCAATATCAGTGGCCGGGCCGTCGGACTGCGCGACGCGGCGGCGCTCGATTGGGCATTGGCCGAGCGGCGGGCCACCGGCGAGGCCGACACCTACGTTGACGAAGTCACGCGTTGGTTCAGCGGGCGGACGACCCGCGATCGGATTGACTCCGACCGTGCGCTCCACGCCGCGCATGCGGCCGCCTCGGTTCGCGACGCGCTGCTGCCATTTCGGCGCGGCACCCAGGCGTCGGAGCAGGTCGGCGCGATCGCGGCGTTCCTTCGACGCCATGCGCAGGCAGTCGCCGCGGCGGATCCGTTGCGCGAGCGCCAGCTGCGGGCGCGTGCCGCGGTGCTCGGCGTGCTCGACGGACTGGCTGGAGCCTACGCGCGGTTCGACGACCGGGCTCGCAGCGACGAAGAGTTGACGGCCGCAATCCACCAGGCGATCGAGGCGCAGACCTTTTCACCGCGTCGCGGACGTGCCGGCGTGCATCTCGTGGACGCGGTGGCCGCGAAGTTTGGTGAATTCGATCACGTGCACCTCGTCGGCCTGGTCGAGACGGACTGGCCCGAGCGAGCACGGCGCAGTGTGTTCTACACGAGCGGTCTGCTGAAGACGCTGGGCTGGCCGCAGGAGCTGGACCAGTCGCGGACGCAAGCGGCGGACTTTCGCGACCTGCTCGGGTTGGCGCGCCGCACGCTGCGTCTGCACGCGTTCCTGCTCGAAGGCGACGCGATCGTCGCGCCTTCGCCACTCGTCGATCTCGCGCGCGACTTGCCGTCGCGCGAGGACGACGTGGTTGTCCCGCGGCGCGTGTTTGCCGACGAGGTGCTCACCGTCGCGGCGATCCCCGACGATGTCGTCACGCCCGACATGGCGGCGTGGCTCACGCTGAGGCGACAGCGTCCGGCCCTCGACGAGCCGGGCTATCGCGGCGTGATTGCGCCCGAGGCGGTGCTGCGCCCGGCGACGTCCGGGCGGAGCTATCGCGTCAGCAGCGTCGATCGCTACGTGAACTGTCCGTTCAAGTACTTTTCGGAAAGCGTCCTCGGGTTGCCCGAGGAGCGCGAAGAGTCATCGGGGCTCACGCCGCTCGAGCGAGGCACGCTCGTGCACGCCCTGTTCGAGCAGTTCTACCGGGAGTGGCAGGCCGAAGGGCGCGGGGCGATCAGCGCCGCGACGCTGCCCGATGCGCTCGATCGGTTTGCCCGGCTGACGCGCTCGGCACTCGCGTCGCTGCCGGCGGCTGACCGCGCGCTGGAAGAGACGCGTCTGCTCGGGTCCATCGTCGCGCGGGGGCTGGCCGAACGAGTCTTCGAGCTCGAAGCCGACGCCGGTGGGACGGTCGTGGATCGGCTGATCGAATTCGATCTCCGCGGCCCGTTCGTGTTTCCGGCGCTGGGCGGCCTGCGCCAGACCACGGTTGAGATTCGCGGCAAAGCCGACCGCATCGACGTGTTTGCGAACGGCTCCATTCGCGTCATCGACTACAAGCTCGGCCGGGTGCCCGACGTTCGGTCGATTCAGGTCGGCGTGTACGCGCACTGCGCCGCGCAATGGCTCGAGCAGCGCGACCAACGCCCGCACCCGGTCAGCGCCGCGATGTACCTCGCGTTCGGTGACGATCGCCGGATCGACGGTCAGGTGGGCGGAGGACGCGAGCCCGTCGCGATTGCGGTCGAGGCCCGGGCGGCGGCCTTCGCGGGCCACATCGAGCAGATCGAGGCGGGACAGTTTCCCGCCCGCCCGCAACACCCAAGCGAGTGTCAGTACTGCCGCTTCTCCGGCGTCTGCCGCAAGGAGTACAGCCTCGCGCCGGAAGGCACTGAGAATGAGAATGAGACTGAGACTGAGAAAGAGGCGGGCTGATGGAAAGCCAGCGCAGCCTTTTCGACGCTGCCATCGCGGATGACCTGCCGGCCGATCAGGCAGCGCGCGACTTTGCCGTCGATCCCGCGAACTTCGTCGTGCTCGAGGCGTCCGCCGGGACCGGCAAGACGCGGGTTCTCGTGGAGCGCTATGTGCGCCTGCTCGAAACCGGCGTGGAGCCGCGTCACGTGCTGGCCATCACCTTCACCCGGAAGGCGGCGGCGGAGATGCGTGCCCGCGTGCTCGCCGAGCTGCGACGCCGCGCGGCGAGCGGCGAGCTGCGGGCCGAGCTGTGGCGCGCGCTCCGCGACCGGATGACGGACATTCAGATCTCCACGATCGACGCGTTCTGCTACGGGTTGCTGCGCGAGTTCCCGCTCGAGGCGGATGTCGATCCCGGCTTCGAGATCGCCGACGAGACCGAGATGGGCCGCTTCGCCAACGAGGCGCTCGAGCTGACGTTTCGCGCCGTCCGTGGGCTGCTGACGACCGACGAGACCGTGCGGTTGCTGTTCACGCGCGTGAAGACACCGGTGTTGCGCGACGCCATCGCCGGGCTGCTCGATCGACGGCACGTGATGTTGCCCGCCCTCGCCAGTTTCGTCCGGCGCGCGGCAACGTGCGGCAGCGCCGCCGAGGCAAGTGCCGCCTTCATTCAGCGGCTCCGGGTGTTGGCGCGATCGTCCACCGGGCGGGCCGCGATCCTCGACGACGGCCCGATGAAGTCGCCCGAGTTCGCGTGGCTCCGTGCCGACCTCGCCGGACTCGAGAGCATGCCGGCCGACGATTCCGCCAGAGCACAACAGCTGCGCCGGCGGCTCGAGCGCTACTTCCTCACGAAAGCCGGGGCGCCGCGCCAGAAGGTCACGAAGCCGTTCACCGCCGAGATGTTTCCGTCGAGCACGGCGCGCCGGCGGCACGAGGAGGCCGTCGCGTCGTGGTCACCCGTGATTCTCGACGCGCTCGACGCGCTCGACGCCGACGTCAACACCTTGCTCGCTCGCGGACTCCAGCGGGTGTTTGCGATGGCCGCGGACAAGTACGAGCGGCTGCTCGAGGAGCATGCCCTCATGGACTTCGCCGGCATGCTCGATCGAGCGGTCGCGCTGCTCGAGCGGCAGGAGGAGTTCGCCCGCAGCCGCCTGAAGCTCCAGTCGCGGTATCACCACGTGCTCGTCGACGAGTTCCAGGACACGAGCCGCGCGCAGTGGCGGCTCGTCGAGCTGCTCATCGACGCCTGGGGTGAGGGCGAGGGCGCGTCCGACGCGCCGACGTCGATCTTCATCGTCGGCGACCGCAAGCAGTCGATCTATCGCTTCCGGCACGCGGAGGCGACGCTCCTCGACGAGGCCGCGCGCAAGATCGGCGGTTTGCAGCCCGGCCGGCCGGTTCGGCAGGCGATCACGCACAGCTTCCGGGCCGTGCCCGAGCTGCTGGCCTTCGTGAACGCGCTGGCCACGGAGATGAGGAGCGGCGCCACCATTCCCGAGCGATTCGAGTACGGTGACGCGGATCGATTCCCCGTGCCCGGCGTGGCGCCGGGCGCACTTCGCGATGGCGAGCCGGTGTTGGGCGCGATCGTCGAGCCCACGCTCGAGCGGAGCGCCGCCGCCACGGCAGTGGAAATCGTGCGCCTCCTCCAGGGGGCGGCGGTCGTGCGCGATCGCAGCGGCGCCCGGCCGGCTCGCCCCGACGACATCGCGATCCTGTTTCGCGCGCGCGCCGGGCATCAGGCGTTCGAGGCGGCCCTCGAGGCACGCGGCGTGCGCACGTACGTCTACAAGGGCCTCGGCTTTTTCGACGCCGCGGAGGTGCAGGACGTCCACGCCCTGCTGCGCTACCTGGCCGAGCCGGAGTCGCATCTGCGCGCGGCGGAGTTCCTGCGATCGAGGTTCGTGCGCCTGTCCGATACAGCCCTCGCGCGGCTGGGCCCCGAGTTCGCGGCGGCGTTGCGCGCGCCGGAGAAGCACGCGCACGCCGCGGCCCTGGACGACCTCGACCGGCGGCTGCTCGATCGCGCGCGCGCCGGTGTCGCGCGTTGGCTTCCCCTGGCCGATCGCATCACGCCGAGCGAGCTCGTCGATCTCATCCTCCGTGAGTCCGCGTACGCGTTCGAGCTTGGCGGCCGCCGTCTCATTCAGGCGCGAGAGAACCTCAAGAAGATCCGCGGCCTCGTCCGCCGCGTCGAGAGCCGCGGCTACGCCACGCTCGGCCGGCTCGCCGATTACTTTCAGACCTTGCGGGCCGGCGACGAGTCGAACGCCATCATCGAAGCATCGGGTTGCGTGAGTTTGATGACCATTCATGCCGCCAAGGGCCTCGAGTACCCGATCGTGTTCGTCGTCAATCTCCAGATGCCCGGCCGCGGGCGCACGGCGGGTTTCAGCGTGATCGAACGCGGGCCATCGGGCGAGCCCGAGGTCGCGTTTGGCGCGACCGAGGCCACGAGGCTCGAGGATCTTCGCGACGACGAAGAGTTGCGCCGCGTGTTCTACGTCGCGACCACACGCGCGCGCGACCGGCTGTACCTCGGCCTCGAAACCGACGGCCGCGGTACCGTGCGGCGCGCATCGCGCAGCCTGGCCGCGTTGTTACCCGACGATCTCGTCCAGACACTTCTCACCGCCGCGGCGTCCGCGGCCGATGCCGCCGCCTGGGAGAGCCGGCACGGATCGTTTGCGTTTCGACTGTGCCGGCCATCGGGGGACACGCCGGCAGGTTCGAGCGTCGCCGCAGCGGCCGACTCACCGATCGATCGCACGCCTCTCGGCGTTGATGGTGGGGAACCCGGTTTGCCGCCGAGCGCACTGGCCGTCGCCCCAGACGACATTGGGGCGGGCCTGCCGGCCGGGTCACGGTCCGATCGGCTCACCGGCACGCTCGTGCACCGGCTGTTTCAGCGCCGGGTTGCGCCCGACACGCCGCAGACGGACATCGCCGAGCTCGCGTGGCGCATGGTCGCGCCTGAGGAGGGCGCCGAGGTGGACGACGTGAGGGCGGTCGCGGGCCGGGCGGCCGGCGTGTTCCTGGAGTTCCGGCGACGGCCGGACATCGCGGTCCTCTTGGATGCGGGCCTCGCAGACTATGAGGTTCCGATCTCGCTGAGACCGCCCGGCGGAACCGGCTTTGTCCAGCGAGCCATGGATTGCGTCGTGACCTCGCCGGGTGGCGGGCTGACCATCCTCGAATTCAAGACGGGAGCCAAGCGCCCGGAACATCAGCAGCAGGCGGCGCAGTACGCGGCGGCGCTTTCTGCCGCGTGCCCCGGGCGTACCGTGGACGTCAAGATCCTGTACCCGGACTCGGGAGGGGTGAGATACACTCATGCCCGGCCCCGGGGCCCTAAGGAGTTGTGACTTTGTCGCTGACGTGTCCGAGTTGCGGGAACGCCGAGAACTTCCTGGTCAAGACCCTGCAAATGCACCTGTTGCGCGTAGATAACGGCCAGATTCAACCCCCCCAGGAAGAAGGGCGCCCGGCACTCGTCGAGTTGTTGTGTGACGAGTGCGACAGTACCCTCGACCTCGACGCGTTGGACGAAGGGTCTCGTCGTGAGCTGCTCGTGACCCTCGGCGTGCGATAGGCTCCCGCCGGCGGGAAGGCCGACGCCCAGGTCCCCGGTTAAAGAACGGCCCGCTGTGGTCGATTGCGGGCCACAGAAGCTGTGCACGACTATTTCGACATCCTCGGAGTATCGCCGGACGCCAGAGTGCCGGAAATCCGCCGGGCCCAACGGCGGAGGGCGGCGGTCTCGCACCCGGACGTCCATGATGGTGAGGCTCGACTCACTGGAGCCGCCACAAGTGCCGTTGCGCCCCAGGACGTCGCCATCGACTTCGTCGACATGGCCACGCTGGTCGATCGCATGCGGGCCGCGTTCTTCACCGATCTCTAGTCCCGGTCTTCAGTCCCGCCGCGCATTCTGATACAAGTCCGTACCTGCGCATGCGTCTCCACGTCGACTTGCTCGGCTATCTGCATCTGATCTGGGGCGCGTTCGGCGTGCTGACCGGTGCCTCGCTCGCCGTGCTCGCCGTCGGGACCAACGTGGCTGCCATTGAGCTTGGGTCAGCCGGCCCGGCCGAGCAGGCGGCCGTTTGGCTCTTCGTTCTGTCTGCCCTGGCGATCGGGGGCTTCGGATTCTCGACGCTGGTCGTCGGCCGCGCGCTTCACCGCGGACGAGGACGGCTCCGCGCCATGGTCCTGGCCGTCCCCAACCTCATGATCGTCCCGTTCGGCACGGCGCTCGCGATCTACACGTTGTGGGTCCTCCAGAACGACGATGCGCGCCGGATGTTCGGTCAGCCGCCGCAAGGCCCAGCGGGGCCGCCGGGCACCTGGACCGAGGGGCGCTGATGCCTCCAAGCTCGAAGACCACGTCAGGTCTCGATCAGAATCTTGCCGCGGCGCTGGCGTACGTCCTGGGCGCGCTGAGCGGCGTCGTGTTTCTGCTCGTCGAGCCCGAGAACCGCTACGTGCGATTCCACGCGTTTCAGTCCACGTTCACCTTTCTCGCCGTCGCCGTGTTGCTGCTCATCGTCATGGGGCTGCCGTTCATCGGCTGGCTGCTCTGGGTGCCGTCGTTCCTGGCGGTGACGGCGCTCTGGGCTTTTCTGATGTTCAAAGCGTTGAACGGCCAGTGGTACAAGCTGCCGTTCATCGGCGAGTGGGCCGAGCAGCAGCTCAAGTAAAAAAGCTTGGGAAACACGACCTTCAGCAGTCACAGTCCGACCCCAGACAAGGGTGTTCAGAAAAAAACCAAACCTTCCGTCTCAATGTCCTCTATGGGCTAAGTGGTTTTCCTCCATGTGCTCCATGGTTCGCTTTTGTTTGAGCCCTGACGACATAATGGACAAATGGCAGTTGTCACCGAAGCCGCAGTGATCGACGCACTGCGCGCCGTCAAGGATCCCGACCTCCACAAGGACATCGTCGCGCTCGGGTTCATCAAGAACCTGCAGATTGCTGATGGCCGTGTCGCGTTCACGATCGAGCTGACGACGCCCGCGTGCCCGGTCAAGGACCTGATGAAAGAACAGGCGCGGGCCGCCGTCGCAGGGCTGACGGGCGTGGCTGGTGTCGACATCACGATGTCCGCGTATGTGAAGGCAGTGGTGCGGCCGGAAGGCGGACGCCAGCCGGTGGACGGCGTGAAGAACGTCATTGCCGTGGGCGCGGGGAAGGGCGGCGTCGGCAAGACGACGGTTGCCGTGAATCTGGCGGTCGCGCTCGCGCAGCGAGGCAGCCGCGTCGCGCTGCTCGACGGCGATATGTACGGCCCGAACGTGCCGATTATGGTCGGACTCAAGACGCAGCTCGAAACCGACGGTCAGAAGATCCGGCCCGCCGAGCGCTACGGTCTTCAGATCGTCTCGATGGGATTCCTCACCGCCGACGACGCGCCGATCATCTGGCGCGGGCCGATGCTGCACGGCGCGATCCAGCAGTTCTTCCGCGACGTGAACTGGAACGAGGTCGACTATCTGATCGTGGACATGCCGCCGGGCACGGGCGACGTCGCGCTGTCGCTGAGCCAGACCGTGCCGGTGGCCGGCGCGGTGCTCGTGACGACGCCGCAGTCGGTGTCGCTGGCCGACACGCGGCGCGCCATCCAGATGTACCGGAAGCTCAACATCCCGGCGATCGGGCTGATCGAGAACATGAGCTACTTCTGCTGTCCGGGATGCGACCGCGAGACCGACATTTTCGGCCGCGGCGGCGGCGAAGCACTTGCGGCGGAGATGTCCGTGCCGTTCCTCGGCAGCGTGCCCCTCTACGAGCCGGTGCGGACCGGCGGCGACACGGGCGTTCCGATCGTGATGGGCGAGCCGGATGCGCCCGCGGCGCGCGCGCTGATCTCCGCCGCCGACCGCGTCGCACAGCAAGTCTCCATCTCCGCACATTCCCGGAAGACCATTCCCCTCATGCACGTGAACTGAGCCGAAGAGAACCCGAACCCGAACCCCGAACCCGGAACCCGAACTCGGAACGCGGAACTTGGAACGCGGAACGGCAATGCATTTCGAGAAATCCACGCTTCCCAACGGCCTCGACGTGATCGTGCACGAGGATCATCGGGTGCCGCTCGTGGCCGTGAATGTCTGGTACCACGTCGGATCGAAGAACGAGACCGTCGGGCGGACGGGGTTGGCGCACCTCTTCGAGCACTTGATGTTCGAGGGAGGCCAGCATCAGCCCCGTGGATACTTTGAGCCGCTGCAGGAAGCAGGCGCGTCGCTCAACGGATCGACGAGCGCCGACCGGACCAACTACTGGGAGGTCGGTCCGGCGAGCACCGCGCGCCTCGCGCTGTGGATGGAAGCCGACCGCATGGGATGGCTGCTCCCGGCGCTGACACCAGCGCGCTTCGAGACCCAGCGCGATGTCGTGCTCAACGAGCGCCGCCAGAACTACGAGAATCGCCCGTACGGCCTCGCGCAGTTCGCGCTGGCCGAGGCACTGTATCCGCCCGGGCATCCCTACCGCTGGCCGACGATTGGATCGGCGGAGGATTTGCGGGCGACGACCGTCGACGAGGTGCGCGCGTTCTTCAGCCGCTTCTACCATCCGGGCAATGCCTCGCTCGCGATCGCGGGCGACATCGAGGCCGCCACAGCGTTCGATCTGGCGAGCGAGCTCTTTGGCCAGATCCCGGCCGGACCGCCGATTCGGCCGGTCAGCGCGCCTGACGTGCCCGCGACCGGCCGGCGCATCATGCTGACCGATCGGATCGAATTGCCGCGGCTCTATCTGATCTGGCCGTCGCCCGCGTTGTTCGCGTCCGGCGATGCCGAATTGGACCTGGCGGCGGATCTGCTGGCGAACGGCCGCACCGCGCGGTTGTACCGGCGCCTGGTACACGAGCAGCGTGTGGCCACGGAGCTGGCGGCCGCGCAGTCTTCTCGCGAGCTGGGCGGGATGTTTCAGATTCTCGCGACGGCGGCGCCCGGTCACTCGTTGCAGGAGCTCGAACACCTGATCGCGGCGGCGCTCGTCGAGCTCGGCGCGAATGGACCCACGCCAGGCGAGCTGGAGCGCAGTCGCGTCCAGGCGGAGGCCGCGTTCGTCTACCGCCAGCGCACGCTGGGCGGATTCGGGGGACGCGCCGATCAGCTGAACGCCTACAACATCTATCGCGGCACCCCGGACGCGTTTGCGGCCGACCTTCAGCGGTATCTCGACGTGACAGCGGTGAGTCTCCGCGACGCGGTCAGCGCCTGGATCGATCCGTCGCGGGCGCTGGCACTGAGCGTCGTGCCGGCCGGCCAGGAGCCGGAAGCGCTGGCCGGTTCGGAAATGGTCAGGCCGTCATGACGCCCGGCGATCTGTCCGCCCCGGCCGACCGGTTCACGCTGCCGCAGCCCGGCGCGCCGACGCCGGTCAGGTTTCCGCCGATCACCCGATCGACGCTCGAGAACGGCGTGCGCATCTGGTCGATGCCTCACACCGCTATTCCCGTGGTGAGCGTGGCGCTCGTCGTCGACGCCGGCGCCGCGCAGGATCCCGCGACGCGTCACGGTCTCGCCAGCTTGACCGCGCATTTGTCCGAGGAAGGGGCGGGAGGTCAGGACGCCATTCAGCTGGCCGAGACGCTGGCGCGCCTCGGCACGCACCTCGACGTCGACGCCGGACCAGACGTGACAACGGTCAGCTTCACGTCGTTGCGGCGGTTCTTCGAGCCCGCGCTGCGCGTGCTGGCGGATGTCGTGACCCGCCCGCACTTTCACGAACCAGACCTCGTGCGCGTGCGTGAGCTGCGTCTCAACCGGCTCCGGCAACTGAGTCGATCGCCGGCGACGCCAGCGGACCGCGCGTATCTCGCGTCGGTGTTCGGGGCCCATCCGTACGGCCATGGCGTGCTCGGCACGACGAAGTCGGTCGGCGCCATCACGCTCGACGAGGTCCGCGCGTTCCATCGGTCGGCGTGGCGCCCGAACGCCGCCACGCTGATCGTCGCGGGTGAGATCGAGCACGACCTGGTCGTGCAGACAGCCCGCGCGCTTCTCGGCGGCTGGACACGACCTCGGGGGTCGAATCCTGAGAATCAGAATTCGACTCCCGAGGTCGTGTCCGCCCCGGCCGTGCCACTGCCAGCCGGTCGCGCCCACGAGATCCTGCTCGTCGAGCGTCCGGGCGCCCCGCAGTCGGAGCTCCGGATCGGGCACACGGGACCGTCGCGCCGCACCCCGGCGTACCACGCGCTCGTCACGCTCAATAACGTCCTGGGCGGGGATTTCTCGAGCCGGATCAACCGGAACCTTCGCGAGGCGAAAGGCCTGACCTACGGCGCGAGGACGGCGTTCGATCTTCGCCGCGCCGGCGGCAGCTTCGTCGTGCAGACCAGCGTGCAGACGGCCGGCACCGCCGCGGCAATCACCGAAATCCTCCGCGAGTGTGAGGCCATCCGGCAGGACGGCGCGATTCAGGCCGACGAGCTCGAGCGGGCCAAGTCATCGCTCACGCGCGGCTACGTCCGGAACTTCGAGGCTGCCGATGATCTCGTTCGCGGCGCGACGCAGCTCGTGGCCTACGATCTCGACGACACGACGTTCGATCGATTCGTGCCGTTCGTGGAAGCGGTGACCGGCGCCGCGGTGGTCGACGCGGCCCGCACCTACATTCGCCCGGAGTCCTTCACGATCGTGGTCGTCGGCGATCCCGATCAGTGCCGGCCGCAGCTCGACACCTTGGGTCGCACCGTGGCCGTTACCCGGCCGGAGTTCTGAGCGCGTGCGGGCCGTCAGATTTCACGAACACGGGGGAGCCGAGGTCTTGCGCTATGAAAGCGCGGCGGATCCCGAGCTTCGGCCCGGCTGGGTCCTCGTGCGCGTGCGAGCGTGCGCGCTCAACCACCTCGACATCTGGCAGCGGGTGGGCCTCGATCGCGTCACGATTCCGATGCCCCACATCTCGGGCGCGGATGTCGCCGGCGAGGTCGCAGCCGTGGGCGAGGGCGTGACCCACGCGCGCGTAGGCGACCGGGTCATGCTGCAACCCGGGCTCAGCTGCGGACGCTGTGCGAAGTGCCTCGCGGGCGAGGACAACTTCTGCCGGCAGTACGACGTGCTCGGCTATCAGTCGGCTGGAGGCTACGCCGAGTTGGTGACGGTGCCCGCCGCGAATGTCATCGGCATTCCCGATCGCATCGACTTCGTCACGGCCGCCGCGTTTCCGCTGGCCTTTCTCACGGCGTGGCACATGCTGATGACGCGCGCACGGCTGACCGAGCGCGACACTGTCCTGGTCATCGCGGCCGGCAGCGGTGTGGGACAGGCGGCCGTCCAGATTGCCCGGTTCTTCCAGGCGCGGGTGTTCGCGACCGCCGGCGGAGAAACGAAACTCGAGCGCGCACGGTCCCTCGGCGCTGAAGCGGTGATCGATCACTACCAGGAGGACGTCGTCCGGCGCGTGAAGGCACTCACGGACGGCCGTGGCGTGGACGTTGTCATCGAGCACGTCGGTGAGGCGACGTGGGATCGCAGCGTGCGCTGTCTCGCGCGCGGTGGCCGTCTTGTCACGTGTGGCGCCACCACAGGCCACGACGCCAAACTCGATCTGCGCCACCTCTTCGCGCGGCAACTCTCGCTCATCGGCTCGTACATGGGCGCGAAGTCCGAGTTGTTGCGCGCGTCAGAGGTGTTCTTTCGTGGCAGTTTGAGTCCCATCGTCGACCGGACGTTTGCCTTGGCCGAGGCGGCGCACGCCCATCGCCACCTCGAGGCCTCGGCGCAGTTCGGCAAGGTCGTGCTCGAGGTCTGACCGCCCGCAACTTCGCTCGGACGTCGGTGTTAGACTGACCATTCCATGGGTCTGGGTCGCTGGAGCGTGAGCCTGGCCGCCGTGATTGGGGTGCTGGCCTCGACGATCGCGGCGGCCGTGATCTGGCTCGTCATCACCGATCCCGTTCAGACCGCCAACAACGCCAGCCGTCTCGGTTCGGGCGAAGTGAGCCCAATCGTGCAAGCGATCGGCGCGGTGATCTACGACGCGCTCCGGGGACTGTTCAAGTACCTGTAGGAATTTGGGGATTGGGGGATTATGAGATTTGGAGATTAGGAAGTTCTTAATCTCCCAATCCCCCAATCCCCCAATCCCCCAATCTCACAGGCTTCTCACCAAGAATTTCGTCAAGTAATACCCATCCAGAAACTTGAACGGCGCTTTGCCGGTCGTGTAGTGACCGCATGGGAGAATCGCGCGTTCGTGCGCCACGCCGCGCCGGTCGAACTCCGCGATGAATTGCCGCGAAAGATCGAGCGGGAAGGTGAGGTCGTAGGTCGCGTAGACGAGCAGGATGCGGCGCCCGCGGACCTGTTCGATGAACGGCCACGGACTGATCGGCATCCAGAACTTCCGGAGGGCGTCGAGCGTGACGTGCCGTTCGAGCCCGTCGCGGACGTGGCGCGTCGACAACCCGCGCCAGACAACGTCCGCGAAATACGGCGACACGTGATTGAACGCGCCCACCTGCACGCGCGGGTCGTGCGCCATCGTCAGCATCGACAGACACGAGCCGAGGCTCGTGCCGACAATCCCGACGCGATAGCCCTGGCCGATCGCCCAATCGATCGTGCGCTTCGCATCGAGCACGGCTTGCCGGTTCGCGTGAATCGTCCGGCCGATGTTCGGGCTGACGATGTACTCCGCCCGCTCGAGCTCGGCGGGCTTTCGGGCGTCGTGATAAGGCAAGCTCAGTCGAAGCGCCGTGATGCCGAAGCGCGCGAACAGCTTGCACAGGCCGACGTGGCCCTCGGGGTCGGCATTCCACTGCGGCAACACGACGACCGCGCGGCGGGGCTGACCTGGCTTGAGCTCCGCTTCGAACACCCGTACGTAGACCGTGTTGTTGACGGCGTGCCGCGTGTCGAGCGCGCTCGGGAATCGCAGCACACCCTTTTCGAGGTGGTAGTCGGTCGTCGATCCCGCGTCGTAGAAGGCGGCGGTATCGCTCAGCGTGCGATCGACCCAGCCGGCAATGGCACCGGCCGGATCCGGGCTCGCCGGTTCAAGGCCCAGCCAGTCCAGGCCCCATTCAAACGGCCGGACGACGCGGTTGGTGTCGACCGAGGCGAGCTGGTTCTCCCAGCGGCGGAACAGGCGGGCAATCATCGCAGCGGCAACTTGGAGCTAGGAATCGGCCAGGGCACGGGCGCACCCGGCCGCGACCTCGAGCAGGCGCGCCGTGGCGTCCCGTCGCCCGACAAACTGCAGGCCCACCGGAAGGCCGTTTGTGGGGACAGGCAGCGTGATGGCCGGGTGTCCCGTCATGTTGAACAACTGCGTCTGCCGCAGCATGGCTGACCGGACCGGCAGCCGGGAGTTGTCCTCCATCGCGATCTCTGCCGCGCCGATCGGTGGCGCGACGATGGGCAGAGTTGGAAGCACGAGGGCGTCAGAGGCTCCCAGCGCTGCGTCCACGGCCTCGCGCAGCCGGGCGCACGTCCGTCGCGCTGCCAGGTAGGCGACTCCGGGAATGCTCCGGCCGCTCTCGAAACGTTCCCTGACGGTCGGCGAGTAATCTTCGCCCTGCGTGTCCAGGAAACGGGCGTGCCATTCGGCACCTTCCGGCAGCACGATGTTCACGTATGCGGGCATGATGGCGCTCGTGTCCGCCATCGTGACGTCGCCAATCGAGGTGCCGGCATCGCGCAGGCGGCCGAGCGCGCGCTCGAACGGCCCGCGAACGTCGGTGGATAACACGTCGAAGTAGCCGGCGAGGCGGGTGAGTCGCAAGGCCGACGGATCCGCGGGCGTGACGGGCGCGATGGGCCGGCCCGTCAGGATCTGCCAGAGCCACGCGGCATCCTGCACGGTCAGCGCCAGTGGTCCCGCGTGATCGAACGACGGGCTGAGCGGGATCACGCCGTCCGTCGGAACCTCGCCGAAAGACGGCTTCAGTCCCACGATGCCGCATGCCGCCGCCGGGATGCGGATCGAACCACCCGTGTCGGTGCCGATCGAGCCGAGGCCCATCCCGGTCGCCACGGCCGCGGCCGAGCCGCCGCTCGATCCGCCGGCCGATCGCGATCCATCGATCGGGTTGTGCACGGGGCCAAAGGCGGAGTCTTCACTGGTCGTGCCGAGGGCGAACTCGTGCAGGTTCGTGCGTCCGATGATGACGGCGCCGGATTGCCGCAAGCGCGTGACGAGCGGAGCGTCGGTGGGCGCGACGCGATTCCGCAGGACCTTCGAGCCGGCACTGGTGACCACGCCGGCTTCGTCGATCAGATCCTTCAGCGAAATGGGTACGCCGTGCAGCGGTCCGCGGTGCATGCCCTGCGCGCGCTCGCGATCGATGACGGCGGCTGCCGCGCGCGCGCCGTCCGCGTCGATGCGCGTGAAGGCGTTCGTCGGGCTCTGGTGTTGCTCGATGGCCGTGAGGCTCGCCTCGACCAGCGCGGCGCTCGACGTGTCGCCTCGACTCAGACGAGCGGCCGCTTCAGCGATTGTCAGTGGAGTCATTCGGTCAGCGTCTGGCGGACCAACGTTCGGTCCGCCCTACGTACGGTCACTTCGTTAATACTTTAGTCCATATGTCCCGCTCCGTCCTCGCTGCCGTCATGCCTGCGCCGCACGTTCCGGTCGAGATTCGCGAGTTTCGCGAACCCGATCTGCCGCCGGGCGGCGCGTTATTGCGAACGGCGCTCTCCGAAGTGTGCGGCACCGACGTGCACCTCTGGCACGGACGCCTGTCGGGCGTGCCCTATCCGATTATTCCGGGGCACGTCACGACCGGAACGCTGGACGCGATTCGCGGTGACTTGCGCGATGTCGAGGGCCAGCCGCTCCGCGAGGGCGACCGCGTGGCGTTCTTCGATGTCCATCGGACGTGCGGCCGGTGCCTCGCATGCACGGCGCATCGCACGCCGACGCGTTGCCCGTCCCGGCGGGTCTACGGCATCACCGACTCGGCGACCGAGGGGCTCTTCGGCGGATGGGCACAGAAGGTCTATCTCGAGCCGGGTGTCATCGTCGCGAAGCTGCCGGCCGGCGTTGCGTTCGACGCTTACATCGGCGGCGGCTGCGGGCTGCTGACGTCGGTCCACATCATCGAGCGCGCGCGTGTCACGCTCGGCGACACCGTCGTCGTTCAAGGGGCCGGTGCGGTGGGGCTCTGCACCGCCGCGTTGGCGCGGCGGTCGGGGGCCGCGCAGGTGATCGTGATCGGCGCGCCGAGCGACCGATTGGCGCTCGCCACCCGCATGGGCGCCGACGCGGTGATCGACCTGAATGGGACGACGGCCGAACAGCGGCTCGAACAGGTTCTCGCGCTCACCGGCGGTCGTGGCGCCGACGTCGTCGTCGAGGCCGCCGGGTCGGCGAGGGCGTTCGAGGAAGGCGTCCGGCTGGCGCGAAATGGCGGCGCGTACGTGATTGCCGGCCACTACACCAACGCCGGCGACAGCACCATCAACGCGCACGAGCACATCAACCGCAAGCACCTCGACATTCGCGGCTGCTGGGGCAGCGAGGTCGGCCACTTCCTGCGCGCGTTGCGCGTGCTCGAGCGTTACGCGAATGAGGTGCCCTGGTCGGCGATCGGCGCCAAGACGTACGGCCTCTCGGAGATCAGCGACGCGCTCGCGGCGGCCGGCGCGCTGAAGATCCCGAAGGCGCTCGTAGACCCCTGGCGGTAGCTCTTCTGGCTTCTGGCTTCTGGCTTCTGGCTTCTGGCTTAACTCGTTCATAATCCCCCTGCGTGCGCCGTACCCGAATCCTCGCCACCCTCGGTCCTGCCAGCAGCGATCCCGCGATCATTCGTGAGCTCCTCGACGCCGGAGCCGATGCCTTCCGCTTGAACTTCTCGCACGGCACCGTGGCGGATCACGCGACGATGTGCCGGCGTGTTCGTGAGGCCGCGGCGGCGGCCGGACGCGAGGTGGCCGTGCTGCAGGATCTCAGCGGCCCGAAGATTCGCATCGGCCCCCTCGAGCGCCCGATTCCTCTCACTGAAGGCCAGACGCTCGTGATCGAGCACGGCGATTTCACCGGCGGCCCCGGACGCGTGTCGTGCGCGTTCGACGCGCTGTTCACCTCGGTGCAGGCCGGCCATCGTCTGCTCGTCGATGACGGCCATCTGGAGCTGGAAGTGACGGCCGTCGCGCCCGGCAAGCTGACGACGAAGATCGTGATCGGCGGCGCGCTTGGCGCGCACAAGGGCATCAACGTGCCGGGTGTGCCGCTCCGGACGTCGGCGCTGACGGCGAAGGATCGCGACGATCTCAAAGCCGGCATCGAGATGGGCGTGGACCTCGTCGCCCTCAGCTTCGTGCAGTCTGCCGACGACATCGTGGCCGCGCACGCCGCGGCGGCGTCGGCCGGCGCGCCCGACCTGCCCATCATCGCCAAGATCGAGAAACCACAGGCCGTGGCGCAGATCGACGAAATCCTGGAGGTGGCCGACGGCCTCATGGTCGCGCGCGGCGACCTTGGGATCGAGCTGCCGCTCGAACGTCTGCCGGCCGTGCAGAAGCGCCTCGTAATGGCCGCCCGAAAGCGCGGGGTGCCGGTGATCGTGGCCACGCAGGTGCTCGAGTCGATGCGGTTCGAGCCGAGGCCGACGCGCGCCGAAGTGACCGATGCGGCCCACGCGGTCGACGAAGGCGTTGACGCGATCATGCTGGCGGGTGAGACGGCCGCCGGCAAGTACCCGGTTCGCGCAGTCGCCACGCTCGATGCAATCGTGAGCGAGGCCGAGGCGGCGGGCGGCAGCAGCCGGATCGTGGTGGATCTCCCATCCGTATCCGACCACGGACGTGCCCTGTGTGAAGCCGCGTTGACGCTCGCCGACCGCTCGCGCGCGGCGGCGATCGTCGCCGTGACGCGCGGCGGTCATACGGCGCGCATGCTGGCCGCATTGCGGCCGGCGGCCCGAATCATCGCGGCGACCCTGAATGCAAAGGCCGCGGCGCAGCTCTCGCTGCTCTGGGGGGTGACACCGGTCGTCACCAGCGAATCCACCTTGCCCGCCATCCGCGATCTGCTCGTCTCGCGCGGCCTCGCGCCGACGGGCGCCGTCGTCGTCTTCGTTGCCATCAGCGCCGTGCTCAGCCAGGACGGCGCGAACTTCGTGCACGTCGAGCGGTTGTAGGCCCGCCCCATGGCGATCCGCGCGAAGGCCTCCAGCGCTCTCCAGTTCCTTCTCGACAACTCACTGTTGCTGGTCATCGGCGCGACCGCGGGTTTGGTCTGGGCGAACCTCGACTCGGTGAGCTACGCGATGGCCACGCGGCACCTCGGCTTCGTGGTCAACGACGTGGGCATGGTGTTTTTCTTTGCGTTGATGACGAAGGAAGTCTACGAGGCGATGCTGCCAGGCGGGCCGCTCGCGTCGTGGCGGGAAGCCGCCGTCCCGGTGTTCGCGGCCGTGGGCGGCATGGTCGTGCCGGCCGGGTTGTTCGCGGGATCGGCCGCAGCGCTCGGGCAGCCCGACTTGATCCGAGGCTGGGCGATCCCCTGCGCCACCGACATCGCGTTTGCGTACCTCGCCGCGCGGCTGATCTTCAGGCGCGGGCATCCGGCGATTCCGTTTCTTCTCCTGCTCGCGATTGCCGACGATGCGATGGGGCTGGCGATTCTGGCCATCGGCTATCCAACTCGTGCGTTGGCGCCGGGTCTTCTAGGTGTGGGTCTGGCCGTTGCCATCGGCTTTGCGTGGATGCTGCGACGCATGGGTGTCGGCAACTTCTGGTGGTACGTCCTCGGTCCCGGAACCATTTCGTGGATCGCTCTACACGAGGGCGGCCTTCATCCCGCACTCGCGCTCGTGCCCATCGTACCGGCCATGCCGCATGCGCGATCCACGTTGAAGAAGCTCGGCAGCGACGCCGAGGTGAGCCTCGCGACGATGCAAGGTTTCGAAGAGTGGTGGAAGGTGCCGGTGCAAGTCGTGCTGCTCCTGTTCGGCATCGTCAACGCGGGCGTGCCACTCGCGAGTGTGGGCACCGTCACGGGTCTGGTCCTGGTGAGCCTGGTGGTTGGGAAGCCCGTGGGCATCGTTGTGACCACGGCGCTGGCGGAGTGGTGTGGCTTCCGGCGTCCGGAGGGACTCGACTACCGAAGCGTGCTGACGCTGGGCGTTGCGGCGGGCATCGGTTTCACGGTCGCGTTGTTTTTCGCCACCGCCGCATTCCCGGCGGGCGATCTGCTGAACGAGGCCAAGATGGGAGCGCTGCTGAGCGTCGTCGCGTTTCCAATGGCGTTGATGGTGGGCAAGGCAGTACGTAGGGCAAACCTTTAGGTTTGCCAGATCTAGGCAGACCTGAAGGTCTGCCCTACGTGCTGACTGACTTCACCGTCTCCGCGTAGCGCTTGAGCGCGATGAGCGAGACTTGCCAGCCGCGCGCGGTGACGGCGTAGTAGCGCAGCCATCGCGGGGACGGCTCGTAGCCGTCCTGACGGACGTTGAGCTTGCACCCAGCGGGATCTTCCGTGCAGGTGATCTGCAGCCCCATCGGTCCGATGGGCGAGCCCTCCGGCGGAATCCACCACGCGTCGGCGACGTAGAACTGACTGCCGGGCTTCACGTCCATGACCGTGCCGTGAAACACACCGCCCAACGCGCCTAGCACATCGTCGCGGTACGGCGTCGTGGCCCACTCGACGGCGTAGACACCGAGCGGCACCGGCGTGGTGACGGACCGCACGGTGTGCCACCACGCGCGGAGGGCATCGGCGGAGAAGAAGCAGTCGAAGACCGTGGCCGGCGTCGCCGCGATGACGAGGTTCTGCTCGAAGCGCTCACCGAGGGACTGCAGCGGATCAGCCACGCAGGTCAGGTCCTACTTGGCGCGGAGCGTCTGGACGTAGGCGACGAGCGCCCAGACCTGCTCTTTGCTCAGCTCTTCCGAAAACGTCGGCATCTTGGGAGAGCTGCGGCCATTCCAGATCTTGTAGAAGACGACGCCGTCGGGATTGCGCGACGCACGCGACGGATTCGTGAGGTCCATGTTGGCCTTGTGCTCGGGGTCCGCGTCGGGGCCGTCGCCTTTGGCCGCCGGGCCATGGCATCGCTGGCACTTCGCGGCGAACAGCTTCTTGCCGTTGGCGATGGTGGCGTCGTCGGCTGGCAGGGGATTCGTCTCGGTCACGGCTGTGGGTGGCAGCGTCCACCCTTGTCGTCCCGCGCCCTGCAGCCGCACGCCCGAAAACGTCGCGAGCACGCTCGCCCACACCACGACGAACCCAAGTAGGAACACACGCTTCATGCGAGACGGCCCCCATTGATGTCCCCGATGATGTCAATGATACCGAAGGTGGTCAGTACAACACGTACTTCGCGCGAACCGGCAGGAACGCGCGCGTTTCGTCCGCGGCTGCGCGCGCGAGGTCCGGCACCGACGCGCCCCGCGCGAGCCCGTCCCGCAGCGCCGCCGATCCATAGAGGATGTCGATCGGTGGAATCGTGTACTCGTACTCGTACGGCGGGTCGCGCCACGCGAAGCGATCCGGCCCGGCGCGCCGGGCGGCGTCGATGACGGCCACGCCCGTCTCGACCGCGCGAAACACCTGCCGATCGGTCACGTGAATCTGGCAGCCGCCGCAGGGCACGGCCGCGTGCTTGTGGAAGGTCGGCTCGAAGAGCGCGGGACGGAATCGAACGCCCGGAAGTTCGCGCCCGTTGAGGTCGGCGACGAAGGCCTCAGGATCGATCCAGGGCGCGCCCACGATCTCGAACGGCTTCGTCGTGCCTCGCCCTTCGGACACGTTCGTGCCCTCGAGCAGCACCGTGCCGGGATACACCACGGCGCTTTCGAGCGTCGGGATGTTCGGCGACGGCAGGACCCACGGCAGCCCCGTCGTATCGAAGTACTGCGCGCGCGACCAGCCCTGCATCGCGACCACTTCGAGTTTCGCGCCGATCTCGAACTGTTCGTTGAACAGCCGCGCCAGCTCGCCAATCGTCATGCCGTGGCGCATCGGGATCGGGTACTGGCCGACGAACGACTCGAAACCGTGCACCAGCATCGGGCCCTCGACCGTCACGCCGTCGATGGGGTTCGGCCGGTCGCAGACGACCACGGGCACGCCGTGCTTGCGGGCGCCCACGAGGCAGTTGGCCATCGTGTAGATGTAGGTGTAGATGCGGGTGCCGACGTCCTGCAGGTCGATCACGAGCGCGTCGAGGCCGGACAGCATCGCCGCCGTCGGCTCGCGCGTTTCGCTGTAGAGCGAGTACACGGGCACCCGCCGGCGCGCGTCCTGGCCGTGCGGCGACTCGATCATGTTCTCTTGCAGATCGGATCGAAACCCGTGCTGCGGCCCGAACAGCGCGCCGATGCGAACCCCGCCGGCTTCCGCGCGCTCGCTGACGTGACGAAAGCTCGCGTCGATCGAGGCGGGGTTGGCGACGAGGCCGACGGTGCGGCCCTTCAGCAGTTGCTTATCGAAGAGGATGTCCGAGCCGAGCATTAACGACATGAGGACTCATATTAGTACGTAGGGCAGGCCTTCAGGCCTGCCGAATGATGGGCAGACCTGAAGGTCTGCCCTACGTACTACCTGGTCAGCTTCTTGATGATGTATTCCCCCACGAGCGCCTCTCCGTACGTGTTGCACTGCAGCAGGAGATCTTCGCCTTCGCCGGCCACGATCACGATGAGATCGCGGCCGGCGCGCGTGACCTTGCGGACGCGATGCCACGGCCACGTGCGCACGCGGCCGCCGACGAAGACCAGGCGTGCCGACGTCAGGAAGAGCTTGCCCGCGCCGCCAGCCTCCGCGCCGAGGCTGACGGGCGCGATCAGGTGACAGCGATCCGCGCCGATGACGCGATGCTGCGTGGTGAGCACCGGCAGCTCGCTCGCCGCCGCGATCTCGGCGAGATCCCGCAGCCCGGTCAGCATTTCCTCCTGGCGTTCCAACTCGTCGGGGGTCGTCGTGGCCGGTGCGATCGATTGCGCGAGCGCGTCGATCGCCGACGGCTGCGGTTGCTCGGAGGCAGCTTCAGCGGCCTGCCACCAGGCAGCGTCGATCTTCGATTTTGAGGACTTGCGAAACGGGCCCCAGATCAAGAGGGACGAATCGCTCAGGGAAGATGGGTGACGGCGGCTTCGACGACGTTGTGGACCGCCTCCAGCGCGAGGACGCAGCCCGCCATGACGGCGCCGCGGATGAGTCGCCGTTGCGGCCGGGTCCATCGCACCGTGACAGGCTCGACCGGGGCGAGCAGGCGGCGCACCCGCCGCTCGATGTTCTCACCGCGATACAGCGCGCTCGCGGGCATCGGCGCGGGCGATGCGCCGGTGGGGACCATGCGGGCCACGCGCAGCAGGGCCTGCGCCAACAGCAGTCGGCCGCGCTCGCCGAGCGAGGCCGTGCTCTCGTCGGCTGATTCTTCGGCGGCGTCGTGCCACGCCGCGGCGATTCGCGTCGAGACGGGCAACCAGGAGAGCAAGTCCGGCGTGGCGGCGAAGAGCAGCCGCGCGAAGTTGTCTCGCCGATCGACGTGGGCGCGCTCGTGCGCCAGGATCGCGGCGAGCTCGTCGGCGGGGCACCGCTCGAGCACCGAGCGGGCGACGATCAGCTTTGGCCGCCAGATGCCGACGACGGCGACGATCGGGAAGGCCGTGTCGACCACAAACGCCGGTCTCGACCAGCCGTCGAGCGACACCGGTTCGGCCCCATGTGTCCACGTCCGCACCGTACGGCGCGAGACCAGCCAGAGCCAGCCGAGCCGGCCCGCGCCGACCGCCGCCAGCGTGACCGACAGAGCCGCCAGCGACGTCATGACCATGCCGATCGCTTCGTGGCCGCGCTGCTCGAAGAACGCGTACGACAAGGACGCCAGCGTCATCGACAGGGCCGCGACCAGGGCGGGCAGGAGCCGCAGATGTCGGAGATCTTCGGCGCGCACGAATGACGACGCCGAGCGCCGGCGCCACATCCAGGGGACGACGGCGCAGCAGGCCAGATTCGCGACCGCGAACGCCGCCAGGGCGACCACGATGAATCGGGCGTCGTAACTCATCACCGCTTCCGGTCGAGCTCCGCCCGGCGCGCGCGCACGATCGATTCGAGCTCCTCGAGCAGCTCGTGGTCGCGCTCGCCGACAGCCTCGACGAAGAAGGAGAGCAGCGGGCCGAGGTCGGCGCTGTTGCCCTCGAGCGCCACGCGAAGCGCATCGGCGGCCCGGCCCGACTCGAATTCCTGACGCGTCAACCGCGGCGTATAGAAAAACGCGCGACCTTGCTTGGTCCGGCCGAGCACGCCCTTCCGGAAGAGCCGATCGAGCGTCGTCATCAACGTGGTGTAGGCGATCTCGCCGAACGCCGGTTGGAGGTCGCGAACAGAGGCCGGTGCGGTCCGCGACCAGAGCGCTTCGAGCACGCGCCATTCGAGCGGACCCAGCCGGGCGGCGTTGGCCGCAGGGTTACGGAATCGAGCAAGCCAGGCAGTCATAAATGAAAAGAGAGCCGAACGAGGGAAAGTTTACCCGAAAAGTTCGGTCAGACGTAGGGGCAGGCTTCAGCCTGCCCCCTCACGCCAACAACGTGCCCCTCAACAGCGCGATCGCAATCGTGAAGTAGATGATGAGTCCCGTCACGTCCACCAGCGTCGCCACGAACGGCGCCGACGACGTCGCGGGGTCGAAGCCGAGGCGCTTGAGTATGAGCGGCAGGATCGACCCAATCAGCGTGCCCCACAGCACGATGCCGACCAGCGTCAGGCCGACGGTCATCGCAATGAGGAACGGATGCTCGGTGTACACCCCGGGCTTGATGGCGGACCAGAGCGTGATTCGCAGGAAGCCGATGGTGCCCAGGATCGTGCCCAGCGCGAGCCCGGCGAAGATTTCGCGCCGCACGACCTTCCACCAGTCCCCAAGCGCGATTTCGCCGAGGGCCATCGCGCGAATGACGAGAGTCGATGCCTGCGAACCGGAGTTGCCGCCGCTGGAGATGATGAGCGGAATGAACAACGCCAGCACCAGACCCTTCGCGAGCTCCCCTTCGAAGAAGCCCATCGCCGTAGCCGTCAGCATTTCGCCGAGGAACAGTGCCGTGAGCCAGCCGGCACGCTTCTGAATCATTCGCCAGAACGCGATCTCCATGTACGGCTCTTCCAGCGCTTCGGAACCGCCAATGCGCTGAATTTCCTGGGTTGCCGCCGCTTCCGCGACGTCGAGCACGTCGTCAATCGTCACGATGCCGATCAGCATGCCGGCGGTATCGGTGACGGGGAGCGCGGAGCGATCGTGCTTGCGGAACTCGGCGACGGCCGCCGCCTGATCGTCGGTTGCCTTCAGCGCGACGAACCGGCGGTCCATCAGCTCGGCCACCCTGCTGTCGGGCGATGCGAGCAACAGCTTGCCGATCCGGATGTCGTCGATGAGCAGACCCTGGTCGTCGACCACGTAGACGATGGTCAGCGTTTCGCTGTCCTGACCGTGCGTGCGGATGTAGTCCAGCACTTCGCGGATGGTCCATTGCTCGCGCACCGCGACGTAGTGCGGCGTCATCAGGCGCCCGACCGAGCCTTCGGGATACCCCAGCAGCGTCACGGCGACGGATCGTTCCGCGGGCGTGAGGAGCGAGAGCAGTTGGCGCGTGGCGGCGGCCGGCAGTTCCTCCAGGAACATGGTGCGGTCGTCCGGCGCCATGTTGTTGAGCAGGGCGGCGACGTCCTCGTGCGCCATCGCCTTGAGCAGGGCTTCCTGAGCTTCGTGGGAGAGATACTCGAACACCGCCGCGGCGTCCTTGCGCGGCAACACGCGAAACGCGACCACCTGGTCTTCCAGCGTGAGGTCGGTCAACACGGACGCGAGGTCGCTCGCATCACGGTTGCGCGTCATGTCGCGCAGGCGCGAAAAGTCTTTCGCGTGCACGGCGGTGGCGAGTTCATCGGCAGGACGGGCGGCCTGCCGGATGGTTGCGAGGGCGTCCTCGCGATCCGGACCCGTGAGTTTTTCAGCCATTTGTGTCAGGGCGGCCCGCACGACGTCGTGGTGATGGACGTGCGGTCCGATAGCCTTCGTGGCGTCGAGCCACAAGCGATGAATGAGATCGAGATCGCCAGGTTTGAGTGACGGCGGATGGGCGCCGAGATGGTACGCATCGCGACGGCCGCTGTGATGTTGAATGACGAGACGAACCTTCAGATCTTCTGGCGTGTCGGCGCGCTCCCACGCGTCGCCGAGCAGGCGCGCCTGGTCGTCGGCCGAGAGGCTGACGGATTCCCCGACGTACACCTCGGACGACCCCAGGCGAATGACGGTCGCGACGACGGCGTCGAACACGTCGCGTGCCGGCACGACGAGCAGCCGCACCGGATGGTTGTGCCGCTCGGACAGCGCGATTGCCTGTGCGAACAGCTCGCGCTCGGCCGGCGTTGGCTCGGGACCATGCGCGGCATCTTCGTCCACGTCGACTCCGAGCAACCGGACGGTCATGACGACGACATCCCGATCGCCGGCCGATGCGAGCGCCGCGACGACATGGCCCAGCGCGTGCGGGTTGCGCACGGGCACGAGCACGCTGCCGGGGCGGACCTGCACCTGATCGAGCGCGACGTCCGAGGCGGGCAACAGCTCGAACCGGTCGGCGAGATCGAGATCCGCGCCGGCCACCGCCCGGCGTCGTCCGGCGGCGAAGACGAGCGCCATGCCGCCGATGAACGCGGCGGCGCCGAACGCCGCCACTTGTCCGGTCGCCAGCATCGTGACCGACGCCAGCGTCACGACGACGGCGGTACCCACCACGCCGATCGGCACCTCGCGGCCGGCGATTCGAAGATTGAGCGGCGTCTTGAGCGGCACCGTCTGTCCGCGGGTGGCGCGCAGCCTCAACAAGGTCGCGATCTTGAGAAGGAGCGTTGCGGCGACCGCGATCGAATACGCCGTCGCCAGCCACGCGATCTGGCCGCCGCTCACCAGGACGATGACGACCGTGACGCCCGCGCCGAGATCGATCGCGCGGGTGGTCGTGCCGAACCGGGGATGTCTGCGGCCGAAAGCCTCCGGCACGATGCGGCTGGCTGACAGGCGACCCACGAGCCGCTCCGCGTCTTCGAGCGCCGCATGCGCCGCCGGCACCAGCAGCAAGAACGCCGCGCCGATCAACGAGGCTGCGAGCAGGTCGGTGGCCCACCCCGGGCCGGCGAGGCGCCGAGCCATGTCCGTCAGTGCGGCGTCCGGGGCGAGGTGGTCGAGGGGCGCGGGAACGATCGCGATGAACAGGAACGCCGGCAGTGCGCAGGTGACGAGCGAGAACACGACGACGAGGAGCCCGGTCCGCTGGAGCGCCTGCATTCTGGGCGGCGGGAACTCGTGCGCGGCGCGGGCGAGCGAATCGCCGCCCCCGATGGCCGGGAGCGCCAGTCCAAGCCCGAGCAGGCATGGCACCAATAAGGAGGAGATCGACCAGGACGCCGCTTCGCCTGGGGGCATCGACGGCAGCAGGGCGGCGAATGGTGCCGGGTGCCCGGCCACCGTAATGAACGCCCACGCGGTCATGACGACCAGCACGCCCACGCCGACCCACACGCCCCGCGCGATGGCCGTCGGGGCCAGATCGATCCCGGATCTCGCGCGAATCCAGAGCAGGCCGATCACGAACACCGCGACAAGCGCGACGAGCTCGTCCGCGGTCAGCCGGCGCGCGGGCTGCCAGATGGACACGAAGTCCAGGGCCGGGCTGACCGCGTAGCGGCCCACGACCACGCACGCGAGCGCCACGAGCACCCATCGCTCGGCGAGCACCGCGGCCGATGACAAGCTCACCGATCTTGGGCCGAAGGCACGTTCCGCCCGTCCCACGAGGCCACCGGGGATGAGGAATCCCCAGCTTTCCGCATCGATCGCGCGGACGAACGCGCCGACGAGGCAGGCGGCCAGGACGAACCAGGGCGCCGTGTCGCCCATGGCCGATCGCTCGAGGCCGATCAGGAAGAACGCGGCGACGCCGAGCTCGGCGATCGCGAGTGCGGCCGCCTTCCACACCGACATGAACGACAACAGCGCGGTGGCGGCGACCACCACGCGGATCGGTCGTGTCGGTGTCGAGTTCGGCGACGGCAAAACATGTGAATCTTAGCGCTACTTCATGACGCCCGCGAAGAAGAGTGCGAGCTCGATGACGAGGATCAGCACGATCACCAGCTCGAGCAGATTGGCCTGCGACATGCCGGTCTGCTCGACGGCGAAGCGATTGATGTCGTCGAGTGTCTTCAGCTTCTCCTCGACGTTCTTCTTCCATCGATCGAGGCCCAGCCGGCCCGCCACAATCCCAAAGAGCCGCGCGGAGTAGATATCCCCCACGAACTTCACGGCGTTCTCGGTCCGGTCCGTGAGCTCGTTGACATCGAGGAACAGCGCCTGCAGATGCCGGGCCGTCCGGCTTCGCCTGCGGCCGGCGAACCGGTCGAGCCAGCGCTGCTGCTGCAGCTCCGCGTAGATGCGAGTCATCTCCGACTCGAGCAGCTCGTCGTGGTACCGCAGCTCGAGGAGCTGCGAGTTGGCCAGCTCGAAGATCTCGACCGCGGCGAGCGCCCCGGGTTCGCTGTCGAAGACGAACGCCGCATTCCAGGCCGGCACGACGAGGTCGGTCTCGAGATACGACAAGGCGCTGCGCAGGACCGCGTCACACTCCTGCTCGCTGAGCAGGGCGCGTTCGCCGCGCAGGAGCTGCGCGATGTCGCGGCCGTTCCGTTCCAGCAAGACCGCCGCGGAGATCGGAATGGCCGTCTCGGTGACGGCAAAGATGAGGTAGTCCTCGCTGAGAAACGTCTTGCGGACATCGGTCAGCGCCGGCGCCAGCTTCGCGACGATGTCCCGGCAGGCCGCGGTCGCCTTCTCTTCGAGCGGCTCGTTCTCGATCAGGGACTGCCCGAGGGAGACCAGATCGGACCAGCCGCCTCCGGCGAAGGGCTGCGCGAGCATCAGCGAGATGACGCCGTAGTCGTAGGCCTTGACGCGCACCTTGAAGCCGGCCATCTCGCCGCAGCCGAAGACGCGGCCGTCGGCGATGACCGGGGGTTGGGCGTACTGCAGCTTCGGCGGCCCGGCCGACTTGTCGTCGAAGCGCGCGACGCCGGCTTCGGTGCCGAGCAGCCGCCGCGTCACCTCGACGTCGATCGCCGCGGCGACGTCGAACAGATAGAGCGCGGTCACGATGCCGGACCGAATCTCGGACATGAGTCCGGTATCGTGCCGTACTTGCCGGCGCCCAGGCGCATCAGATCGGGTGCGAATTGGGCAGCGTACGTTACATCTCAGTACGTAGGGCGGACCGAACTTCGGTCCGCCATGGCGGACTAGAAACCGGTCCGCCCTACGTACTGGCCCGCCCTCGTCGAGCCGCGGGCCACTGGCACAACAGGGGAGGCAGCAGCCGTCGTGTCCCTCGAACGAGCGCGGCGGCGCGCCGGAATCTCCGCTCGCTCCGCTCGTTCCAGTGGAACCCGTACGCCTTCCGGAGTTCATCCGGCAGCAGCCCGAGCGTGATCAGCCGGGCCACCGAGAAGATGGGCGAGACGAGCGCGACTCTCGGTGCCAGCACGGCCGCGGCCATTCGGCGCGCGTCGTCGCCCACGGCAATCTCGCCGCGCCTGCGGGCCTCGTTCATGAAGGCTTCGACGCTGGCATAGGTCGCCGGGATCTGGTCGCTCGGCGCGCCGAGCTCGCGGGTGAGCCACGCGCCGCCGGCGGCGTACTGGTCCTTCTCGGCAGTGGTCAGGGGGCCGACGAGGCACTCATAGGTCAGCACCAGCGATTCGATGAGGGTGGTGTGCACCCAGATCAGCAGCCGGACGTCACGGGCGGAGTAGGGCGTGCCGGCGGGGAAGATGCCCGTCGTCGATCGCAGCTGTCCGTTCACTCGATCGTGAATGCCGTTGATGCGATCGACCACCCGCTGCGCCTCTGCGGGCGTGCCGAAGGTGAGGTCCAGCATGGCGCCGATGGTTTCGCGCGCCCGGCGGGTGTAGCCGCCGGCGCTGCTGTGGAAGCCGCTGTTGTCGCTGATGGCCGCGGCGATGAGCGGATGCGCGAGCTGCAACAGAATCGCGCGCCCCCAGCCGATGAGGACGACGACCTCGCCATTGATCTTCTTGCCAGCGGCGCTGCTCGGCGGAACGGTCACGAGCCCCGGACGCCGACGGCAAACACGTGCTTCAGTCCGCGGAAGAACAGCACGCCGTTCGAGATCGCTGGCGACGCCATCAGCACTTCGCCGACCGGGTTCGTTGAGAGCAGCTCGTACGTCGGACCGGCCTTGACGACGAAGACGTCGCCGTCTTCGCTGGTGAAATAGACCTTGCCGTCGGCGGCCACCGGCGACGCGCTGAACGAGCCGCCCGGCCCCAGCCGCTGCTGATACACGCGCGATCCGGTCTTCACATCGTAGGTGACCACGACGCCGTTGTTCTGCAAGACGTAGAGCTGATCGCGATACAGCACCGGCGTCGGGATGTACGGCCCGCCGCGTTTCATGCTCCAGGCGATCGCCGCGCTCGTCGTCTCCTCACCTTTCAGGGTGATGTCGCCGGCGGCGCCGGCTTTGATTGCCACGATCGGCTGCGCACCGCGGTACCCATTGGTGACGATGACGACGCCCGGTCCGACGATGGGTGTCGGGATCGCGATCTCCGAGTTGCCGGAGAACCGCCACAGCTCTTTGCCGGTCGCCGGATCGTAGCCGCGCGTGAACGTCGTCGCCTGCGTGACGAGCTCGGCGCGGCCCGCCGTCTCGAAGATCGTGGGCGTCGACCAGGAAGGGATTTCCTCACGCGAAGTACGCCAGACCGGCGCGCCGGTCGCGACGTCGAACGCCGCGATGAACGAGTTCTTCTGAATGTCGCACTGGACGATCACGAGGTTCTTCCAGATGATCGGCGAGCTGCCCAGCCCCCACTCGTAGTCGGGGTCGTAGAACCACCCGGAGTTGAGCACACCGAGGTCGCGCTTCCAGAGCAGCTTGCCGTCGACGTCGTAGGCGTAGAGCCCTTCGGAGCCGAACGAAACGATCACACGACGTCCGTCGGTCACCGGCGTCGGCGATGCCTGGCTCGACTTCGGATGCCGCTTCGTCTTGGGGATGCCCTCGTGCGCCAGCCGATCCCAGATCACTTTGCCGCTTTTCGCGTCGAGCGCCACGACCCGCCACGTGTGCTTGGTCTTGTCATCCACCGGCTCGACGTCGCCGTACTGTCCCGTGCGAATCGCGGCGTCCGGCTTGCTGCTGACGGCGGTCGAGACGAAGACGCGATCGCCCCAGACGATCGGGCTCGAGACGGCGACGCCAGGCACGGGCGTCTTCCAGAGAAGGTTCTCACCGGTACTGGCGTTCCACGTGACCGGCGTCGGCTTGTCGTCTGCCACGCCCGACGCGTTGGCGCCGCGGAAGGACGGCCACTGCTGCGCGGCGAGCGAGGCGGAGGCAACGACCCAGATCAGAAGAAAGCACAGACGGCGCATGTCACCCTCCGATTCGCGTGAAAGTATTCGGACCGATCACGAGGGCGGTGACCTTGTCGTTCTCGATGCGGAAGGTCACGCGCGCGCCCGGCGTATCGGGCGCCACGAAGGTCGTCGCATCGCGCGCGACCAGGCCGATGTTCGGCGGACCTCCCACTTTCGAGGCATCCAGCTTCAACTGGCCCGAGACGACAGCGACGATCACGTCGTTCCCGTTCGGCGCGCGAAACGTGCCGGCGTACTTCGCCAACTGCGCCTCGTCGAGCGTGAGCACCGGGTGTGGCTTGGCGCCGGCCGCTTCGAGCATCGCGACGAGGTCCGCCTTCTTGGCCCGGCTCGCGCTCTCCAGCGCATCCGACATCGTCGCCGGCGCGACACCGCCGATGTCGAGAATGACCTTGACCATCGGGGCATCGGACGCGGACACGGCGGCGTTGAGCGCGGCGTCCTTGCCCTGCGCGCCGGCCTTGAGCAGCAGGCCCACGATCTCGGCGTGCTCCGGCTTGCGCTTCTGCGCGGGACCGGACGCCCAACTGAGCGGCGTCGCGCTGTAGAAGGTGTCCTTGATGTTGACGTCGGCCTTGCGCGCGAGCAGGACTTTCACGACCTCGAGGTGCCCGTGGTCCGCGGCATAGAACAATGCCGTGACGCCGTAGCGAAACTTGGTGTTGACGTCCACGCCCTCGTCGAGCAGTTTGGTGACGGCCGTGGCGTCGCCGCGCCGAGCCGCGGCGGAGAAGGCGTCCGCCTTGTCGGGCGGGGCCGGGGTCTGTGCGCCGGCGACCGCCGGCGCCGAGAGCACGAAGAATCCGCAGATGAGAGCGAGCCGTGCGCGTGTCATGGCGTCCTCCGCGTTCTGATTCTAACTTCACTTCACGCGCGCCACGACCTCGTTCATCCAGTGTGAGACGACATGAATGATCGCGCGCTCGTCGGCGCCCGCGGCGCCCGGCCGCGCCACCATCACGAAGCGGCCGTCCTTGGCGACGTCGTACCCGCGCGAGGTCGATCGCGTAAACGGCGCCATCGGGAACAAGGGCGTCCCCGGGTTCCAGTCGAACGTGGCCGGACGCGGCGATGGCTTGACCGCGACCGACATGAGATCAAGGCTGCGGCCCAGGCGCCCGCGCACGTAGAAGAGCTCCTTGCCGTTACGCGACCACGCCGGCCACATGGCGCCGCCCTGCGAGATCTGGGAACGGGAGTCGCCGACGTTCGGAAACGGCCGGACGAAGACCTCCCACTCGCCACTTTCGTTCGCCTCGTACGCGATCCACTTGCCGTCCGGCGAGAGCACGCCGCTCGTGTTGGCGTAGTTCGCGGAGATGAGCGGTGGCAGCGCGTCCTTCGGCGCCGGCGGCGGCGCCGCGGGCGACAGCGGGAGGAGGCTCAAATAGAACTGACTGCGGAAGTTGAGCAGGAGCAGCGACTCGCCGTTCGGCGAGACAGCCATGGGCATCAGCCCCGTCGATCCCTTGGTTACGGGCTCGGCGTCCCGGGTCAGATCGGCGCGCCGCCGCATGATGTTGAGCACGCCATCCAGCTCGCTCGAGAAGAGCAGCTCGTCGCCGAGCGGCGGGACCCACACCGGTGCAATGTCGCGGACCTCTGCCACGGTCACGCGCGTCTCCGTGGATCGGTGCAGGTCCCAGATGTAGATATCCTCGCCGGTCTCTCCGCGCATCTCGGTCGCGACGCGCGTGTCGTCCGGCGACAACCGCGGCGAGTAGTAGCCCCGCTGCGGGGCGGCGATCTTCTCGGCTTTGCCCGTGCGATCGACCCAGACGAGCTCGAGCTTGTTCTCGGATGCGCCTTCCAGGTAGGCGAGCGTGCCGGACTCCGAGACCGAGTACTGAGCGCCGGCGCTCGGCGGCGCCGTCCGCACACTCTGCACGAGCGGCACGGGCGTGCCTCGCACGGTCAGCGTTCCCGCATCGAACGCGATGCCGAAGATCGTCGAGCCCTGATAAAACACGAGGCGTCCGCCCGCCAGCAGCCGGCCCGATGTGCCAGGTGCCAGCACTTTGCGATCGGTGGTGCCCAACCTCTGCACGACGACCTGGCCGGCATCCCATGTTCGGACGGCGAGCGTGAAGAGCAGGAGCCGGCCGTTGTCGATGAGCTGCGGCTGCGCGACGATTTCACCCTTGCTCGCGTCGGCGGTGACGAGTGTCTCGGCCGTGCCACCGGTATCCACCACCGCGCGAATCTCGGCGCGCGTGCCCCACACGATCTTTCCAGCATCCCAGCTCATGCCTAACGGGTTGCCGGCCTCGCACAAACGCGTGGGTGTGCCGCCGGTGATCGGGATTCGCCACATGTGGCCAGCCGTATCCGTCGTCCCCGTCAGTCCGCCAGACCAGTAGGCGACCCACTCACCATCCGGTGAAAAGACCGGTTCGGCCGGGTTCGTGGCCGTCCCCGGAATTGGCTGAGCCGTGAGCTCCTCCATGTTCCGCACGTAGAGCTGGTTGTTCGCGACGTAGACCAGCTTCGAGCCGTCGCGTGACAGCGCCAGCACGCGCCGGCCGCCTCGGGTGAATCGCAGGTCCTCGGGCAGAACGTCGGTGAAGCGCGTGACCACGCTGGGCGGCGCGGGCGCGGTCTTCGCGATCCACGCGACGCCCGCGCCGAGGGCCCCCACGACGAGCGCCCCGGCCGCATACCCGAGCCGATCGCGCCGCTTGCGACGCGCGATGACCGGTGCCGGCACGCCGGCGGCCGATCCGGCTTCCTCGATCCACTTCAATTGCAGCGCGAGATCGTGCGCGGTCTGGAATCGATCGTCCGGACTCTTCGCGAGACACGTGCGGACGACGCGGCCGAGTGCCGGCGGCGTCATCGGCTGCAGCTCGGCCATTGGCGGCGGCTGCCTCTCGAGGATCGACGCGATCAAGCTCGCCTGGCTCTTGCCGTCGAAGGCGTGCCGGGCCGTGACCATCTCATAGATCACACAGCCGAATGCCCAGATGTCCGAACGCGCGTCGGCCTCGCCGCCCTCGATCTGTTCGGGCGACATGTATTGAAACGTTCCGAGAAGACTCCCGCGCGAGGTGAGCGGCACCGTCGCGCTGGGCGGCGGGGTGGTCAGGAGTCGCGTTTCAATCGAGTTGGCCGAGTTGGTCGAGACGACACCCGGCTTCGCGAGGCCGAAGTCGAGGAGCTTCGACCCACTCGCCGTCAGCATGATGTTGCCAGGCTTGAGATCGCGATGGATGATGCCCTTGCGATGCGCGGTGTCGAGCGCCTCGGCCATCTCGACGGCGATCGGCAGCACCTGATCCGGGGGGAGCGGACCCTTCTTGAGGCGTTCGGCCAGCGTCTCGCCCTCGAGGTGCTCCATGACGAGGTACGACACGGAGATCGCGCCGACCGTGCTCTCGCCGACGTCGAACAGCACGCAGATGTTGGGGTGATTGAGCTGCGAGATCGTTTTGGCTTCGCGCTCGAACCGCGCGCGGAACTCCGGATCGGCCGCGGCGAACTCGGGCAGGATCTTGATCGCGACGGTGCGCTCGAGCCGGGTGTCGCGGGCTTTGTACACTTCGCCCATTCCCCCCGCACCGATGGCGCTGATCACTTCGTACGGGCCAAGTCGGGTCCCTGTGCTCAGCGCCATCGGTGCGCTCCGGAATGGGCGAAGTCGGTCTGCTTCAAGAATTGGCGTGGGGCCCCACCCCCACGCCACGAACCGCGCCTCGGCTCGCGGACTCGCTCGGCGCGGCGGCCGCGGGCGCTCATGCCGCCACCGATGGCGCTGAGCACTTCGTACCGGCCGAGTCGCGCGCCGACGGTCAAAGGCATCGGTGGAGTGTAGTGCAGGCCGTCGGCCTGCGCCGGCAAGTTACTCGTTCGCCGGGACGACCTGCACCGCCGCGTCTTTCACTTCTTCGAGGAAGCGGTTGAGGATGGACCCGCGCCACAGAATCTCGAGGCGCGATCGGGCGGTCTGGCCGAAGATCACGTGCGTGATGCCTTCGCGTTGCGCGAAGGCGATGAGGCCGTCGGCGGGACGGTCTGCCTTCACGCGCACGACCGTGGCGCCCAGGCTTTCGGCGAGCGAGATGTTCTGTTGCAGCGTTTCGAGGCTGGCATTCGAGATGCGTCCCGGCTGTTCGACCGGCGTCTCCACGTAGACGGCGTACCATCGCGCGCCCAGCCGGCCGGCGATGCGGGCACCGGTGCGGAGAACACGCGGCGCGACGGCGCTCGCGCTCATGCAGACCATCACGCGCTCGGGAATCCACGCGGGCTCGAGCCCCTCCTGCGCGCGGTAGCTCGCGGCCTTCTCGCCGACTTCGTCCGCCACCGCCCGCAGCGCCAGTTCGCGCAGCGTGGACAGATTGCCCTTGCGAAAGAAATTGTTCAGCGCCTGTTCGATCTTCTCCGGCTTGTAGACCTTGCCCGCACGGAGCCGGCTGCGGAGCTCGTCCACCGTGACGTCCACGTTGATGACCTCGTCCGCACGGTCGAGGAACGTGTCGGGCACGGTTTCACGCACCCGCACGCCGGTGACGCGCGCCACCGCGTCGTTGAGCGTCTCCAGATGCTGGATGTTCACGGCGGTCAGCACATGAATGCCCGCGTCCAGGATGTCGCCGACATCCTGATACCGCTTCTCGTGCTTGCCGCCCGGGACGTTCGTGTGCGCCAGCTCATCGACGACGGCCATCGCCGGCCGGCGCTTGATGATCGCGTCGACGTCCATCTCTTCCATGACGACGTTGCGGTAGTCGACCTTGCGACGGGGAACGACCTCGAGGTCGCCGATCTGCGCCTCGGTGTCCGGCCGGCCGTACGTCTCGACGAAGCCGACGACGACGTCGACGCCGGCGCGCTTGATGGCATGCGCCTCACGCAGCATCGCGTAGGTCTTGCCGACTCCTGGCGCAGCGCCGATGTAGATGCGCAGCTTGGGGCGCGCTTCGGCTTTGAGCCGGGCCAGGATCGCTTCGGGGTCGGCCGCGCCCGTCATTTTTTCGGATACCGCGCGTCCAGCGCCAGATTCAGCAGAAGGACATTCACCGTGGGCTCGCCGAGGACGCCAAACTGTCTCGGTGTCGTCTGGTGGTCCACGAGTTGACGAATCGCCTCTTCGCTCGCACCGCGCTCCCGGGCGACCCGCGGGACTTGGAAGCGCGCCGCCGCCGGCGAGACGTGCGGGTCGAGTCCCGACGCGGACGAGGTCACGAGATCGATGGGGACGGGCATCGACGGATTCTCGGCCTTGGCCTCGGCCACCCGCGCGGCCACGGCATCGGCCAGTTTCTGGCTCGTCGGCCCCAGATTGGTGCCGCTCGAGGCTGACGCATCGTACCCGTTCGCGCCCGCGGCGGACGGACGGGGATGGAAGTAAGCGGGCGACGAGAACGGCTGGCCAATGATCGCCGACCCGATGACGATGCCCTGGTCATTGGTGATCAGCTGGCCGTTCGCTTTCTCGGGGAACAGCAGTTGGGCGAGGCCTGTGACCGCGAGCGGATACGCCACGCCGAACAGCAGCGTGGTGACGACGGTCATGAGTATCGCGACCACTAAGTTTCTGACGATGTTCATGGATACATCTCTGAATTTACGATTTGGGGATTGGGGGATTTGGCGATTAACGTGCAAGGAGTTTTCGTAATCTCCCAGTCCACCAATCTCCCAATCCTCAAATGCCTCAAGCCAACCTCAGTGTCGTAATGATCACGTCAATCACCTTGATCCCGAGAAACGGCGCGACGACCCCGCCGACGCCGTAGACCAGCAGATTCCACCGGAGCAGCGCCGACGCGCTCATCGCGCGGTACTTGACGCCGCGCAGCGCGAGCGGCACGAGGGCGACGATGATCAGCGCGTTGAAGATGACGGCCGACAGAATCGCGGACTCGGGCGTCTTGAGCTGCATGACGTTCAGCGCCATCAGCGCCGGAAAGGCGACCGCGAACATCGCCGGGATGATTGCGAAGTACTTCGCGACGTCGTTCGCAATCGAGAACGTCGTCAGCGCCCCCCGCGTGATCAGAAGCTGCTTGCCGATCTCGACGATGTCGATGAGCTTGGTCGGGCTCGAGTCGAGATCGACCATGTTGCCGGCTTCCTTGGCTGCCTGGGTGCCGGTGTTCATCGCCACGCCCACGTCGGCCTGCGCCAGCGCGGGCGCGTCGTTCGTTCCGTCGCCGGTCATCGCCACGAGCTTGCCGGCCGCCTGCTCCTTCTTGATGAGCTTCATCTTGTCTTCCGGCGTGGCCTGCGCCAGGAAGTCGTCGACGCCCGCTTCCTTCGCAATCGACGCGGCCGTCAGCGGGTTGTCGCCGGTGATCATCACCGTGCGAATCCCCATGGCGCGCAGCTGCGCGAACCGTTCGCGGATGCCGCCCTTGACGATGTCCTTCAGGTGCACGACGCCAAGCGGACGCGACCGGTCGGCCACGACGAGTGGCGTGCCGCCCGACCGTGCGATGCGATCGACAATGGCAGTCAGTTCCTTGGGAACCGCGCCGCCGTTGGCTGTGACGTAACTCTGAATGGAGTCGGCCGCGCCTTTGCGAATCGCGCGGCCTTCGATGTCGACGCCGGACATCCGCGTCTGGGCCGTGAAGGCCGTAAACGTCGCCTTCACCGACGCGAGCTCCCGGCCGCGAATGCCGTACTTCTCCTTCGCCAGGACGACGATAGATCGGCCCTCTGGCGTCTCGTCGGCGAGCGAGGCGAGCTGCGCGGCATCCGCCAGCTCGCGATCGGTGACGCCGGGAAGCGGCACGAACTCCGTCGCCTGGCGATTCCCGAACGTAATCGTGCCGGTCTTGTCGAGCAGCAGCGTGTGGACGTCGCCCGCGGCTTCGACCGCCCGGCCGGACATCGCCAGCACGTTGCGCTGAATCAGCCGGTCCATGCCGGCGATGCCGATCGCGGAGAGCAGTCCGCCGATCGTCGTCGGGATGAGGCAGACGAGCAGCGAGATCAGCACGAACAGTGACTGCGGGGCTCCGGAGTAGATCGCGAATGGTTGCAGCGTGACCACGGCGAGCAGGAAGACGATCGTGAGGCCGGCCAGCAGGATGTTCAGCGCGATCTCGTTCGGCGTCTTCTGGCGCTCGGCGCCTTCGACGAGCGCGATCATGCGATCGAGGAAGCTGTGGCCGGGGTCGGCCGTGACGCGCACCTTGATCCAGTCCGACAGCACCTTCGTACCGCCGGTGACCGCCGATCGGTCGCCGCCGGATTCGCGAATGACGGGTGCCGACTCGCCGGTGATCGCTGACTCGTCCACCGACGCGACACCCTCGACAATCTCGCCGTCGGCCGGGATGAACTCGCCGGCCTTCACGAGCACGAAATCCTCCCGGCGCAGTGCCGGAGCGGGCACGTCTTCCGTCGATCCGTCCGGGCGCAGCCGATGACCAACGGTTTCGGTCTTCGCGCGGCGCAGCGTATCGGCCTGGGCCTTGCCCCGGCCTTCGGCCATGGCTTCCGCGAAGTTGGCGAAGAGCACGGTGATCCACAGCCACAGCGTGATTTGGAGCTCGAACCCGAGACCGGGACGGCCCTCCACCGCGTCCGCGACGAGCTGCATCGTTGTAATCACGCTGCCCACGAGGACGACGAACATCACCGGATTGCGCGCCATCACCCGCGGATGGAGCTTGCGGAACGACGCGGCGATGGCCGGCCGGACGATCTTCGGCTCCCACAGGTTCAGGGATTTCTGACTCGTAGACATTCCCAATCTCCCAATCTCCCAATCCCCAAATCCCAAATTCAGAAAGTCTTTCCCTGCCCCATGAGCAGGTGCTCAACAATCGGTCCCAAACTGAGCGCCGGAAAGAACGTCAGGGCGCCGACGATGAGAATCACGCTGACGAGCAGCCCGGCGAAGAGCGGTGTCGTCACCGGGAACGTGCCCGACGACGGCGGCGCGGGCTTCTTGCGCGCGAGACTTCCGGCCAGCGCGAGCATCGGAATGATCATGAAGAAGCGCCCGAGCAGCATCGCGATACCGAGACTCACGTTGTATCAATCAGTGTTGGCGTTCAGCCCCGCGAAGGCCGAACCGTTGTTGCCCGTGGCCGAGACGAAGGCGTAGAGAATCTCGCTGAGGCCGTGCGGTCCGCTGTTGTTGAGGCTGGAAGTCCCGAAGGACGAAGACACGACCGAGATGGCGGACGGCGTGAGAATGGTGGCGCAGAGAATCAGCAGCGCCAGCATCGCCATCTGCACTTCGAACGCCTGGATCTTCTTGCCGAGGTACTCGGGCGTGCGGCCCACCATCAAGCCGGCGATGAACACGGCGAGGACGACGAACAGCAACATGCCGTAGAGTCCGGCGCCGACGCCGCCGAAGATGACCTCGAGCATGATGTTGACGAGCGGCACCATGCCGCCGAGCGGCGTGAACGAGTCGTGCATGCTGTTGACCGCGCCGCAGCTCGCGGCCGTCGTCACGGTCGCAAAGAGCGCGGAGTTGGCGATGCCGAACCGGCACTCCTTGCCCTCCATGTTGCCGCCGGCTTGGAGCGCACTCGCCTGTTGATCGGTCCCGGCGAGAATGGGATTGCCGCGCGCCTCCGACCAGTACGCGGTGGTCGTGCCCGCGAGAAACAAGAACGCCATCGCGCCCCACACGGCCCAGCCGTGCTTCTGCGAGCCCGTCATGCGGCCGAGCGTGTAGGTGAGGCCCGACGAGATGGCGAAGATCATGAGCATCTCGAGGAAGTTCGTGAGCGGTGTCGGGTTCTCGAATGGATGCGCGCTGTTGGCGTTGAAGAAGCCGCCGCCGTTGGTGCCGAGCTCCTTGATCACTTCCTGCGACGCGACCGGACCTTGCGCGATCACTTGTTGGGCGGGCTGAAGCCCGCCCCTACGTCCGTCAGCGGCCGATGCCTCGAGCGTCGTGACCCGATCGTACGGCCGCAGATTCTGAACGACTCCTTGCGACACGAGCACGAGCGCGCCGACGAGGCAGAGGGGCAGGAGCACCCACAGGCCCGCGCGGGTCATGTCGACCCAGAAATTACCAATCGTGTCGCGGCCCTTCGCCGCGATTCCGCGGACGAAGGCGATGGCGAGCGCGATGCCGGCGGCTGCCGACACGAAGTTGTGGTACGCGAGCCCCGCCATCTGCGTGAGGTAGCTCATCGTCGCCTCGCCGACGTAGGCCTGCCAGTTCGTGTTGGTGGTGAACGAGGCCGCGGTATTGAAAGCGAGCGCGGGCGGCACGGCTGCGAGACCCTGTGGATTGAGCGGCAGCACCGCCTGCAGTCGCTGAATCAGGTACAGCGCGACCATGGACACGACGCTGAAGACGAGCAGGCTGGCCACGTACTCGGTCCAGCGCATCTCGCGCAATTCGTCGACGCGTGTCACGGCGTAGATCAGTCGCTCGACCGGGCTGAGGACAGGATCGAGAAACGTGCGCTCGCGTGAGAAGACGCGCGCCATGAACACGCCGAGCGGCTTCGTCACGAGGAGCACGGCGCCGAAGAAGAGCGCGATTTGGAGCCAACCGTTCAACGTCATGTCGGACTCTTAGGACTCTTAGGACTCTTAGGACTCTTAAAACCTCTCGGGCTTCAGCAGCGCGTACCCGAGGTACCCGAGCAATGCGACGGCCACGATGAGCGCACCGATCGTTCCGAGCGTCATTGGCGCCTCACTGTTCCAACCGTTCGCACACGCGAACGTAGGCGGCCGCGATCACGAAGAACGCGACGGTGACGACGACAAAGATCAGGTCGGCCATGACTACCAGGCCCCTTTCTTTCCGCCGACCCACCACACGAACCCAACGAGCGCCGTGTTCTGGCTGGTTCTGAGCGGATCGGTCACGGCCGGGCCGGGGAAGAACGCCGTGTTCGACCAATCGCGGCGGAACTCACCGCGCGCGAGGAAGCCCTCGCCGAGCTTGCGCTCGTATGTCAGCGTGACCTCCTGAAGGTCTTGAGCGACGCCGCCGAACAGGCCGCCGTCGTCGAGATATTCGTAGCGCACGGCAAGGGCGTCCGCAGCGCTCGCCTGATATCGCGCGTACACGCCGGTCCCGACGAGCGCCGTAACGGGATCGCCCGAGAGCAACTGGTTCGTCGTCCGATTCACGTCGAATGCGAACGAGACCCCGTCCGTCGGTGCGTACGCCACGTACGTGTCGAACACACGGAACCAGCCATTCGGCCCGCCGGGGGCGCCGCCGTCCGGCTGTTCCTGGCCCGCGTAGTAATTGATCGTCCAGCTCACGTTCTTGACGGGCGTGACGACGGCCATGAACTGATTCGACTTGAACTCGTTGAATTCCTCGGTCTCCTGAACGCCGTTCGTCAGCATGTAGCCGAGCGTCACCTTGTCGCTGATCGGCGCCGTCACGCGAAGACCGCTGTGGTAGAACGGCAGAAAGTTGAACAGATACGCGCGCGAGAAGTTGAAGTTGTCTTTCGCGTAGTTCGTCTCGAATCCGAGGCTCGAGGCGAACTTGCCGAAGTCCATCCGGACGGCGTGCGTGCCGGGGAAGACGTACGAGCCGTACGCCTGCCACACGTTTTGGTAGACCTCGGGGCGCGGCTCGTTCACCGGCGATCCCTGGACCGTGCTCGTGGCTTGACCGAACTGGAGGTCGAGCCGCAGACCAAACGGACGGTTCTCTGTGCGATCCGGTGCGCTTTCGATCGCCAGTGCCGCCTGTTGAATGCCGAACGTGTTCGCCCGCGTGTCGTACGCGCGGAGCACGTTCACGCGGTTGGCCGGGCGATTCCAGTTGTATTCGTAGTAACCCTCGAACGTGACGTTGAAGGTCAACGACTTGAACGGATCCGGTGCCGGCGCCGGTGGCGCGGGTGGCGCCGTTGTCTGGCCAAACGCGAGTCCTGCCGTGAGTCCGATGACGCCGAGCGCTTGCAAGGCGAGAGTGCGGGTGCGCATCAGTCCACCGTAAGGTGTGCTGGCAGAAAGATTGCCGGAAGACTCCCTGAGAAGTGCCTAAGAACGCCCGTGCCATCATTAGCGGCGACGAGGCACACCATGACTTTCATCTGGTTGTATGTTGCGACGTCGCTCTTGCTGGGAATCGCAGCGCCTGTTCAGGCGTCTTCCGACGAGGCTGTCAGCGTCACCAGCTCGAACCTGTCGCTTTCGGGCTCACTCCGTCTACCAGCCGTGACGAGCAAGGTGCCCGTCGGGCTCATCATCGCCGGGTCGGGCCCCACCGATCGCGACGGCAACTCGCCGATGCTGCCGGGCAAGAACAACGCTTACAAGCTCCTGGCGGACGCGCTGGCCGCGCAGGGGATCGCCTCGGTGCGCTACGACAAGCGCGGCATCGGCAACAGCGTCCCTCCCGGCATGAATCAAGCCGATCTGCGTTTCGAGATGTACGTCGACGATGCGGCGGCGTGGATCGCGAAGCTGCGATCCGACGGCCGATTCTCGACCATCACCGTGATTGGGCACAGCGAGGGCTCGCTCATTGGCATGCTCGCCGCGAGCCAGGGCAAGGCCGACGCGTACGTCTCAGTGGCCGGGATTGCAAAGCCGGCCGGGCAGATCGTTCGGGATCAGTTGCGCCCGCAAATCGGCTCGATGGCGGCGTTGTGGCAGCAGAACGAGACCATTCTTGCGTCGCTTGAAGCAGGCAAGACCGTCGATCCGCTGCCATCGCCGCTGGCGACCGTACCCGGACTCGCGGGGCTCTATCACCCGAGCGTGCAGCCGTATTTGATTTCGTGGTTCAAGTACACGCCGTCGGCGGAGATCGCGAAGCTCTCGATGCCGATGCTCATTCTGCAGGGCACGGCGGACATCCAGGTGGGCCTGGCGGAAGCGAATGCCCTCAAAGCCGCCGCGCCGCGCGCGCAGCTCGTGGTGGTCGAGGGCATGAACCACGTGCTGAAGCACGTCGTGGATATGGCGCAGCAAGCCGCGTCGTACTCGGACCCGGCGTTGCCGATCGTCCCGGACGTGCCGAACGCCATCGCCTCGTTCATTCGCACCGTCAAGTAACTACTGCCCGCGCGCGACCTTCGGTCCGCGCTTCGCCAGCGCGTCCTGGAGGCTGCGCAGGCGCTCCTCGCAGGCGTTCGTCAGCGCCGGCTTCTGGCTCAGCGACAGGGCCAGAGAGTGGACGTTGGTGTTGCGATGCGAGAGCACAAGGATCTCGGCGTGCAGCTCCATGAACCTGTTCAGCGCGGCCGTCGCGGCGGCGAGTTTCGGACGCGATGCCGGCGAGGCGACCGTGGCGAGTGACTGCAGCGCGCTTCGCGCCGCGGCCTCCGACGCCGCCATCCGCTTCTCCAATCGCGCCATCGCCTGGTCCTCAGGCTCGGCAATGTGCGGCGCCTGCAGCACCTGGATGTCCCGCAGGGCCGCCAGCGCTGAGGACACCAGCGCGCGGACGTGCCAGGCATCAGTCCCGGACGCAGACGCTGCGACGGACTCCAGCGCGTCTCGGAAGGCGTCCGCGGCATCCTGCGCTGGTCCGAACGAGAGCCGCTGCGCCTTGAGGTTCGTGTTCAAGACGGCGAGCTCGAGGATGCGGCGGTCCAGCGCGTCGTACTCGGCGAATCGGCCCACGAATTCCTCGAGGAGATGGGATTCATCGGCGTACTTCAGGCGCTCGAAGATCGGTCCCAGCGCGTCGACATCCTTCTTCACCGCCTGCTTCGCTTGTTCCGCCTCGCGGGCAAAGGCGATGGACGTTTCATCCGTGTCCGCCATCACCGCACGGTTGGATGCATCCGCGGCTTTGCTGAATTGCACGTGGAGGTTCGCCGAGATCTGGCGCGCCTCGGCCAGTTGCGCGAATGCCGCATTGACATCGCCGCAGCCGGCCGCGGCGCCCGCGCAAATTGCGGCGGAGCACACCGCACGACAAAGCCGCATCTTCCTGCGCATCATTCCCAGACCGTAGCACCCCGCTGCCGGGGCGCACGGACTTTCAGGCACTTCTTAGGAGGGTTTCCTGGTTGCCCGCGGGAGTCGGAGCCCGGATCGATTTGTAGAGTTCACGATCCAAACCGATACCCGACCCACGGCTCGCTCTGCACGTATCGAGGGTGCGAGGGATCGGGCTCGATGCGCTTGCGCAACTGGCGGACCAGCACCCACAAGTGCTCCGGTTGATTGACGGCGTTCGGTCCCCAGATCGCCTTGAGAATCACGCGATGCGTCAGGACGCGGCCCGCGTTGCGCGTGAGCAGCGCGAGCAGATCGAATTCCTTCGGCGTCAAGCGGAGCTCTTCGCCGGCACGAACGACGCGGCGGCGATCGAAGTCGATCAGGAGGTCGCCGGCCTCGACCTGGCCGGTTTCCGGTTCGTCTGGCTTGAAGCCGCGCCGCAGCGCCGTGCGAATTCGCGCCAGCAGCTCCTCCGGGCCGAAGGGCTTGGTGATGTAGTCGTCGGCGCCTCGATCGAGGGCCTCGACCTTGTCGCGCTCGGCGCCCCGGGCCGAGAGCACGATGATCGGCGCTTCTGATTTGGCGCGGATGCGCCGGCACACCTCGCCGCCTTCCATGTCGGGCAGACCGAGATCGAGCACGACGAGGTCCGGCGCCCATGCGTCGAACTCCGACAGGGCTTGCGCCGCGGTGCTCGCGGCGCGCACTTCATAGCCGCGCGATCCGAGGAGCGGCGTCACCGACCGCTGAATGGCGCTCTCGTCGTCGACGAGGAGGATTCTCGCCGCGCGCGTCATGAGGTCTCCGCCGCCGGCTCAGCCTGCCGCGTCGGTGCCGCGATGGCGAGCGAGAACGCCGCGCCGCCATCGGGAAGGGTTTCGGCCCACACGCGTCCGCCTTCGACGGCCAGCAGGCCGCGCGCGATCGCGAGACCCATGCCGGAGCCGGGCAGGCCCTGGGCTGCGGTGCCGCGATAGAAGCGATCGAACAGGCGCGGGAGATCCTGCGCCGAGATGCCCGGGCCGCGATCCCGAACTCTGAGGCTCAGTCCCTCGGGTGAGGTTCCCGCCGTGACCGCAATCGGGGATCCCGCTGGTGAGTACGCGGCGGCATTCTCCAGCAAATGCGCCAGCGCCGCGGACGTGAGACGCGGATCGACGTAGACGAGGTCCGACCCTTGCTCGTCGAGTTCGATGGGGTGCTGCCGGAGCGCGTGACTGACGTAGGCGCGCGCGGCGTCGACGACCTGTGACGGGTGTACCCATTCGCGGGTGCTCGCGACCGCGCCGGCGTCGATGCGCGCCATGTCGAGGATGTTCTCGAAGAGGCGGGACAGGCGCGCGACTTCGTGGCGCACGATCTCACTCTGCTCGCGCCGCTGATCGTGCCCCAGCCAATCCGCCTGCAGGTTGCCCGCGGCGACGCGGATGGCCGTGAGCGGCGTCTTCAGGTCGTGTGCCAGCGACGCGAGGAGCGCCGACTTGAGCTCCTCACTCTGGCGGGCGAGCTCGGACGACCTGCGATCCTCGAGGAACTGCGCGCGCTCGATCGCGATGGCGGCCACGCCGGCCACGGCGTCGAGCGAGCCCGGCTCCAGCGCGCCCACCGGGGCCGCGAGGATGCCGATCGCCCGCACGCCCAGTCGCAACGGCACCAGCCGGACGTCATGGCCGCCCGCCCGAACGATCTGATGACCGGAGTACGTGCGTTCGCGTGCGTCGAAC
>Ga0137427_10000017_pt1 | contig 88326 bp, 73 predicted proteins | sample EasRivERMZT700_2_FD_102309 | JGI IMG/M metagenome (GOLD analysis project Ga0137427, IMG submission 102309) | Soil microbial communities from meander-bound floodplain in the East River, Colorado, USA - East River MetaG ERMZT700_2 | ecosystem: Environmental > Terrestrial > Soil > Floodplain ...
GACTGGTAAGGTTCTGGCTGTTTCACAGTTTCTTCAGGGTTTCCTCACGACTCGCCGGCACCCCGGCTCGCATACTCGCGAGCGTGAGGTGCCTGATGTCGCCACGAACGCTGCCGGTCCTGTTGGTGTCATTACTCGTCGCGCCCGCAGGGGCTTTCGCCCAGGATCAAGTGGCTTTTCCGAAGACGACCGTCCAGATTCGGCCTCGTCCGGTCGAGACGCCGAACACCGAGGTCGTCATTCTGACGCGCGACGGCACGCGGGTTGTCGGCGACGTCATCTCCTCGACGGCGGATCACATCGTCGTTCGAACGCCGACGGGCATCCGGATCGTGCGGCGCAGCGACATCACGCGCGCCGAGGCGGCGCGCCGCGAGCAGGCCCGCAAGACGTCGCAGAAGATCGGCCGCCGTGTGGCGTCGAACCTCCACGAGCCGCCGAAGCGTGGCGAGACGCGTTTTGGATTGTTCCCGCTGGTTCAGACCGGCGTGACCGACCAGATCTCCATTGGCGTGACGCCGCTGATTCTGCCGCACGGCCGGGCGGCGATCTTCGTCACGGGGCAGCTGCGCATTCCCCGGCCGAACGGAATGAGTTACACGGCCGGCCTGCTGCACTCCGAGTGGCTCGGTCACGGCCGTTTCGGATTCGCGTCCGGCAGCGTCACCAAGCGAGGCGAGCATGCCAGCGTGACGGCCGGACTGCTCGTGCCGTACGCCCAGACGCGGGACTTCGGCGGCAAGATGGTCCTCGTGCGGTTCGGCGGCGGCCACACCATTCGGCGGTCCAGCTACCGCGTGAATGCCGACGCGATCGCCTCCGTTCACGGGGGCGTCGTCACGACCACGATCGGACACGCGGCCAACAAGACGTCCTGGTCCGCGGGCGTGATGACGCTCGTGCACCACGGCCAGGTCAAGCGCGTCGTGCCGGTGTTCAATCTGGGCGTGCGGTTCTGATCCCGGGACGCGCTTGCGCGTCCCGGGATTGGCGGGGGCTAAAGCCCGCGCCTACGGCGGGCGATTTCCACAGTCCGGGGTCAGACCCTGCGCGGTGGAAAACTCGCCACGGCCGACCTCTGACAACGGACTGTGGAAATCAGATCGAACTCGGCGCGCGCCGAGTTGGGTGCGGGCGTCGTGCGGCCGCAGTTAATTAGGCAGGCTACTTTGAGAGTTGCCCCTGAGCGATGGCCCAGATCGCGATGCCAGCCGCGGCGAGGAGCCCGAAGAAGATGAGGGACGAGAGTTGACGGGCCTGTTTCGGAGCGCTCGCGCTAAGAAGCCGCCCCAGGAGTAAGCCTAAGAGCACCCCTCCGACGCCGCCGATGATGACTCCAACGAGGACTGACGCGGTTTGGTCGCTCATTGGGGGGATGCTACTTCACCCACACCTTAGCCCATGCGGCCTCTTAGAGAATTGTGACCCCGACCGACCCTGACCCCGCCGGTGGAACTGTCAGCGCATGCGAACTCGGCGCGCGCCGAGTTGCGCGCTCGGCAGGAGGCGGGAGCGGCGCGGGTAGTACAGCGCGCGAGAATATTTTTACGCACCGCATGTTTCCTGTTGACAGGTTTCCGAGCGTCAGTCGCTCCGCATCTCAGACGCGATCGTCGTCGCCGCTCTCACGGCATCGGCGCGTGCGTCAGACGACGGTAGTGCTCGCGAGTCTCGAACGAGATCTGGCCGGCGGATCGCCCCACACCGCGCCATCCGGACCGTCGCAGATCGGCCGTGGTATCAACGATCATGACGACGGAAATCGATCGCCTCTCTGACGAACTAGATCACCTGGCCGACGACGTCAATCGCCTGTTCGCGGACATCAGTCGCCTGCCTGACGACGCGCTTGTCGCGGAGACGACGCGCGTCGCTGGGGTCGCGCGCCAGGCGACCGCTGAGCTGGTCGCGTTGCTCGTGGAAGTCGAGCGGCGCAGCCTGCATCTGGCGCTTGGTTACGGGTCGATGTTCATGTACTGCACGCGCCTGCTGCGGCTGTCCGAACAGGCCGCGTACAACCGCATCACCGCGGCTCGCACGGCGCGGCGATTCCCGCGGGTGCTGGATCTTCTGGCCGAAGGGGCGCTGACGCTTTCGAGCCTGGACCTGCTCGCGCCGCACCTGACGGACGACACCGTCGAAACGATGCTCGAAGCGGCCAGTGGCCAGAGCACGCGTGCAGTCGGGAAGCTGATCGCCGCCTGGCACCCGCAGCCGGATCTGCCGACGACGCTGCGCGCGTTGCCGAGTGGCGCGGCGCGAAAAGAGGCGCCGTCGCCGGGTCCGCTCCTCGGCGTCGAAATCGAGGGTGACGGTGAGGCCGAGCGCAACAGCCCTGCGGCCGAGGCGCCGTCAGACAGGGCAGAAGTCCTCGTACGATCGCGACCTCGCGTCATCGTCGCGCCGATCGCGCCGACTCGCTACCTGTTGAAAGTCACCATCGGTCAAGACACGCACGACAAACTCCAGCGCGCTCGTGCCTTGCTTCGGCACTCAATCCCCGACGGCGACACCGACCAGATCCTGAACCGCGCGTTGAGCCTGCTGATCGACGACGTGGTTCGCACGAAGTGCGCGAGCACGTCGAAGCCCCGGCGGGCGGGGTCCAGGATCGGACGAGGCCGAGGCCGACACATCCCGGCGGCGGTGAAGCGCGAGGTCTGGCAGCGGGACGGCGGCCGGTGCGTGTTTGCTGGTGAGCACGGACTCTGCGGCGAGACCGCGTTCCTCGAGTATCACCATGTCGTCCCGTTCGCGGCCGGCGGGCCGACGGACATCGCCAATCTCCAACTGCGCTGTCGAGCTCACAATGCGTACGAGGCGACCCTGTCCGCGAGCGCGCTGGCGGCGGCGCGACGGTGACGCGCGCGCGCCAAGCCATGTGGGCCGCGCGACGTACGGCCCGTGCACGCCATCGGTAGAAGCGCGCCTCACAACTCGGCGCGCGCCGAGTTGGGCGTGGCGCAGGAGTCGGACTAATCCGCTACTTGAAGGTCCTCACGGCTTCGGCCACGCGTACCGCTGCGACCACTGAATGAACTCCGTGCCGCGCTGACGATTCGCGGCATCCGCGATCCACTCGCGTACGCCCTCGAGATTCGTGCGCTGGCTCACCCAGTAGACGAACGGCTCCGTGTACCTGCGCTTCTGCAGCTCGATGAAATACGGCGCGTAGTACGTCCACGCGAACGCAGTGCGTTCCGACGGTGCCTCGCCGGCGAACGACTGGAACCATCCATCGAGCAATTGCACCAGGAGCTGCGCCTGCGTGGGGCCTGGCGGGAGCAGGAGGGCCCCGGTCCGGCCGATCCCGAGCGCCAGATACTGCGGTGAAAAATCGCCTTCTGATGTGTCGGCGCTCCAGTTTGCGGGCACGGTGATGTTGCCGTCGGCGCCTCGAACCGCACTCTGCTGCAAGATGCCGAGCCACGCCTGATAGGCCTCGCCCGTCCGCGCGCTCGTGGGCTCGAGAATGAGAAAACGAGTCAGCGCCAGGATTCCCGGTGCCTTGTTCCCGCGGCGCATGAACAGCTTGCCCAGTTCGGCGTGGCTGCTGGCGTGGTTCGGATTGAGCAGTACGGCCTGCTTCAGGTTCGACTTGGCTTCCTCGTCATTGTTCTGGCGCCCAAGGGTGAGGCCGAGGTTGAAGTGGAGCAGCGCCGTCGGCTTGATGGCGAGGCCACGTTTGTAAATGTCGATTGCCTTCGCCGGCTCGCCCATGTCGTCGTGCGCCGACGCCATGAGCATGTAGAACGATGCGAGGTCCGGCGAGTCGTACTCCGCGCCGCGCATGGCGTACTCGAGGCCCTTCGCGTAGTCCTTCTTGCCCTGATACGAGTTGGCGATCTCGTAGAGCGCAATCAGACAGTCCGGGCTGTCCTTGAGGACCTCTTCATAGATCGCGATCGCCTCGTCGAACTTGCCCTGGTCGTGCAGGCGAATTCCCGCCCTCACCCGTTCAACCTGTGCCGCAGTCGGCGCGACAGGCGTCTTCGTGGGTGTCGCGGGTATCTGCGCCGGCGCTTGTGACGCCACCGGAAGCGCGAGACACCAGGCCATCAGCACTGCGAGTGATAGGGATTTCACAGCAGGAAGATTCTAGCTTCCGCTGTGCCCGCGTCGTCAGCGGACTCGCACGCCCGCCAGGATCACGATGCCGATGGCTGATTGAGGGCCGCGAGCGTTTGGGGGCCATGGGGAGGCCTCACGTAGACCGGGCTCGCCCTGGCGCCGCGGGCACGCTAGGATCCAACCCGTGCGCGGAGTCATGATCGCCCTGGTCTTCATCTGCGGCTGCGCGCTCGTTCTTCCCGCGACGGGAGCAGCTCCGAAACGCGTGCTGCTCGTCACCACGACGGTCGGCTTCCGCCACGCGGCCGTGCCGCTTCAGGAGCAGGTCTTTCGGGAGCTGGCGAAGTCGAGTGGCGACTTCACCATTGTCTCGACGACCGACAGCCCGGATTTTCCGGCGGCCGAATACCAGGCCACCGTCGATCGGCGCAACGCGCGCATTCCGCTGAGTGACGCGAAGGACAACAACATGCCGCCTGCCGCAACCGTCGGCGGGCGCGGCGCTGGCCGAGGCGGCGGCGGTGGCCGCCGCGGCGCGGGCCCGGATCCGGTCGCCGACAAAGTCACCAGAGTCCTGCAGCAGTACATGAGCGTCGACGCGCTGAAGAACTACGACGCGGTGGCGTTCCTCAGCACGACCGGCGAGTTGCCGATTCCAGACACGGCGGCGTTCTTGAAGTGGATCGCCGACGGGCACGCCTTCATCGGACTGCATTCGGCCACCGACACCCTGCATCAGACGCCCGAATACATCAAGATGATCGGCGCAGAGTTCGACCGGCACGGCGCGTTTCATCCGGCCGTTCCGGTGGTCAACAGGGATGCCGTGAGTCCGATCACCGCCGGCTGGGGGACGTCGGTCACCATCGACGAGGAGTTCTATCTGTTCAAGAACTACGACCCGAAGCAGGTTCGCCTGCTGCTCGCGATGCCGTATCAGCCGTACGCGACGGATCAGCCGCGCGGCGATTACCCCGTGTCCTGGATCAAGATGTACGGCAAGGGGCGCGTGTTCTACACGTCGCTCGGCCACCGCGACGACGTGTTGCTGCCGGACGCGACGATCGGCGACCAGGAATACAAGGTCCGCTACAACCAGGCAGCCGTGGCCAAGACCGTTCAGAAGCACATTCTCAATGGCGTCCGCTGGGCCCTGGGTCTGACACAGGCGGACGTGACGCCACAGGTCCGATAGATCAGGAGTTGCGGATGCGAACGCGATTGCCACTGGCCCTCACCGTCGGCGCGCTCATCGTCCTGTCGGTGACCATCGTGCACACGCAGGGCCGGGGTGGCGCTCAGACGACGCCGGCCGTGCCACAGATCACGAATCGACCGCCCGTCGATCAGGCGGCGCACGATCGCGGGCGCACGCTGTGGGCGATGCACTGCGTCACGTGTCACGGCACGCAGGCGCGCGGCTCGGAGACCGGGCCAAACATCATCCGCACGCGGACGGTGAATTTCGATCGCAGCGCGCAGCAGGCCGGCAGCGTGCTGGGCCCGTACCTGAAGGCCGGCCATTCCACGCAAAGCGGCAAGGCGAGCGCCTCCTTCACAGACGAGGAAGTGGTCGCGCTGGCGAATTTCCTCCGGCAGCGCGTGAACGACACGATGCGCGGATCCGCGCTCTTCACGGTTGGCGACATCGTCGTCGGCGACGCGAAAGCCGGCGAAGCCTACTTCAACGGTGCCGGCGGATGCACGGCGTGCCACACGGCGACGACCCGCAGCCTGGCTGGGATCGCGTCGCGATACTCGCCGGTCGATCTGCAGCAGCGCATGCTGTTTCCCTCGAGCGGACGTGGCGGCGGGAGAGGTGGCGCACCCAATCCGAACGCCGTCACGATGACGATCTCGCCGGCGTTGACGGGCCCGAGAGTCGGCCCGGTAACGACGATCTCCGGCGTGCTCGTCGAAGAAAGCGACTTCTACGTCACGGTGCGCCAGACAGACGGCACGATCCGCGTCGTGCGCCGCGCACCCGGCATGAAGTTCACAAAAACCGTTCCGCTGCAGGCGCACATCGATCTGCTGGATCGCATCACGGACACGCAGATCCACAATCTGGTCGCCTATCTGGAGACGATGAAATGAAGAGGCTGCTTTGCGCCTGTCTCGTGACGGTTGGTCTCTGCGGCATCGTCTTTGTTCAGGCGCAAGTGCAGGCGCCGCCGCCGGCGCGCGTGGGACTCACGACCGCACAAATCGAAAAGCCGTCGCGCGACTCGTGGCCGACCTACAACGGCGACTACTCCGGGCGCCGTTTCAGCACGCTCACGAGCGTCAACGCGTCGAACGTCAAGCAGCTCAGTCTCGGCTGGATCTACGACCTCCCGGCGGGCGGGGGCGGGCAGGTGAAAGGTACGCCGCTGCTGGTCGACGGCGTCCTGTACTTCACGAACCCGAACCACGCGTACGCCGTCGAAGCGCGCACGGGCCGCGAGCTCTGGCACTACGCGTATCCGCGAAGCCGCGGCGGCATCATCATTGGTAATCGTGGTGCCGCGATTCTCGGCGACACGGTCTACTTCGTCACGACGGACTGCAACCTGATCGCGCTCGACATCCGCACCGGTACCGAGAAGTGGGCGAAGGAGTTCTGTTCGCTCGAGATGGTCTACTACGGATCGGTCGCGCCCGTCGTCGTGAAGGACAAGCTGATCTTCGGTCCGAGCGGCGACGATCTCGATCAGCCGGCGTACCTGGACGCGCGGAGCCCGAAAGACGGCGAGTTGGTCTGGCGCTGGTATGTGACGCCCCAGAAAGCCGGCGAGGCCGGGCTCGACAGCTGGCCCAATCTCGACATGGCCAAGCACGGCGGCGGCATGACGTGGCAACCGATCACGTACGACCCGGAGTTGAATCTGATCTACGTCACGACCGGGAATCCGCAGCCGGTGGTCGCCTACAAGAATCGCCCCGGCGCCAATCTCTTCACCGCGTCGATCGTGGCGCTCAACGCCGACACGGGCAAGATGGTCTGGTACTTCCAGTCGTCTCCGAATGACACGCACGACTGGGACGCGACGCAGACGGCGGTCGTCTTCGACGGCACGATCAACGGGCAACCGCGCAAGCTCATCGCACAGGCCTCACGCAACGGCTGGTTCTTCGTGCTCGATCGCATCACCGGCAAAGCGATCGTCTCGTCCGAGTACATCAAGACGAACTGGGCGCTCGGCCACGAGGACAGCGGCTCGCCGATTCCGAATCCGGCCAAGCGGCCGCAGATCGCCGGCGCGCTCGTCACGCCCAATCAGGGCGGCGCCACCAATTGGTATCCGCCGAGCTTCAGCCCGCAGACCGGGTTGTTCTACGTGAATGCGACCCGCGCCTTCAGCGTCTGGTACATCTACGACGCCTCCGACAACCCGATGGGGTGGGGCGGCACCGACCGCGGCGGGTATTCGGAGCAGGGGCAGATCAAGGCGATCGACTACCGCACGGGCCAGATCAAGTGGAGCATCCCGCGCTACGGCGGCAACGCCGGTCTGCTCACGACGGCCGGCAATGTCCTGTTCGGCAGCGCCGCGGGCGGCATCGGCGCGTACAACGCCACCACCGGCGAGGCGCTCTGGAACGCGCGTCTCGGCAGCGGCTCGGTCACGAACGGCATCATTACCTACGAGCTCGACGGCCGGCAGTACGTCATCGCCGCCGCCGGATCGCGGCTGGTCGCGTTCGTGTTGAATTGACCCCTTGTCCCGCGCGGCATAGGCTGTAGACCATCCCAGAGCCTGGAATGCGCCGCTGTGTCCCCAGCCTGCTCGTCGCGCTGCTGTCGCTTGGCCTCTTGCCCGGGGTCGCGGCGGCTCAGAGCGGCGGCGCGACCGCGCCGCTCTCTGGCGTGGTGCTCGATCGCGACGGCGGCGTCGTTCCGGGTGTCACGGTCGTCGTCCGGAACAATGCCACCGGCATCAGCCTCGCCCCGGTGTTGACCAATCGCGTCGGACTCTTTGCCGTCGCGGCCCTCGATCCCGGAACCTATACCGTCACCTTCTCGCTCCAGGGCTTCAAGACCGCGGTCGTGGACGACGTGCGGATCGTCACAGCGACACCGACGGATCTGAAAGTGACGCTTGAGATCGGAGCCATCACCGAGACGATCCGCGTCCTGCCCCGGTCGAGCGTCGTCCAGACACAGTCGACCGCGATCTCGTCGACGCTCTCGTCGGATCAGATCAAGAATCTGCCGCTCAACACGCGGGACGCGCTGAACTTCGTCACGCTGCTGCCCGGCGTGGATACGGGTCAGAACCACGTGCAGCGGCAAACCACGCTGATCGCGGGGCTGCCGGCGGCCGCGATCCTCGTCACGATTGACGGGATCCAGAGTCAGAATCCGCTCAGCAAGTCGGGTGATGGATTCTGGTCGCACATCTCGCCGAACGTGGACGCGATGGAGGAAGTCACGCTCTCGACGGCGACTCCCGGTGCGGACAGCTCCGGCCAGGGCGCCGTGCAGATCCGATTCACGACGCGGTCAGGCACCGACAGGTACTCGGGCGCCTTCTTCGAGACGTGGCGACATCCGGGTCTGTACGCAAACACGTTCTTCAACAAAGTCGACGGGTTGCCGGTCAACCACATCACCCTCAACGACTTCGGCGGCAACGTGGGCGGACCGCTGCGCCTGCCGGGACTCGGTGGCGGCCAGAAAGCGTTCTTCTTCACGAACTTTGACGAGCTCCGCCAGGCGTCTGAGATCACGCGCCGGCGCGCGATCCTCAGTCCGTCGGCCCGGACCGGGGTGTTCAGCTACACGGGCGGCGGCATCGCACTGCAGACCAACGTGTTGGCACTGGCGGCCACGAACGGACTGCTGGCCGTCCCCGATCCGACGATCGCCGGACTCCTCGACCAGATTGCGGCCGCGACCGCGACGACGGGATCGACGACGCCGAACGGCGACAACAACACCAGCGCCTACACGTGGAACAGCCCCGACGAGTTGGTGCGGCGGCATTGGACGAGCCGCGTCGACATCGGGCTCAGCCCGGCGCATCGGCTCAGCGGGATCTACAACTTCAACTACTACAGGCGGGCTCCCGACACGCTGACCAGCCGCGATCCAAGGTTCCCGGGGCTGCCGGTCTACGGCTCCAACACGAGCTATCGCAACTCGGCGACCGTCACCCTGCGATCCACCCTCTCGCGGACTGTGGTGAACGAGGCCACGTCCGGCGTGTTCTGGCAAACGAATGACGCCGGGCCTGAGATCGTCCCGGCGCGGTTTGCGAATCAAGGCGGCCACAGTCTGACGCTCGCGGGGGGAAGCGGTGCGTTCGCCAGTCTTGCGCCTGGCACGGCCGGCGGCGTCATCGGCGCGAACCAGAGCGGCAACCATTCCGCATCGAACCCGAATCTGTTCTTTAGTCTCGCCGACAAGATCAGCTGGCAGCGCGGCCGGCATGGCGTGCAGCTCGGTGGAGAGTGGACGTTCATCCGGGCGCTCCGGCGAGACCAGCAAGTGGTGCCGGCGCTCACATTCGGAGTGGCCGCGGCCGATCCGGCGAACGCGCTGTTCACGACGGTCAATTTCCCTGGCGCGTCGACGCAGAACCTGGCGGATGCGCGATTTCTTTACGCGCTGCTGACCGGACGCGTCGCGTCGCTCACGACCGAATTCGCGCTCGACCCGGTGACCGCCCAGTACGTCGTCAACGGCCGAACGGACCGGCGCACGCACCAGCATGAGGCCGGACTCTTCGTGCAGGACGCCTATCGCCTCCGGCCGAATCTGACGGTCAACGTCGGACTCAGGTACGAGCTGCAGCTGCCTCTGCAGGCTGGCAACAGCGCCTATTCCGCCAACACGATCGCCCACGCGTGCGGCCTCTCAGGGTTGGGTCAGGGACCGGGCGGCCGGCCCTGCAACTTCTTCCTGCCGGGCACGTTGACGGGAAGCACGCCGGTCTACGAGCAGTACGCCGCCGGGACGGCGCGCTACCAGGCGGATCGCAACAACGTGGGACCAAGCGTCGGGGTCTCGTGGCTGCCCGGGCTCGACGCCGGAGTGTGGCGCACCATCCTGGGCGATCCCGAGCATGCGACGATCCGCGCTGCGTATTCCCGCGCCTTCAGCCGCGAAGGCCTGGGCCGGTTCGCGGTGCCGTATGAAACCAATCCGGGTTCCAGTTTCGATGCGGTGCGCAACGTGGCCCGCGGCAATCTCGTGCTCCCCGGAGAATCGTGGCCACTGCTCATGCGGGAGACGAGTCGTCTCGGACCCGGAACGGTGCCCTCGGGACCGGCGTACCCGATGGCGATCGACCGCACGGCCGGCGTCAATCTGTTCGATCCCGAGTGGGAAATCAGCCGGGCGGATTCGTTCAGCGCCGGATTGCAGCGCGCCGTCGGTCGCGACATGGCCGTGGAGGTTCGGTACCTCGGCACGCGCGGCCGGAACCTCGTCGAGATCGAAGACTGGAACGAGCTCAACATCGTCGAGAACGGTTTCCTCGAGGAGTTCAAGCTGGCGCAGACGAACCTCGCCGCGAACATCGCGGCCGGCCGTGGCCAGACCATCGCGTATTTCGGACCGGGCACGAGCACCTCGGCGCTGCCGACCTACCTTGCCTATTTCACCGGGTCTGTCAGCGCGACCAATCCAGCGGCGTACACGGGCACGTCGTGGACCAACACGACGTTCGTCGGGCGCTTCGCGCCGTTCGGTCCAAACCCGGCGGGATCCGCGGGCGATCTGCACAACGATGCCGCCCTCCGCGCCAACGCTCTGGCCGCTGGCCTCCCGGCAAATTGGTTCGTTCTCAATCCTGACGTCGGCGCCGTGAACGTTCACGTGAGCAAAGGGGCCACGCGGTACGACGCGCTGCAGGTGGAATTCCGCCGGCGGCTCTCGCGAGGGCTCGCGCTGACGTCGAGCTATAGCTACGCGAAGGCCTGGACCTCGCGACTCGATTCGCTGCGAGTCGATCGCGTCCTCGCGCCGTCCATCAACGCGGTGCCGCACTCGTGGAAGTTCACCGCGAGCTACGACGTGCCCTTCGGTCGCGACCGCCGGTTTGGCGCGGGCGCCGCCCCGTGGCTCGATCGCCTCGCCGGCGGCTGGTCACTGAACGCCACCGGCAAGGTCACGAGCGGCCGCATCCTCAGCTTCGGCAATGTTCGCGTGAACGGCATGACGCTCGACGAGCTCCAGCGATCGATCGAGTACCGCATCGTCCCGGCCACCGTGAGCCCCGACGGGACGACGACTCCGGTGCGCGTCTACGTCCTGCCGCAGGACATCATCGACAACACCATCAGGGCGTTCAGCACGAATGTCGCCGGCTACACGGCCGGCCCGCCCACGGGCCGTCACTTAGCGCCGGCGAACGGGCCTGACTGCATTCAAGCGATGCGCGGCCAGTGTGCCGCTGCGGACGTCCAGGTGGTCGCCCCGCGGTTTTCGCGAGTCGATTTCGGCGCGCGGAAGCGCGTCCGCCTTCGCGGACGGATGAACCTCGACCTACAGGTCGACGTGCTGAATCTCTTCAACGCGATCAACTTCAATCCCGTGGCGCCCGTCGATCTGGCCAACCGGGATGGCTACTACGTCACCGATTCCTACCAGGACGTGAACAACCTCGGCGATCCCGGCGGCCGCATGGGGCAATTCGTGTTTCGCTTCAGCTGGTAGCCACCGGAAACCGATACCGGGTGTCGGTTTTCCAAGAGCGCTCCGAAAACCGACACCCGGTATCGGTTTCCGCTCTAGCGCAGGTGTATTCGAAACAGATTGCGCCGGAGCTCGGTCTTCAGGAAGACGTACTTCGAGGGGTTGGCGCCGGGGATCGCGGCCTGCTCGATCACACGCGCACCCGGCAGGGTGAAGGCATCGGCCCCCGAGCTGATGCCAGAAGCGGGCAGGTCCGGCAGCGACTGGCCGGGCGGAACGGGAATAGCCACCGTCCGGCCCTGAGCCGGGATGTAGAGGAATCTTCCGTCGGGCGACCACGTTGACCCTGGCAGGCAGTTGAACGCACAGATCCTTCTGGGCGCGCCGCCGCGAACGGGGACGGCGACCGTCTCCGCCCGCGCCCCGCCCGAGGCCTGCACCGCGTCCGCCTCAGTCAGTGCCCGATTCACGATGACCCACTCACCGTCGGGTGAGACGCCAGCCTTGCCCAGGATCGGCGTACTCAGAAGTCGCTCGCGCCCGCTGCCATCGCGGTTGATTCGGTACAGGTAATTCGTGTTCTTGTCCAGTTGCCGGAAGATCAGCGCGCCGCTCGGACCGAACGACACCTGATCCCCGCCGCGAGTGATCTCACGCGGCGGCGATCTTCGATCGAGAGACGCCAGCCAGATCGTGAGCAGTCCGCCGTCCCCGCGGTTCGTGAAGGCCACCTCGCTCTCGTCGGGCGACACGTCGTAAAACCCCATCGACCATCCTGGCAGGACGCTGTCGGAGTTCCCAGAGGCGAGATCGAGCCGCCGGAGTTCCGCTGTGCCCAGTTGGCCCCCCTGCAGGTAGAACACGTGGCGGGAGTCGCGGGACAGTTGCGGAAGACGCGCAAAGCCTTCCGACGTGATCTGACGGTCGCCGGCCTCGTCATGAATCCAGATCGCGCTCCGCTGCTCACCGACCGATGTCACGAGTGAGTTGCCGTCCGGCGCCACCGCGATACCTTCCTCCTCGGTCGGGTCGAACGTGATCTGTTCCGGCGCGCCGTCCGGGAAACGCTGACGCCACAGGTGCGAACGGGCATCGACCGTCGCCCCGAAGTACATCCAGCGTCCGTCCGGCGACCAGGCCGCCGAGCGGCAGGCGCTGTCAGGCCCCACCGGACGGCCCCTGGAGCTGCCATCGAACGGCACCACCCGGCACGGCTGCGTAAACCCGCCGCCAGGACCCATTTCGACGATGAGGACCCATTTGCGGTCCGGCGACGCGTAGGAGTAATGCGCCATGGCGCGCTCGTGGTCCGGAAAGTAAATCTCCCGCGAGTCTGCGCGGACTTCCGTGGCGGTCACGATTCCCATGTGCAGGGCAAAGCCAGATTTGATCTCGGAAAACAGGACGCGTCCGTCGGGCAGCCAGCTGAGGCCGGACGCGTTCGGCAGCATGGGCGTGGGTTGGCCTCCGATCACGGGAACAGTCCACGTGTCCCACGACCCGCCATCAACCACTGAGTAGACGACCCGGGAGCCATCCGGCGTGAAGACGGGCGCGAACTTGGGTCTCGGGTCGTTCGTCAGGCGAACCGCTTCACCGTTCGGCAGTTGCTTCAGGTAGATCTGACCGATCTGACGGGGGCTCTGGAAGTAGGGTCCGCCGCGAATGAACGTCACCATCCGCCCGTCCGGCGAGAGGCTGGCCGCCGTGGCCGTGTCCGCGAAGTCCGTGATCTGCGTGAATTGCAGCGGGCCGATCGCACGCGGCCTCGTGATGCTGTACACGGCGAAGGCGCCGGCAAGAAGCAGCACGAGCGCTGCCACCGCGACGGCCCAACGCGCCCGGCGTCGATGCGGGGCGGCCGTGCCGGCGTTGGTGGACTCTCCGATCAGATGCTCGATCTCGATCCGCGCCTCGCCGATGTCGCGCAACCGGCGTGTCGCATCTTTTTCCAGACAGCGCTGCAGCAGGCCGCGAAGCTTGGCTGGCGTCGCCGCCGGGAGCGCGGCCCACTCCGGCTCCCGCGTGAGAATCGCCGCCATCGTGTCCGAGTTCGTCTCGCCCTCGAACGCGCGCCGGCCGGCCAGCATCTCGAACAACACGCACCCGAACGCCCAGATGTCGGCGCGCTTGTCGACGAACTTGCCGCGCGCCTGCTCGGGACTCATGTAGGGGGCGGTGCCGAGGATCGCGCCGGCGTCGGTCATCCCGGCCGGGCCGGTCATGGTCGGCGACTCCATCGCTTCGCCGGCTGGCGCACTCGAGGCAGTGGGATCGAGCGCTTTGGCAAGGCCGAAGTCCAGTACTTTGACCAGGCCGTCGGGCCTGACCTTGACGTTCGCGGGTTTCAGATCACGATGGACGACGCCACGCTCGTGTGCGGCTTCGAGGGCTGCGGCGATCTGGAGCGCGATGGGCAGTGCATCGCCAGTGCCTAGTGCCAAGTGCCCGGCCCCCGAAATCATGTCGGCCAGCGTTGGCCCCTCGATCAACTCGAGCACGAGGGCGTGACGCGCCTCGCTGTCCTCGAGGCCGTAGATATGGCCGATGTTCGGATGGCTGAGCGACGCGAGCACCTGCGCCTCCCGCCGGAACCGGGCGAGCCGGTCGGGATCGGACGCGAACGCGTCCGGCAGAATCTTCAGGGCGACGTCGCGATTGAGCTTCGCATCCGTGGCGCGGTACACCTGGCCCATGCCGCCCGCGCCGACCAGCTCGACGATCTTGTACGGACCGAGGGAGTCCCCGGGCTTCAGCGCACGCTCCACAATGTGGCTCTGGCGCGGATCTTACCCTGCAAACCTCGAGGTGTGCCGCAGATACACAAGATCAGACATGAAGTTCATGAAGGCCGCCGGCGGCACGCCCGCTGGGGTTGACAGATCCTGAAGGCATAGATAACCTAGGCCTACCTTGTCTATGCACAAAAGCGAGATGCCCTCGGGCGCGATGGTCCTGCTGGTCCTTCGCGTGCTCCGCTCCGGTCCGCTGCACGGCTACGCGATCGCGCAGCGGATCCACACGCTGTCGTCGGATGCGCTCCGCGTGGAAGAGGGATCGCTCTACCCCGCGCTTCAGAAGATCCTGCTCAAAGGCTGGGTCACCGCGGCCTGGGGCACGTCGGAGACCGGCCGCAAGGTCCGCTTCTACAAAATCACGCGAGCCGGCTTGAAGCAACTCGAAGCCGAGGCGTCCCAATACGACCGGCTGACCAAAGCCATCCAGGCCATCCTGCGGACCGCCTGAAGGAAAGCAACTAGTGAGAGAACTCCTTCGCCGCATCCACTACCTGCTCCATCGCCGCCGCTTCGACGACGAGCTGGCGGACGAGATGGCGTTTCACCGCGAGATGGCGGAACAGAGCGGCGGCGTGCCGCTCGGCAATGCCCTGCGCCTGCGAGAGGACTCGCGCGAAGCCTGGGGTTTCATGTGGCTGGACCGCTTCAGCCAGGACGTGCATTACGCGTTCCGGGCGATGCGTTCGTCGCCGGGATTCACCGCAGCCGCAGTCCTCGTCCTTGCCATCGGCATCGGCGCCACGGTCGCGGCGTTCTCGGCATTCAACATGGTGGCCCTGCGTCCGCTGCCTGTCCGCGATCCTGAGAGCATCCTGCGATTTGGGCGGCACGCTCCGGGTCGATCCGCGTCCGATATTCCCTATCCCGCCGTCGCGTTCTATCGCGAACACACTCGCACCCTCTCGGCCCTGCTCGCCCAGACCGAGTCTGGTCTGAGCGTGGAAGGCGTCGATCGGCCATCGAGCACGTTCTTCGTCACGGCCAACTTCTTCGACGAACTGGGCGCGCGAGCCGAACTTGGAAGGCTCTTCAACATTCGTGACGAGCGACCTGATGCGCAGGCGACGGTCGTCCTCGGGCAGGCCTTCTGGGCCAGCCACTTTGGATCAGATCCTTCCGTGGTGGGCACAACCGTGCGGCTCAACGGCAAGCCCGCCACCATCATCGGCGTCGCCGCACTCGAGTTCTCGGGTCTCGCCGGCGACACTCCGGCCATCTGGGCGCTGCTCGAGCAGCACGGATACTTCGTTCACGGGAGCCAGGTGCTCACCGACTTCTCGAGCGGAGTCGCGATGTGGGGCCGCCTCGGCCCGGGCGCGTCACCGCAGATGGCCGAAACCGAACTCACGACGCTCGCCGCCGAACTTCGGCGGCAACATCCGAACGACATCTGGGAAAACGAGCGCCTTCTGGGCAATCCCGGCGGCCGCCCGCAGCTCACGGGTGCGGTGGAGGTGTTCACGATCGTCGGCATTCTGGTCTTGCTGATCCTCGCGGTGGCGTGCGGAAATCTTGGCAGTCTGCTGCTGGCCCGTGGCGCGTCGCGTCAGCGCGAGATGGCGCTGCGCAGCGCGATCGGCGCGGGCCCCGGCCGGCTCATCCGCCAGTTGTTCACGGAGAGTCTCGTGCTCGCCCTGATCGGGTGTGTCGGCGGCCTTGCGCTCGGCTCCATCGTGCTCAAGGGCATCATGGTCTGGACCCACGGCCCGGCGTGGCTCGATCCCACGCCCGACTGGCGCGTCGTCACGTTCGCCATCGCGATGGGCTTCGTGTCCTCGGTGCTTTTCGGATTGACGCCCGCGCTGCACGTCGCGCGTCAGAGGAATCTGAACAAGAGACCGACGTTCGGCCGCAGCGTCCTGATCGGCGCGCAGGTCGCATCAAGTTGCGTGCTGCTCATCGTCGCCGGTCTGTTGACGCGAGCGTTCGACCGCGCGGCCTCGACCGACCCGGGCTACGAGTACGAACACGTGATCGTGGTCCAGCCCTCGCTCAGCGAGCACGGCTACACCGCGGCGCGCGCCCGCGATTACATTCAGAACCTGAGTGCGCGGCTCCGAGGCATCGCGGGCGTTGAAGACCTCAGCGTCACCTCAACGCCTCCGCTCAGCGGCTTGAGGGTCCTGGCGCCCGTCCAGCTCGGCGGGCGGGCGATCGATATCTACATCCATCAGGTCGATCCGCACTATCTGGCGACGATGAAGATTCCACTCGTCGGTGGACGGAACTTGATCGAGGGTGACGAGCTCAGCGTAGTCGTGAGCGAGTCGCTCGCGCGGATGCAGTGGCCGGACACGGATCCTGTCGGACAGCCGATCAAGATCGGCGACGAGATGCTCACCGTGATCGGCATTGCGCGGAGCGCCCGGTCTCTCGCTCCCGGAAATCCGGACGCGGTCGAGCTGTATCGGCTGGCCCGCGAAGCCGATCTCACCGGACTGGCGCTTGTCGCGCGGACGTCCGGTCCTACCGAGACGCTGGCTCCCGCGTTCTCGGCAGCCGCGAACAGCATCGACGCGAACTTCAAGCCGCAGGTGCACCTCTTGAAGCAACAGTTCGAAGCAAACGTTGGCGATATCCGTGGCGTCGCCCTCGCGGTCAGCATGCTCGGCGTGATCGCGCTGGCCGTGGCCTGTCTTGGCGTGGTGGGCCTGGTCGCCTACTCGGTCGCGCAGCGCACGAAGGAAATTGGCATCCGTCTGGCTCTGGGCGCGCAGTCGCGTCACCTCGTGAGGAGTCTCACCAGACAGTTCTGGAGAACCATCATCGTGGGCCTGGTGCTGGGCGTTCTGGGCGCCGGCGGGCTGGCGCAGCTGCTGCGGCGTGAGCTGTATGGCCTGAGCACGATCGATCCCGTCGCCTACATCAGCGCCATCGTCCTGTTCATTCTCGCCGTGAGCCTCGCCGCGCTGTTGCCGGCCAGACGCGCGCTGCGCGTCGATCCGCTGGTCGCGCTTCGCTGCGACTGAGGAAAGCGCCGTGATCAGAACTGCAACTGCAGCCGGCTCTGGAAGAAACTGGTGTGACCGACGAGGTTGAATCGGTTCAGCGATCCGTATCCGTACGTCAACTCCAACCGCACCTGATCCGACATGTGCCAGTTGACCATCGGGGTGATTCTCCAGAACTTGCCGCCGGTCAGGGTGCCGCTGTCGAGATCGATGTAGGAAAAGCGCCCGACGATCTCCCAGGCGCCGGGCCCGCCGCTGAACAGCGGGCGATTCGGCGCCACCTGATTGAAGAAGCCGCCCTTCGTGTTGTAGACGCGCGTCTCGCCCGTGGCCAGCCACGTGACGACGGCCTCGCCGCCGTGGAATAGAGGATTGCCCACGGTCGGCGCATCGTCTTTCTGCCAGAAGTACTCCGTGCCCAACAGCAGTGGACCCGGCCGGTAATAGGCTTCGAGCTGGAACATCGTCGCGTTCTCGGCTGCGAACTTCCCGGTGTCGACGAAGTATTGCGTCGTGAAATCTTCAGGCCGCGAGCGCAGCTGCAGTGAGTCGTCTTTGGGGTTGCCCCATCGACTGCTGAAGCCGAGGTGCAGGACCTCGTCGGTTTCCGCCGACATGATCGGGACCCACGCGAATCGGCCGGCCACCTGGTTCTTGTAGGTCGAGAAGGACTGTCCAACCGAGATCGCGTCGCCGTAGAAGCCGACGTTCCAGATCGCCTTGAGCTTCTTTGAATAGCCGAGCCACTTGACGCCGTCGGCGAGGATGGGAATCGTTGCGTCGTTGATCGTCGCACGCTCCTGGGTCCACCCGGCGTACCCGACCATCACCTTGTTGAGCGAGAAGCCCTCCTTGGTGCGCCCGACGAAGAAGTAGCCCCAGTTTTCGGCCACCTGGATCATGATGCCGGTCTCGCGGACGAGCCACTTGCCGCTGGGCCCGTCGTACATGAGGCCGGACGTGTAGGTCACTTCCCGGCTCTCGATGAACTTGAACCGTCCCTTGAACGTGAGTCGGAAGTCTCGCACCTTGTTGTGCGCGACCAGCCTGAACTGTTCCTTGCTGTTGGCATCCTGCGAGTAGTTCGCGACATCGTAGAGGAAGCCGCCGCCGAATCGGAGCGTCAGGTGCTTGCCGTCGAACTCGTTCCATTTCACGAACTTTCGCGCCGGCTCTTCCGACTCGGCCTCGCCGGCGACCATCGTGTTGTCGAGCGTCGGGGGTTTCGGCGGTGGGGTCTGGGCGGTTTGCGATTGGGTCTGCGCTCCGCACGGGACACTGAGATTGACGAGGACCGCCGCCGTCAGCCAGGTGCCCAAGGTCCTCCGCATTGAGAAGCTTGAGTGCGCAAGATGCACGCCAGCAGTGTTCTGGTCCGTTTGCCGCGATCGGGCCGTCCGGCCGTGTCCCGCCGCAGTAGCGCCGCGAAATGGCAAGGGAGCGAAACGCGATGGGAACGGGGCATTGCTGCCACCTTGATGTTGACAGCCGACACCAGGACCCGATAAATGTCAGCGGCCATGTCCGTCGATGCCGCCGTGCGCGATGTCCTCTACGCCGTCCGCACGTTCCGCCGCGCGCCGCTCGCCGCCATCACGATCGTGGCGACGGTCGCGCTCGGCTTGGGCCTGGTCGCGGTGATCTTCACGCTGCTCAATTCGCTCCTCTTCCACGTGGACGCCGTACGAGACGTGGACGAGCTCTTTGCCGTCGAGCGGCCGAAGCACCTGGGCTCGGACGAGAACATTCCGTTCACGCGGTCGCAGTACGAAGCGCTGCGCCGCGAGACCGATGTGTTCTCGGATGTCTTCGCGATAATGCGGGGCGTGAGCACCCGGACCGACGGTCACGCGATGAACGCGAACCTCGTGACCGGCAACTTCTTTCAGGTGCTCGGCGTGAATCCAGCCGTCGGCCGCACGTTGTTGCCGAGTGACGACGAGCCTGGCGGCGGCCGTCCGGTGATTGTGCTCGGTCACCGTGCCTGGACGCGATGGTACGACCGTGATCCGGCGGTCGTCGGCCGCACCGTGCGAATCGGCGGTCAGCCGTTCGAGATCGTCGGCGTCGCCGCCGAGGGGTTTCGTGGTCTCGCCATCGGGTCGCCCGCCTACTGGGCGCCACTCTCGCTGGCCGGCCGTTTCCGCCGCGCATCGGTTGGCAAGGAAGACGAGATCCCCATCGACGTCATCGGACGCTTGAAACCGGGACTCTCGCCGGAGAAGGCTGCGGCCGGACTCGAGGTGTGGGCCGCTGACAAGAAGGATCGCAACCCCGCGAGCCTGCCGCCCGCGGGCATCCGCTTGGAGGCGAGGCGCGGGACCGTCGTGGACGACATCAGCGAAGTGTTGCTGGTCTTCACGCCGCTCTTCTTCGCCTTCGGCCTGATTTTGATGATCGGATGCGCCAACGTCGCCAACTTGTTGCTGGCGCGCGGCCTTTCGCGACAGCGTGAGATCGGCATCCGGTTGTCGCTGGGCGCGTCACGCCGGCGGATTCTGCGGCAATTGCTCACCGAAAGCCTGCTGCTCGCGCTGGTGTCCGCGGCGTTGGGATATGCCGTCTCGCGGATCCTGCTCGCCACCACGATTTACGCGGCGACCGCGACGATGCCGCTGGAGATCGGGGAGGTCGTGGGACGGATCTCCGCGCCGGCCGCCGACTGGCGCGTCGTGCTGTTCCTGGTGGCTGGGGCGCTCGCATCGACGGTCTTCTTCGGACTCGCGCCCGCGCTGCAGGCCACCCGTCTCGAGCTCGTCCGCACCATGCGCGGCGAGGTGACTCGTGATGCGCGCCCGGGCCGCGCGCGCAATGCGCTGATCGCGGTGCAAGTGGGCGCCTCGGCCCTCCTCCTGATTTGCGCCGCGGTGTTCCTGCGGAGTGCCTGGGCCGCGTCATCGGCCGATGTCGGATTCCGGATTCAGGACACGGTCAGCGTCGAAGTGGCTACCGAGTCTCTCCGTACCGCGGTCGTCAGCGCGGTGCGCGGCCACGCGTCGGTCGCGGCTGTGGCTGCGTCCCGGCCGCCGGCGCTTGCGACACCGCCCGCCGCCTTCGCCGAGACGTCGTCGCCGGACCCTGCCTCAGCTTCAGCGGCCCCGCGGCGGTGGCCCGTCGGCTACCGGTTCGTGTCGTCCGAGTACTTCGGTGTGCTCGACATTCCGGTCTTGCGCGGCCGAGGATTCACGCTGTCGGAACGGACCGGCGAGGCCGGGGTTGCGATCGTGTCCGACACGGCCGCGCGAAAGCTCTGGCCGGACGGCACCGCACTGGGTCAGCCGATGCGCCTTGAGCCTCAGAGCGATTCACCTCGCACCGTCACGATTGTCGGCGTCGTCCGTGACGTGCCCGGGTTCCAGCTCTCGGAGTGGCCGCGGGCCGTCGTGTACTTGCCGACGAGTCTCGACAGCGCCGCGACCGTGTTGACGCTGCGCGTGCACGGGGATCCGGCCGAGGTCCGCGCTGTACTCTTCGACTGGCTCGCGACGGTGGACCCGGCCATCGATCAGATCTCGACGCTGCGAATGCAGGCCGGGCTTGGTGTCTATTTGATGCTGCTCGTGTTCTGGGTGACGGTCGTCCTCGCCGGGCTGGCGCTCGCGCTGACGTTATCCGGCCTCTTCAGCGTCCTCTCCTACGTCGTCGAACAGCGCACGAGGGAGATCGGCGTACGCATGGCGCTCGGCGCCACGAAACAGCACGTCACGCGGCTGGTGCTGTCGCAGTTGCTGCGCCAGGTGGCGATCGGTCTGGTGGTCGGCAGTGGTCTCGCGGCGGCGCTGGCCGCCGTCCTGCTCTCGAATGCCTCCGAGATCGCGGGCGTCGTGCACGTGCTGGATCCGGTCGCGTATGCGGTGAGCGGCCTCTGCATCGTCAGCGCGTGTCTCGTCGCCGCGTGGGTGCCGGCACGGCGCGCGGCCGGGATCGATCCGATCGCGACGTTGAGGCGCGACTGAGGACGATTCGATCGTGTCCTGGCCGCGCGCGTAGACCGGCGGGCGTGGGCGACCGCCGGCCTTGCGCGCGCGAGTTCTCTGGCCGAGTCGGCCTTATCGGCTCGTCGGCTTGGCTTTTCCCGAGCAGCAGTCGCAACAGTGGGTTCCGGGCGGCGTCGGTCCACCGCAGCAGCAGCACTCGGTCTTGACGACAGGTGTCATGTTCTTTCTCCTTACGGGACGGTCCCGCATCCCGAGAGAGAGCAGAAGCGATGCCAACAGCGGTGGTAGAGAGTGCCCCCTTGTCCAGCCCCTCACTCCGGTGGCCGCGCGCGAGAAATCCCTCACGCGGCGCGGAATAGCACTCACGCCGGACCAGGCGTTGGCGACGCGAGCTGGAACTTCTCGATCCGGTACCGGATCTGATCTCGATTCAGACCGAGGAGTTTCGCGGCCCGCGTCTGGTTCCAACCGGTGCGCTCAAGGGCTTGCACGACCAGGTTCCTCTCGGTCTCCTCGAGATCCAGACCCGCGGCCGGCAGTTCGAACCCGTGGGACGTGGCCCCCAGTGTCGCGCCGATCGGGAAATCTACCGGCTCGAGCATGTCACCGCTCGCCAGCAGCATCGCGCGCTCGACGGCGTTGCGCACCTCGCGCACGTTGCCAGGCCAGGCGTAGCTGCCGAGGAGGCGCAGCGCCGCGGGTGATGCGCCACGCACGGTCTTCTTGAACTCCCGGTTGAACAGGTCGATGTAGAAGCTCACGAGCGCGGGCACGTCCTCGACGTGTGTCCGGAGCGCCGGGAGCTTGAGCGGCAGCACGTTCAACCGATAGAACAGATCCTCACGGAACCGGCCGGCGCGGACCTCCTCTTCCAGGTTGCGATTCGTCGCCGCAATCACGCGCACGTCCACCTGTACGTCGGCAGATCCGCCGACGCGCCGAAACGTCTTCTCTTCGAGAAAGCGCAGCAGCTTCGCTTGGAGCGGCGCCGTCATCTCGCCGATTTCGTCGAGAAACACCGTGCCGTTGTCGGCCTGCTCGAGCAGGCCCTTCTTCTGCTGTCGCGCGTCGGTGAATGCGCCCCGCTCGTGGCCGAAGAGCTCGCTCTCGAGCAGCGTCTCGGGCAGCGCCGAACAGGTGATGTTGACGAACGGCCGGCTCGCGCGCGCGCTCGAGTAGTGGAGGATCTTCGCCGTGAGGTCCTTGCCGGTGCCACTCTCACCCGTGAGGAGCACGGTGGTCGCCGGGCTCGTGGCGACGCGTTTCAGGAGCGCCTTGAATTCACGGAGCTGCGGCGATTCGCCGACCATGCGGTCCAGGCTGTACGGCTCGGCCTGATTGGCGCGGAGCTGCCGCACCTCGCGACGGAGCTTGGTGGTTTCCAACGCCTGCTCGACCAGCGCCGCGAGCGCTTCGAGGTCGAACGGCTTGTTCATGAAGTGATAGGCGCCGAGCTTCATCGCTTCGACCGCCGTCTCGACGCTGGCATACGCGGTGAGCAGGATCACCAGCACGTCCGGATCGATCTGGCGGATCTGCTTGAGGACCGACAGGCCGTCGAGGTCGGGCAAGCGGTAGTCGAGGATCGCGAGATCCACGCCGGTCGCGGCCCGCTCGATCGCCGTCTTGCCGTCCTCGGCTTCCAGGACTTGATACCCCGCCACCGTCAGGCGCTTGCCGATCGACCGGCGAATCAGCTGTTCATCATCAACGACGAGAATGGATTCGTGCGCCATGGCTCCTTGTATACGAAAAACTCCGCACCCGTGGGGAAAAACCCCAGGTCGGCTTGCACCGTCGGCCTGTTTTCCCTGGGAAATGGCGGATTCGTGTCATCCCACCCCGTAGATAATCAAGAAGCGAGCCAGGGCCGGAACCGGATGCCAGACGCCACTGCCAAACTCCAGGCCTTCAACCCGTCGACGAACGAGCTCGAGCAGATTCGGTACGCCCTGGACCAGTCGGCCATCGTGGCCATCACGGACGTGCCGGGCCGGATCAAGTACGTCAACGACAAGTTCTGCGAGATCTCGAAGTACTCGCGGGACGAGTTGATGGGGCAGGACCATCGCATTCTGAATTCCGGGTTCCACAGCCAGGCGTTCATTCGCGATCTCTGGCGCACGATCGCGCAGGGGCACATCTGGCGCGGCGAGATCCGCAACCGGGCAAAAGATCAGTCCCTCTACTGGGTGGACACGACGATCGTCCCGTTTCTCGACGAGCGTGGGAAGCCCTGGCAGTACATGGCGATTCGGTACGACATCACCGAACGCAAGCGGCAGGAACAGCGGCTGCGCGAGCAGGCGACGCTCTCGACGCTCGGTGAGATGGCGGCTGTCGTCGCGCACGAAGTGCGGAATCCGCTCGCCGGTATCCGCGGCGGCGTGCAGGTGCTGGGGTCGCTCTTTCCGGCCGACGCGGATGGGCGCGAGCTGATCGGCGACATCATCGCGAGGATTGACTCGCTCAACTCCGTGGTTGGTGACCTCCTGGCGTTCGCGCGTGTGCGTGAGATCAAGATCGTCCCGGTGGACATGACGGCGTTCTTCGGCGACCTGGCGGCGTCGCTACGGCTGGATCCAGTCATGCGGCGTGTCACGCTGCAACTCCAGCACGAGCCGGGTCTCGTGGTGGACGCCGACGTCGATCAGTTGCGGCTCGTGTTCACGAATCTGCTGCTCAATGCGGCACAGGCGATGGGCGGCGAAGGCCGCATCGAGATTGCCGCGGAACCGATGGACGGGACCCACGTCGCGATCGACGTCCGCGACAGCGGACCGGGCATTCCGGTGGAGGCGCGCGACCGCATCTTCGAGCCGTTCTTCACGACGAAGGCCCGCGGCACGGGCCTCGGGCTGCCGACGGCCAAGCGCATCGTCGAGGCGCACGGCGGCGAGATCAGCGTTGCCGAGGCCGTCGGCGGTGGCACCGTCGTGCGCATCGTGCTGCCACAGCGCTCGGCCCGGTAGCGACCGGGCCGCCCGCGCGCGGGCGATCAGATTCGTCCAGCGGCCGGTTGGATGCCTGCGCGCCCATCCGACCGGACGAGGATTCCGGCCAGGACGGCGAACCATCCCAATCCGGCGAGCGTGACCACGGACGCGATCTGAAGGCTCGGGACGGTGCCCGGCCCGATGGCCGACTGCGCCAGTGCGAGCGCCACCGTCACGCCCAGCGACACATTTCTGAGGCCACGACGACCCAGCCGTCGGGTCCGCCAGGAAACGAGTCCGAACCAGACGCCGCACATGACCAGCGCGCCACGCTCGACGGCAAAGCTCGTGGCGGTGTCTGTCGAGATGTCATCGAGCGCCAGAAACGCGATGATGACTGCGACGATCGTGATGATGCCGTCTCTCATCGTCCTTCCTCCTTCACGGCTTCCTTCTGACGGCAGTCGTCAGCGCGGTCCCACCCGCATGCGCGCATCCACCACGGCGCAGCCACGGCCCTTCGGCAGCGCGATGACCGGGTTCAGGTCCAGCTCACGCAGCTCGGGAATCTCTTCGGCCAATTGCGACACCCGCAGGATCAGCTCGCTCACGGCATCGACGTCGGCCGGAGGCCGCCCACGATAGCCGGCGAGCCGCGTCCGCACGCGGCTCTCCTGGATGAGATCGCCCGCGTCGCGATCGGTGAGCGGCGTCGGACGAAAGTGCACGTCCTGTTCGAGCTCGACGTCCGTGCCGCCCAGGCCGAACCCCACGAGCGGTCCGAACAGTGGATCGTGAATCGCACCGATCATCGTCTCGACGCCCTCGGTCAGCATCTGCTGAATCTGGACGCTGGCGGCCGGGATGCGGTGTTTCGTGGCGATCGCGAGCAGCTCGCCGACGGCGAGCCGTACCTCGGCCGCCGATCGGAGTGACGTGCGCACACCGCCGATGTCGCTCTTGTGCAAGAGGCCCTCGGCGCTGATCTTGGCGACGACTGGAAATCCGATCAGTCTGGCGAGGCTCGCGGCTTCGTCGGGATCGCGCGTGACGACGCCGGAGACGACCGGAAGTCCGTAGGCCTGGAGCACCCGGCCGAGTTCTTCCGGCGTCAGCCACGTCTCGCCGCGCGCTGCCGCGGCGCCGGCGCAGATCGCCCTGGCCTCGTCTGTGGCGGCGTCGGCAAACGTCCAGAGCCCGCCCGGCGTCGCATGCCGCCACTCCGCGTACGACGCGATGCGAGCCAGAGCCCGGGCCGCGTTCTCCGGAAACGCAAAGGTGGGGATTCGTTCGGTGCCCACCATGACCGGATGATTCTCATCGGCCCCGAGCAGACACGCGAGCACCGGCTTCCGAGACCCCGCCGCCCGGGCATCGGCGATCCCCGCCGTGATGCCGGTCACAATGCTCGCCGACTGAGCGGGATCGACGGGCGTGTAGATGACGATCAGCGCGTCGGTTTCGTCGGCTTCGAGCGCGACGCCGATCGCCCGCCGGTACGCCTCGGCGTTCGCCGAGGCCACCATGTCCACGGGATTGCCGAGGCTCGCCGCGGCCGGCAGGAATTCCGCGAGGCGTTGCCTCGTCTTCGCGGAGAACTCCACGACCGAGAGGCCCGCGCCCTCGCAGGCGTCCACGGCGAGGATGCCGGGACCGCCCGCGTTCGTCACGACGGCGACCCGCCGCCCCTTGGGCAGGGGCTGCGCCGCGAGACACGAGGCGACGTCGAACATCTCGTCGATCGTGTTGGCGCGGATCACACCGGAGGCGCGGAACAGCTCATCGACGACCGTGTCGCTCGCCGCGAGTGCCGCGGTATGGCTACTGGCCGCGCGGATACCCGCTCGGGTCCGGCCGGCTTTCACAGCCACGATCGGCTTGTGCTTGCCGATCCGCCGCGCGAGCTGGGCGAACTTGCGCGGATTCCCGAACGACTCGAGATACATCATGATGACCGACGTGTCCGGGTCGTGCTCCCAGTACTCGAGCAGGTCGTTGCTCGAGATGTCGGCCTTGTTGCCGACGCTGACGAACGTGGAGATGCCGATGTGGCGCGCGGTGGCCTGCTGGAGGATCGTGAGGCCGAGGGCGCCGCTTTGTGACGACATCGCGACCGTGCCTCTCGGCGGAAAGATCGGCGAGAACGAGGCGTTGAGCCGCAGGCCCGTGTTCAGCAAGCCCATGCAGTTCGGACCCACCATCCGCATGCCGTACGAACGAACGCGGTCCACCAGCGTGCGCTCCAGTGCGCGACCCGCCTCACCGGTCTCACCCAATCCCGCGGTAATGACGACGAGTGACCGCACGCCGGCGGCGCCGCAGTCTTCGACCGTCTGCAGCAGGACGTCACACGGCACGGCCACGACAGCCAGATCGACGCCGCGCGGCAATTCGTGCACGCTGTGAAAACACCGCAGCCCGGCAATTTCCTTGGCCTGCGGGTTGACCGGATAGATCCGGCCCTCAAAGCCCGACGCGATGAGCGCGTCCAGCACGCGTCGCCCCAATGCCGCGGGCGTTCGCGATGCGCCGATCACGGCGACCGATCGCGGTTGCAGCAATGGAACGAGTGAGCCGTGACGAAGTTCCTGCCGGCCCGGGATGGCCGATGGAACGGAGCACGTTGCACGGAGCCCAGGCTCGATCGTTGTCGTCGTCATGACGCCACCGCCATCTTCCGGGGAGCATCCGCCACCACGAAGTCACGTTCCGGATGTCGGACCGTGAGCACCGGGCACGGAGCACGCCGGACGACATGCTGCGCCACGCTGCCCATGAAGAAATGCGCGAAGCCCGTGCGGCCGTGAGTGCCCAGGATGATGAGGTCGATCGGTTCGGCGTCCGCATACAGCAGAATCGCCGGCGCCACGGGGCCCGTCAGAACCGTCACGCGAGCCGTCAGCCCGCCGCGGACGTCCTCGGCCAGCAGACCCTCGACGCGACGCCGGGCCTCAGCCTCCATCTCCCTCTGAAGCCGATCGGTGTTGGGACCGACGCCAACCGGCGCGGCCATGTCGCCCGCGACGTTCCCGACGATGTGCAGGACGTGCAAGGTGGCGCCGTGCGCGCGGGCGAGCTGCCGGCCGTAGAGAAGGGCCGCCTCGGACGGCTCGCTGAAGTCGGTGGCGACGAGGATGTGTGTGAGGGCGATCATGGCCTTCTGTAACGCACGTCGCATGCCAGACGACGTGCCCGCCGACGCCTCGAAACGCCCGGGAAGAGGCTTGCCCACCGAAGCCTTGGCGGAGGTGGGCCGGAATCCTCCGCACAGGCGCGAGATTTCCCCCGGCCACCGGCGAGCTACGGCGTGACGGCCAGTCGATCGTCCACCAGCGTGACGCCGGGCACCGACCAGGCCGCGTGTTCCGCTGCCCGGCGTTCGCTGAGCGAACGCACGGTGCCGGTCAGCATCACCTGACCGTTGAAGGTCTCGGCGACGCGAACGTTGCGCGCGTCGACTTCGGCGCTGCGCTTGAGCGCGTTCTCGATCTGGATCCTGACATCCGACGGCCGAGTGTGCGGCTTGACGATGACCGCGTTGGTGATGCCGCGCACGCCATAGAGCCGGCGCAGGGCGCTCTCGGCGGCGTCGCGCTGATACTTCCACTCGACAAAGCCATCGAGCGTGACCCATCCGTCGCGAATGGTCGCTTGCACGGACCTGGCTGGGATCGCCGCGTCACCGGTCAGGGTGTTGGCCACGGCCTCGGCAATGGCCGGATCGCCACGGCGTTGCTGGTAATCCGGCAGCACCTCGATATCGTTCGCGATGGCGCGGACACCGTACACCCGCGCGACCGTTTTTTCGGCGCGGGTCTTCTGGAAGTACGTCTTCACCGAGCCGCGCAGCGTCACGACGCCGTCGTGCGCCGTGACGCCGATCTCCGCGGCGTCCACGGCGGGTTCGAACTCGAGCGCCTTGAGCACTCGTTCCTGAAGCTCTCTGTCGTTGGTCATCGTGCACTCCCCAGGCAGGTGGAGACGTCGGCGTCATGTCACCGCTGCCGCACGTTCACCTGCACTTCGTCGAACGTGATCTCGATGTAGGCGTACTCGCCCGCGGCCTCGTGCCAGCGCGCCTCGCCTCCGCCCGAGAGCTTCAGGCGTCCGAACGCTCGGGGGGCCGCAATCGGCGTGGACCATCGCATCCGGCGCATCGTCTTTCCATCAGCCGACAACTGGCTCCGATCGTCCGACGAGAAGTTCACGAGCTCGTCCGCCTCGTTGAATTCGAGCGTCGCATGCACGGTCAGGGCGGCGTTCTCGAACGAAGCCCACGCCGAGCCGTCCTCGTTGGCCGCCCACTTGATCGCCGGATCGGTGAGGGTCGCTGGCGCCAGGATCGCCATGTCATTGAACATGGTGACGGTCTCGGACACGGTCATCGCTTCGCCGCCAGCGTCGGCGACGGGCACGAGCCCGGCCACCTTGACGCGCATGTCAGCGACCGTCCCGACGTAGCGGTGCAACCCCTGCACGGCCCATGCGCCTTCCGACAGCTCCATGTAGAAGAGCCGTGTGGGCTGGTCGAAAAAGCTGAACTGCTCGGCCGTGAATGGCATCCAGGGCGCGTTCGGCCCGCTGCGAATCCGGCCGTGCATGCGCACGTGGATGTTCTGCGGTCGCAGCTGGCCCACGACGCCGGCACCGCGCAGATAGCGCTGCACGGCGGCCGGCAGTGGCGCGAGGTCGGCCTCGGTGACCGGTTCGGCGGCCGCAGTTCGCGCCAGACCGGCGTCCACCTGCTGTTCGAACTGCGCGCGCAGGCTGACGGGTCCTTCGACGGCCAGGCCGAAGACCACCCCGACGAGCACCAGGAGATTCAGCGCCGTGCCGAACTTGGCCGCGGCCCACGACGAGACGATCGCGCCCTGGGAGATCACGGCCGCGGCGAGCGCGATCGCCCACCATCCGCGAGGCCAGGCGAACAGGCAGACGCCTGCCGTCAAGAACAGCACCGCTGCAACGAGCCATGCGATGCCCATCGCAGGAGAGATCGGCCGAAGGCTCGGCAACTCGGCGAGACCGAAGGCTTTGGCCGGTCCCATCAAGTGGATGAGTCCATGCAGTGTGAGTGCGGCGGCGAAGAGGGCTCTCATCGGGTACCTCAGCGCCTGACCCCAGTTGCAAGCCGTTTGCCGAACTCACGCGCCGGATCAGCGGTGCCCGAGGGCGAATTCGCCGGCCGGGGGCGGGGAAAACCTCGCGACGGTGCGGGTTGTCACGAGGTGGACGTACGCCAGCGCCGGTACGGGTGTCGCGTCAGATTCGCGTTGAAGTACCGCGGATCATCAGACACCTCGCCGCCGAGCCAGGCGGGCCGCTCGAACTCATCGCCCGCCGAGGCGAGCTCGATCTCCGCGACGATTAGTCCTAAGTTCTCCGCCTGGAACTCGTCGATCTGCCAGACATGTGGGCCAACCCGCAGCGTGTGCCGGGTCTTCTCGATGAGCGGCCGCATGCACAGTTCATCGAGCATCGTGCGCGCGTCGTCGAACGGGATCGCGTATTCGAGCTCGATGCGCGTGATGCCGTGCGTCGGCCCCTTGACCGTCAGCGTGGCGCGTTCCCCTTCGGTGCGGACGCGGACGATTCGATCCGGCTCTGTCGACAGATATCCCTGACGAATGCGGGCCGGCGTCGCGTGCTCCCGCCATCCTGATGCCGTCACGAGGAACTTGCGCTCGATCTCATGAGCCATTGGCCATCTGTCTGCTCCCACATCCAGCAGAAGCGATGCCAGGTCCGATCTCGCAGCGGCGGCCGTTGTGCGGCCCGTGGAGGAATGCACACGCGCGCGGGAATTCCCTTTAGCCAACGTTCAGTCGACTCCATCAGCCCGCCACGAGCGGGCTTGACGGATTGGCATCAGTACTGCGAAAGGCCGGCCTCGGAGGCATTGAAGATGCCACCCATGGCGCGAAAGGTCTGGCTCGCGAGCGGCATCCTGTCGTCGGCGGTCTACGTCGCCCTCAACGCCCTCGGCGCGATCCGGTGGCCGGACTACAGCGTGCTCTCGCAAACGGTCAGTGAGTTGTCCGCGATCGACGCGCCGTCGAGATCGCTCGTCGTTCGGCTGGGGCTCGCCTACAACGCGCTCCTGATCGTGTTCGGGGCCGGTGTCTGGCGATCGGCCGCCGGACGCCGCGCCTTGCGCGTGGTGGCCGTGTCGCTTGCCGGTGTTGCGGTCGTGGGCCTCGTGGCGTCGCCGTTCGCGCCGATGCACGTGCGCGGTGCGGAGCGAACGCTCACCGACACGATGCACATCGCGCTGACGATCGTGACCGTGCTCTTCATCTTTCTGGCCATCGGGTTCGGCGCGACGGCGTTCGGACCACGATTCCGAGCCTACTCGCTCGCGACGATCGCGGTACTCGTCGTCGCCGGCACGTTGACGGCATTGGACGGTCCCCGCGTCGCCGCCAACCTGCCGACGCCGTGGGCCGGGTTGACGCAGCGCATCAACATCGGCGGTTACCTGCTTTGGGTGGCGGTGCTGGCAATCGTGTTGTTGCGCCGATCCGCAGAAGGGGAGAGGGGTGCGCGATGAGCGACCACAGCGTCGTCCATGTGCAAGGTCATGTGAGCCCGGGCTTCGAGGCCGTGCGAGACGCGTTCGCGGAGAATCTCGCCCGCCGGCACGAGCTCGGCGGCGCCTGTTGTGTGTACCACCGGGGCGAGAAGGTCGTCGATTTATGGGGAGGTTTGCGCAACAAGTCGACCGGGGAACCGTGGCAGGAAGACACGATGGTGATCGTCTACTCCGCGACCAAAGGGCTGGCGGCGATGACACTGGCGCTCGCGCATTCTCGAGGCTGGTTCGACTACGACGAGCGCGTCTGCACCTACTGGCCGGAGTTCGCTCAGCATGGCAAAGAGGCCATCACCGTCCGCCAGCTCCTGGCGCACCATGCCGGCTTGTTCGCCTTCGACGAGCCGGTCGACCGGAGCGTGGTCGCAGATCTCGATCGACTCGCCGTCGTCCTGGCGCGCCAGAAGCCCGCGTGGGAGTCCGGGACGAGGCACGGCTACCATGCAATCACCCTCGGCTTCTACGAAAGCGAATTGTTGCGGCGGGTCGATCCGCGTCAGCGCAGCCTGGGCCGGTTCTTTCAGGACGAGATTGCGTCCCCGCTCGGACTCGACTTCTACATTCGTGTGCCCGCGTCGATCCCGGACTCGAGGTTCGCGACGATCTCATCGCCCGGCCCACTCGAGCTGCTGCTCAAGTTTCCGCTTCGCCTCACGCTCGCGGGCATGAATCACCGGTCGAACATCTATCGCGCGCTCATCGTGAATCCCGGTTTCGCGGTGGTTCTTGACTCCGAGCGCATCTATGCGCGCGATCTCGAGGTGCCGTCCGGCGGCGGCGTCGGCACGGCGCACGCGATCGCGCGCGCGTACGGCGTCTTCGCGACGGACGGGCGGGAGCTGGGGCTCAGGCCGGCGACACTGCAGGCGTTGGCGGCGCCGGCGATCCCGCCCACGCACGGCTTCTACGACGAGTGCATGCTCGGGGAATTGCGGTACTCCCTGGGCTTCATGAAACCCAGCCCGGTGTGGCCGTTCGGCAGCGAGTCGTCGTTCGGTGCGCCGGGATCGGGCGGTGCGCTGGGCTTCGCCGATCCGGCGAGCGGCATCGGCTACGGGTACGTGACGAGTCAAATGGGATGCACGCTGACGGGGGATCCGCGGGATGTGGCGTTGAGAGAGGCGGTGTATGAGGTGATTGAGGGGCGAGCCACGAGACCGGGGCAGCCGCCAGTGACCGAAGCCGTCGGGCGATGAGCGCGCGCAAGTTCGCGCGCTGACGCGCGGCGCTGGCACTGTGCCGACGAATCCGAGAGCCTCGGGCAACTCCGCAAGAAAACGCACTCGACAGACTTCTCGAGTCGCTACTCTCGCTTCGTCCTCAGCGAGGCAAAATCGACCGTCGGTGGTGCGGCGCGCTGATCGCAGAACGCGAGCCAGTCAGCGTGGGCCGTCGCCAGCGACCGTCCGTACACCTCCTGAAACTTCGCGGCGAACGACGACGAGTTGGCGTAGTAGATCTGCCGAAGACGTGCCGCGCCCTCCGTTTCAATGAGATAGGCGAGGAACGACGCGCCTGCGGTGTAGGCCAGCGACGACGGGTAGTCCCGCCACCGGTTGTCATCAGCCAGGTTCGCGATGGGCGGGATCTGCGCGCGATGTGCCGCGGTCCACGCGTAGTAGAACGACGGCCCGACGGCGTAGTGCGATTCGGACACGATCGCGGACGCCAGTGCCTCGTTCAGCAAAGTCGTGCCTGGACGCCCGAGGCCTTTGTGAGTGATCACATGGTTCGCTTCGTGCGCGAGCAGCGCGAACAGATTTCCGTTGAGCGGCGACACGCACGCGGCCTTGACGGCTTCGGTCTCCGGAAACGCGACACCGCTGTGATCGCCATCGATGGAATCGTCAGACAATCCGGCGTCGCTGCCGGAGTTGTAGAGGTACATGGCGATGCGGCCGTCATACGTCAGGCCCAGCCGGCTCCGGCTGACGGCAAACTGATCCTCGAGTAACGGACCGAGGTTGTCGACCTGCTGCTCGGCGAAGGACCCCGGACGGACATGGAAGACGAAGTGACCGCGCTCGTAGACGTGCCAGTTCGTGTCCGGCTTGGATGGCCTCAGGATCGCGTTGCAGCCGGTGAGCGCGACGAGCGCGAGGCTCGCGACGAGGCGGAGAATATTAGCGGCCATACGCCACCCCAATCGAAAGAGAGCTGCCGGACGTCGCAAAGCTGTTGTGTGAAGACAGCAGTCCGTCAGCCGATCGGGCGTAGGACGCAGCGATCGACAGACGCCCCGCGATGGCGACGTCGGCGGACACCGTCAGGTCAGAGAGCCAGCCGCCACCCCAGTGCGAATTGGTGGTGGCCCCGATGCTGTTCCATTCGTTGATGTGTGCGAATCGGGCGCCGTTCCCCCAAGTCAGCTCGCCGGTCCACCGCGACCAGCGGTGAACGCGTGCGGCAACGACCAGCATCGGGCCGATGCCCGTGACGGATTCACGCTGGACCATGGACAGCGGCACGTGCCGTTCAATCGACGACCGGCCCGCCACCGCACCGATGCCCATCCCGATGTCAATGCCTCGCGCGCGCACGTCGTCAAGGAAGTACCGGCGGTACTCGTAGCGTCCTTCGAACGCCCGCGCGCGATCGGCCGATGGCCGCGCCGTGGAGTACACGGTCGCGTCGTAGGAAAAGCTTCCAAGAAACGACGCGCGCGCAGTCCAGCGGTGCAGCCGGCGCGGACGCATTCTGTCGTGCTGCACGAAGACAGCGGTACCGGTGCCGTTCCATGTGACCGGCGACGCGTCAACCGGCACGCCGGTTCGTGAGATGTCGCGGAAGGCGTACCAGTCATGCGCGCTCGCGAATCGCCAGATGACGCCCGGCGTCGCAGTCGGCGGCAGCGGTCCAGGTGTCTGGCCGAGTGCCCGGAACGGGACGCAGAGCAGCGAGAGGGTGAAGACAACGATCAGCGGTCGGGCCGGACGCACTCGGAACACGGCTCCCTCCTTTCGGAGACCACAAGCAGCACCCACGCTTGTGCGAGCCTTGTGCCAGCACGATCTTGACGCGGCGCGAGTTTCGCCGAGGAAAACTCGCGTCCGCCTCCGGGCATGAGCGAGACTTCGCACTGACCGCGAGAACTCCCGCCCGTCGTCGGGCACGGCGGCACGAAGCTCGCGCAGGGCCGCCTCTTCGTACTGACGTCGCTCCGCCGCTATCGCCGGTCCCAGCCCGGTGGGCGCCGGTCCCTTCGGCCAATCGAACACGTGCACGAGCACCAACTGTCCGCCGGATTCCGCGGTGAGCAACAGCGCGTACTTCACCGCTTTCAAGGACGCCGGCGAGAAATCCACCGGACAGACGATGGCCTAGCGGTCAAAACCGCCGAGGCCGTGCGTGCCCATCACGATCAGATCGGCGGCGCGCTGCTTCGCTTCGTCGAGAATGCCGTTGACCATCGGTCCTTCGCGAAGGACGGCGGTGGCCACAATTCCCAGCGGCGTCCGGTCCGTGACGAACTGCTGGAGCTCCGCAGTGAAGTCGCCGAGGAGCTGCGGCGTCAACACCAGCGGCTCGGTTGACGGCCGGACGGATGGGATGCCCACCCAGATCATCTCGACGACCGTGATGGCCGCGTCGTACCACTTCGCCAGCATTGTCGCGTAGTCATAGGCGTTGGTGGACGTCTCGGACAGATCCACGGGAGAATCGACTTGATCTCAATCATGACGAGTTTCCGAGCAATCGCACCGCCTGCTGAAACGCGCGCTCGAAATACGCCGCCGGGTCGGCGCCGGGGCAGGCGAGCTCCAACATGATCCAGCCATCGAACTGAACCGATCTCAGACTGTTGGCGACGGTCTGCCAGTCCACGATCCCGTCGCCGGGCGGCAGATGGTCGTCCCGATGCCCGTGGTTGTCGTTGGCGTGCACATGTGAGACGCGCGCGCCGGCGACCTCGACGAACCGTGTCCAGTGGCGGCCGAGGGCCGCGTGGCCGGTGTCGAGACAGACGCGTACGGAGTCATCCAGGCGATGCAGCAGCCAGGCAAACTCGTCGGGATGACCGCCGACGAGATGGGGCAGCGGCGTTTCCACAACCAGCGTGACGCCGGCGTCGCGACAGTTCTCCGCAAGAATCCGCAAACTGTCCGCGCAGTCGTTGAGGCGCGCCTGCAGATCGACGACGTGGCGCTCGAGATCGCTGGGATGCACGACGACCAGCCGTCCCCCGAGGCGCTTGATGGCGCCAGCCGCCGTGAGAATCGCGCCAATGGCGGCGTGCCGATGATGCGGATTGGGATCGGCCAGGTCGAGCAAGCGTCCGAACGGTGCGTGAATCGATACGGCCGGCAATCGGTGCTCGGCCAACGCCGCGCCGAGTGCCTCCACCTGACCGTGGTGCCAGGGATCGAAATGACGCGGCGGCGTACCGACCTCGACCCCAATCGCACCGCTGGCCCGAAGTGCGGGCAGTATCTCGAGGATGGGGACGTCGGTGCACGCGCCCGTGGACACGCCAAGTCGCCAGCTCATGTCAGGGCCGTGACCAGGCGATCGCGATCGACGCGCAGATCGTGTCCGCAGCCGGTGCCCGGGCAGATGCCCTTTTCCTGGGCAGAGACACAGTTGAAGTCGACGAGCGTGTCGACACCGGTCGCGAGCAGACCGGCAAAGACACGGACCTCGAACTCCGCGCGCGTTTGCGGGTCCATGCGCGTCGTCCAGCGATCGCCCCAGTTGTGATCGGCCTCGTACGTCGAGCGCACCAATCCGACAATCTCTCCGGCGCTCCACCCGCCGCTCGTCAAGCCGCGCACGAGGTGCTGGAGGTGCTCCGGCTTCAGCAGTAGATCGTTCGGGCGCTCGAGGCAGGCCGAGATGCACGGCGGCAGGTCCGGCACCCTCGGTGGTGCGGCGCACCGCGGCCCCGTGCTGAGCTCGCGATAGAACGCCCGATGAAAGGCGGCGAGCGGGGACGTGGTGTACCGATCGAGCAGCGCCCGCATCCCAGCGGCGATGTCCGGAAGCTCGGAGTGGGTGTGGTGCGCAGCCTGTCGCGCGGCCGCCAGGTCGCGGCCGCGGGCGAGCCAGCCGATGAGCGACCGCCGCGGTCGCGGCAGCGCCGCGACGGACGGCGCGCGGCGCGCGGTGTCGGCGCCGAAGATGTCGGGTCGCAGCTGATGCCACTGATAGGTGCTGAAGGCGGTCCGCACGTGGCGGGCGTCGAGCGGGTCGCCCACGTGCGAGAAATCGATCGACACGCACTCACGGCCGGTCAACCCGGCATTGCCGACGACGGTGCCGTTCACGACGAGGGGAAGACCGCCGTCATCGGCGCGGCGAAGAATGAGATGCGCCGCGTATTCGATGAGACAGCCGAGACCCTCGGCGGCGCGCGCGTGCCGTTCCGACATGGTGGCCACCACCCCAGACGGTCGTCGCGACTCCACGCCCGCGTACCAGGCCGGAGTGTTGGGGATGATGGCAGCGAGCGACTCGACGAGAGGATCGTCGAGCGAGACTTGCCCGAGGAAGTGGTAGCCGCGGCCTGTCGCCACCGCTCGCATGGGGATCGACAGGCTGGAGAAGACCGTGTTGGCAGCGTGGTACGCGGGCTCGAGTTTGAGAAAGACGTCAGCGGGATGCCGGAACGGCTCCGCCGGTGCATCGATGTTCTGGTAGTCGAGCTCCAGGAAAAACAGCAGGTGCTGGCGATCCCAGAGTGAACGTGCGATGTCAGCGTGCTGGCTCCAGAGCGACTCCAGCTGTTCCGGCGGCACATGGCTCGCGCGATCCCATTCGGGCAACACGCCCTGGCCGCCGTGCAGGCCAGCCACAAAGGCCGCGGTCGCGGCGTGGCCCGCCCGCGCACCGCATTGCTCCAAGATCCGGGCGCGGACCGCCGCATCCCGGTAGTACTCATCAACGCCGATCGGATCTGGACGGAGCGGAGGCATCTTGAAATCTCAGTGGACGACTGCGGCCGTGCCGCAGACGACGCGAACGTCGCACATGACGACGAGCCGGCTGCCCAGGAGTCGCGCGATCCCCGATTCGTCTTCGCACGTCCGGCACAGCCGATGAACCACCGACGGATCGACACCGGTCGGCACGGCGATGTAGATGTTCACGGTAATGTGCGGCCTCGAGACACCGGCGGCCGACTGCATGCGCGCGGTTGACGCGTAGCTGAGAATCGACAGCGAGATCTCGTCGGCGAGCGAGAGGAACGTGCGCATCAGGCAGCCGGCGGCTGCCATGCAGACGAGGTCTTCGGGCACGAACGCACCAGGGGTGCCGACTTCGGCCAAGGCTCCCGAGGACGTCAAGACCGTTGCGGAGCGCTCGGAATTCCAGACCAGCTCGACCATCGTCGACCTCACCCCACCAGCCGAAAGCCAAAAGCCAGAAGCCAAAGAGCGAGTTGAAGTTCCTGCGGGATCAACGCCGACGCCCGCGTCCGGTCCTGTTCGGTGACGTCGGCGCCTGCACGTGACGCACACCAGCGCGCCAACCGGTCGGGCGTTCCGAGATCGGACCAACCCAGCTCGACGGGCCACGTATGGACGAACAGATCGCCGGCGCGTCCGATCAGATCTCGCGAGAAGTCGGCCTGCGGCAGCACGTCATAGTGCGCCTGAAGGAACGCGTGGCGCGCCGGCTCGTCGAGCCTGCGGGACGCGGTAAAGACCTTGGTGAGCTCGGGCAGTTGCTGCCGGTACAACTCGAGCAGCGTCTGGGCGCGGGCGACCAGGATCATCGTGTTCCACACGGCACCGGCTTCGAGCAAACCGACGGCGGTGACGGCGTCCGGCTTCTCCACGAACGCCGAGACGGGACGTAGGCCTGTCCCGGTTGAGCGTCCGACCGGAGTGATCCAGCCGTAGTCGCGTTCCGGACGTGAGGGAGCGACACCGAACAGCACCACACCCGCGCGACCGGCATCCACCTCCGCCGCCGCCGCACGGATGCTGTCGACGAAAAGCACGCGCTCGGTCACCCCGTGGTCGGACGGCATGATCAGCACCGTCGCATCTGGAGCGTGTGCGATGACGTCGCTCAGGCCGAGCAGGACGCCGGCCGCGGTGCCGCGGTCACGCGGTTGATAAGTGACGCGCTCGACACGTTCGACGTCCGGCAACGCGTGAACGAACCGGCGATGCGAGCGATCGACGACGATGACCGTGCGTTCTGGTGGCGCGAGGACGGCGCTCCGTGCGAGCGTGTCTTCGAGCAGCGAGGGGCCACCGTCGGCACTCCAGAACTGCTTGGGAATGCCGCCCGTGACCGACGCGAGCCGCCGGCCGGCGCCGGCGGCAAGCACGATGTTCCAGAGCGTGGGACTCATGCCTGGACGCCCTTCAACGCGCGGCTGCCTTCTGCAGCGCGTCGGCCCGGACGAACTCGCGCTCCGGATGGCGGATGGTGAGCACGGGGCACGGCGCCATGCGCACGACGTGCTGCGCCACGCTGCCCATGAAGAAGTGCGAGAGGCCGGTCCGGCCGTGCGTGCCGACGATGATGAGATCGATCAGCGTGTCGCGCGCGTACGACACGATGGCCTCGGCCGTCTGAGACGACGTCCGAAGCACCGATCGGGCGCGCAGGACCTTCCGGTCTTCTGCGGTCAACAGGCCCTCGAGCCGCTGGCGCGCGTCGGCTTCCAGCTGCATCTGCAACTTGCCCACGTCGGGCATGACGGTCACCGGGGTCATGCGCCCACCGAGATCGTCGGCCACGTGGAGCACGTGCAGGGCCGCGCCATAGGTCCGCGCGAAGTCCTTGCCGTAGATCAACGCGGCGTCCGATGGAGCGCTGAAGTCCGTCGCCACGAGAATGTTCTTGATCGCGATCACGTGTGTTCTCCTTGCGTGCGAGTTCGCACGTTTCGTGCCAGCCAGCGGATCGGTGGATCGGCGTGCCGCGCGGCTGATAGCGCTCCGCGCGTCCCCGCGGCCTGAGGAATTCTCGGCGGCTGTTGCGGACAATTCAGCGACGGTTCGCGCCGTGCCGGCACATCCCTCGCGGTGCCGCCTGCCTTGGTTGGCACCGGCGTTGCTCTGTCACCTCCCCGGGTTTGTATGAGGCACCCGATCACGACACCTGCCATCCTGTTGCTTGGCTTCGTTGTGGGATGCGCGAGCTCACCGGCCGAACCGACCGGCGTCGGAGTTCGGGTCGCATTGACCTATCACTCGGTGGCCCCGCTCTCGTTGCCTTGGCCGGTCGAGGTCTGTGGCACTGCGGACAGAAACCGCCGGCCGGCCGTGGTGCTCAACTGGACCGACAGCGAAATCGCGATGGAGCAGGACCAGGAGGCCCCCGGCATCTGGCGCGCGACAGCTCGGGTCCCGCCCAATGTCCGACTCGACGTGTCGGTCCGCGATCCAGGTCTGTGCCGTCTCTCGTTGGTCGCGTACGGCGAGTTCGCCTGGTCCGGCCTCGCCGTGAACGATGTTTCGGTGCGCGGCACGGTCTTCGCGGATTCGTCCGGTCGCCCGCCATGCTTCGTGTTTCGCGTGGATGGCGATGGCGAGGTCACCATCGGCGATTACCGCTGAAAAACTGTGAATGGGGGTTTGTATGGACAAGAAAGCGTGCTGGGAGTCATTCAAGGCAGAAGCCGCGACGGTTGGCGAGCGGCTCAAGAAGGTGATTCACGAAGGCAACGTGCGCCGGATCGTCGTCGAACACAAGGGCCGCACGGTGGCGGAGTTTCCGTTGACGGCCGGCGTGCTCGGCGTCGTGATCGCGCCGGTGCTTGCGGCGGTTGGCGCCATCGTCGCCTTGCTCAAGGAGTGCACGATTCATGTCGAGCGGTCGCAGCAACCGGCCAAGCCTGCCACGGCCGGGGTGAAGCCGGTCGCGCAAACGCCCGTCGACGTCGAGTGCTGAGGCGGTCATGATGCAGCTCACGATCCGCGCATCGTCGGCAGCGCCCTCGCGCACGCGGCGATGGCTTCGGGCGGCCGGGTGGATGGCCGTCGCGGCGGCGGGCCGAGCCGCCGCGGGTTACGCGGCGAACTCGGCGCTCACGTGGTTTCGATTTGGACGCCCGGCGGCCGCCCGTCCGGAAGAGGCCGACCCGCTGCTCGATCGTTTCATGCCGGCGTACGAGGTCGTCGAGCGTCACCGCGCGTGGGTCAGTGCGCCTGCGGACGTCACGTTCGTGGCGGCGGTCGAGACCGATCTCGAAGCCTCGGCCCTCGTGCGCGCGATCATCACGACCCGCGCCATCGTCCTGGGCGCCCGCCGCGAAGCGACGCACCAGCCGCGCGGGCTCATCGCGCAGATGACGGCGATCGGCTGGGCCGTGTTGGCCGAGGTGCCGGGCCGCGAGATCGTGATGGGCGCGGCTACACAGCCCTGGCTGGGTGACGTGGTCTTTCGCGGGATCCCCGCAGCAGAGTTTGCCGCGTTCAACGAACCTGGTTACGTGAAGATTGTCTGGAACCTGCGTGCCGACACGGCCGGCGAATTCGCCTCGGTGTTCCGCACCGAGACGCGCGTGGTGGCCACCGATCCGCGGGCCCGCGCCCGATTCCGTTGGTACTGGGCACGCTTCTCACCCGGCATCGTGCTGATCCGCCGGATGATGCTGCGTGCTATCAAGGCTGAAGCGGAACGCCGGGCGGCGAGTCGCGGATCGGCCCGTCCCCGCTGAGCGGCCCGCCATGCGCCCGCCATCCTCGAGCGTTCTGTTCAAGAGTCTGCTGGCGGCCGGTGCCGTCGTGGCGGTCGCCTTGCTGACGCAGACCGTCCTCAACTACCGCTACGTTTCGGAGAGCCTCATCCGGCAGGAGGCGCGCCGGACGGCCGAAGAACGCCTCCGTGGTCTCGAACGCTCCCTTCGGCTCACGCATGCCGGTGATGCCGCGGCCTATCAGGCCGTGCTCGACGACTTCCATGACGAGTTCGCCGACCAGGTTGCGGCGGCGATGGTGGTCCGGAGCGACGGGACGGTGGTGTCGTCCAGTGGCGCACCGATGCGCCCGTACACGATCGAGGAGCGCCGCCGGTTCCTGAGCGATCGGACGCCCACCCTGCAAGACGACCTCCACGACGGGCGCGCGTCACTGGTCGGCGTGTTCGCGTGCCGCTGCAGTCTCGCCCGGCCGGCGGCGACAGAGCGCCCGCAACCGCCCGAGCGGCTGTTCGTCCAGCTCGCGATCTTTCGGGACGGGCTTTCGGCGCCGTTCGCGCGGCTCCGGCGGAATGCCATCATCGGCGTTTCCGCCGCCGTCACGTTGCTCGTGGCGCTGGGCCTCATCGCGTTGCGATTCGGCTCTTACGTTCGAGGCCGGCAACTCGAAGGACAACTCCTCCTCGCGCGGCAGGTGCAGCGGTCGCTGCTGCCACCTGCCGGTGCCTGGCCCGCCGGGATCGATGCGTCGGCGGCGTGCGAACAGGCCGCGCAAGTGGGCGGCGACTTCTACGACGTGCAGGCGTTGCCGCGCGATCGTCTTGCCATCTCCCTGGGCGACGTTTCCGGACACGGCATTCCCGCGGCGCTCCTGATGGGCATGGTGCATGGGGCTGTCAGCAGCGAATCGGTGGCCACCCAGGAAGTTCCTGACCGGATTGCCGCACGACTCAACGCGTTGCTGCTGAAAAAGTCGTCCGGCGAGCGCTTCGCTTCTCTCATTTGGTGTGTCTACGATCCCCAATCCGGCCGACTCGAGTACGTCAATGCGGGCCATCCTCCCGGACTGCTCATCCGCCATGGCGAGGGTAGCGGTACCCGCGTTCTCCGGCTCGGCGACGGCGGCCCCGTTCTCGGCGTGCTACCGGAGGCCACGTATCTAACCGCCGTCGTCGATGCCGTCGACGGCGACCTGCTCGTGCTCTACTCGGATGGCATCGTCGAGACGATGAACGACCGCGGCGAGTACTACGGCGAAGGGCGATTGCTGGCCGCGGTCGACCAGCATCGCCACCTGCCGGCAGGCGTCATCTGCGCGGCCGTGCTCTCTGGCGTCACCGCCTTCGGTAGACGAGTCCCCGCCGCTGACGATCGCACGATGCTGGTGGTCAGGCTGTGGCGTGTCGCCGCCGAAGCCGTCACGGCCGCCTGACGCGTGGAGAAGTCCGCGACACCATCGAGGAAATCCCGCACTCGCCGTTCGCGTTCGGATCGTCACGCCCGGATTGCACGCGTACCATCGGTGGCATCGATTCTGCTCAGTAGCTTGGCGGGCGAGTTGACGTCTTGTGGCCGTCACGGCAGGCTGCCGACGGCGTGCGTGAGACGGCTCGAGCTCGGATCGGGCGAAACTCTGTCGCCGTAGACGCGGCCAACCGGCATGCGCACAAGGTGACGAGAACGTCCGGCTTGAAGCCGCACACTGGCCTCCGAATGGGCAACGCGTCGTCTCGAGATCGGGCGGCCACAGCGCGCTCGCCCAGTGTTCACGCTGATCACCTCATCGACGAACCGGAGGTGCGTGCGCGAGGGCTGCGGAATAGTCCGCAGCGAAATAGTTCGCGTTGAAAAGGGACAACACGTTCGACATAGTTTCGTTCCGAAGTCTTGTTTCCGACGTCAGGAGATTCGTCGTGAGTCGTCGCGTCGCACAACTTCCGCTGTGGCTTTGGGTGGTCGCCCTCGGGTGCGCCTGGGCTATTGCATTTGCGGGCGTGCAGGCCCGTCCGGTCGCTCCCCAGCAACCGGCGTCCCCCGTCAAGAACGCGGCTCCCGCGACGAAATCTCCCGCACCCGCACAGCAGGCACCGACTTCGACGGCCACGTATGTCGGAGACTCGGCGTGCGCGACGTGCCATGAGGCGGCCGCGGCGGGTTACAACCGGACCCCGCATCATCGCGCGGTCGATCCGCGAACCCCAGCGGCGGCCAAGAGCTGCGAGACCTGCCATGGCCCGGCGAGCGAGCACATCGCCGATCCGGTCAACAAGTCACTGAAGAAGTTCAAGACACTCCCGGCCGAGCAAGTCAACGCGACGTGTACGACCTGCCACAATCGCGGCGAGCACGTGCTGTGGGACGGGAGTCAGCACGAGTCTCGCGGTCTCGCGTGCACGAGCTGCCACAGCATTCATACGCCGAAGCTCGCGACCGGCCAGCTGAAAGACACGACGCAGATCCAGTTGTGCGCGACCTGCCATCGGGACAAGGCGAGCAAGGTCGATCGCTCCGGCCATATGCCCGTGCGCGAAGGAAAGATGCAGTGCTCGACGTGTCACAACGTCCACGGCGCCACGAACGTGAAGCTCTTGCGCAAGGGTGACTCGATTGCGGAGCTGTGCACCACCTGCCATGCCGACAAACGCGGCCCGTACCTCTGGGAGCACGCGCCAAGCCGCGACGGATGCGTGACCTGCCACGATCCGCACGGATCGTCGAACGAGCGGATGCTGGTCGCCAAGCAGCCGATCCTCTGCCAGCGATGCCACGTCGCCACGCGTCATCCGAGCACCGTGTACGACGCGGCGACCGTGGGGGCGGGCGCCAATCCCAGCGTGCGCATCTACTCCCGCGGGTGCGTGGAATGCCATTCGGCGATCCACGGATCGAACCACCCGAGCGGGCAGCGGTTCATCCGATGACGACCGCGATGCAGCGCATCCTCGCCGCGTTCGCCACGACGTTCTTTCTGGCCGTGCCGGCGGCGGGGCTGGCGCAAGGCACTCCGACCACGCCGCCTGCGCCCGTGCCGTCGGTCACGGTGGGCGGAGCCGACTTCGGTCTGCGCAAGACCAACGCCACCGGTGATGCCGCGCGGTACGAGCGGTATCGCGACATGGGCGACGGCGCGTACCTGAACCAATTCCAGTTGACTCGCGAGAACGCCAACTGGTTCTTCGATGGTGGTGCGAACAACGTCGGCCGCCAGGACCAGCGCTTTTTCGGGTCTGCGACGAAGCCGGGCCGGATCCGAGTGTGGGGAATGTGGAATCAGATTCCCATGGTGATGAGCGTCACCACCCAGACGCTCTTCACGGAGGACATCGGCGGCGAACCCGCCGTGTTCACCATTCCGAACGGCATCCAGTCGCAGATGCAGGCCGCGGCACCGGCCGCGCGTCCGGCTGTCTTCGAGGCGAACAGCCTGACGTTCGACACACGATCAGTGCGGCGCATCGGGATCGGCGGCTTCGAGTATCTGCCCAGCCGGGATCTGACCGTGCGCACGACCCTCAGCTTCACGGAGCGAGAAGGGACGTTGCCGTACGGCGGCAGCTTCGGCCACAACAGCCTGGTCGAGATGCCGGCGCCGATTCGTCAGTCGTTGACGGATTTTGACAGCAGCGCGGAGTTCGTCCGCGGCCGCTGGCTGTTCCGCGGCGGCGTCCTCGGCTCGTGGTTCCAGAACGCCGTCTCCCAAGTAGAGTTCGACAATCCGTTCCAGGCGACCGATCTGACAGGGACGCCGTCGCGCGGCCGGCTGTCGGTCGCGCCGAGCAACTCGTTCATCTCGGCGAACGGCATGGCGTCGGTCCGGTTGGCGCGCCGCACGCGCGCGACGGCGTACGTGTCCGTGGGGGCGCTCGAGGACACGGGCGCGGCGCTGATGCCGCAGACCATCAATGCGGTGAACTTTCCAACGATCGCGCCGCTGCCGCGCTCGACCGTGGACGGCGCGGCCCGCACGTCCGGTGTGAACCTGACGTTCACGTCCCGGCCGGCGCGCCAGCTCGACATCAGCGCGCGGTACCGCCTCTACGACTACGACAACCGCACGCCGGTCTTCGTGCTCCCACAGCGCGTCTCGTACGACAACACGCCGGGTGCGGCGACCTACACGGCGCTCGGCGGGGTGCCGTCACCGGCGATCGTGGAGACCGAGCCGTTCGGCGTCAAGCGGCATACCCTCGATGCCGATGTGCGCTTCCTCTCGACGCGCGCGGGCACCGCGGGCGTCGGTTTCACGCGGCAGGTCGAGGACCGCGCGCACCGGTTCTTCGAGTCAACGGCGGAGAACACCGTTCGCCTCACCTACGACGTCGTCGGGATGAGCGTCTTCTCGGTCCGCACCAGGTACGAGCATGGCGGGCGGCGGGGCGATGTCACCGATGCCGCGCAGCGCGCGCTGTTCAACATCGGCGAGCATCCGGAGGTTCGCCAGTTCGACATCGCGTCCCGCGATCGCGATCGCATCACCGTGCTCGGGACGCTGACCCCCTTTGGCAGCCTGTCGTTCAGCGGATCTGTCGCGGCAGGGCGGGACGACTACCTGGAAAGCACCTTCGGCCTGCGCGACAACACTCACCGCGTGTACACGGCCGGTCTCGACGCCGTGCCTCGTGACAACGTCAACATCGGACTCTCGTATGACTACGAGCGCTACGAGGCGATCATGCGCTCGCGGTCGGTGTCGGGCGCGACCTCGCCGACGATGACGTTCGAACAGTACATGGCCTTCGTGCCGCCCCCGACGCCCGTGGCTGGTTCGGCGATTGCGGATCCGCGGTACGACTGGGGCAACACCGGCGCGGAGCGCGTGCACTCCGTCATCGCGAACCTCGAGATTCTGAGGATTCGCGAGCGGCTGGACCTGCGTTTTCTGTACGACTTCAACCGCGCGCACTCGCTCTACAGCTATTCAACCGGATCGAACATTCCGCTCCGGACGTTGCCGGAGGACATCGACCCGGCGCAGACGGCGCTGCCTCCGCCGACGCAACTGCCGCTCGTGAAGCAAAAGCTGCAGCGGGGAACCGTGGACGCGGTCTACTCGTTGACGCCCCGGCTCGGCGTCGGCGCGTCGTTCTGGTACGAGGAATACCGCGTGTCGGACTACACGCTGGACGAAGATGCGAATCCCGAATTGGTACGCGGTTCCGCGGTGCTGCTGGGGTATATGTACAGGCCCTACACCGCACGCACGCTGTGGGCACGGATCATCGTGAACTGGTGACAGAGTGCAGTACGGAGGGCAAACCTTCAGGTTTGCCTCGTGAGGGGTGAGAGGAAAGAACCATGAAGACGCTCGTTGTTCTTGCGGCCTCCGCGCTGGTGATGGCGACCGCGACCGCCGTGACCACCGCCACGATCGCGGACCCACAAACGCTCGATCCCAAGAAGATCGAGGCTGGCCAGGCCGCCTTCGAGACGCAAAAATGCGGCGTCTGTCACGCCGTCGCGGGCAAGGGCGGCAAGCTCGCGTCCGCGCTCGACGGCGTCGGCAAGAAGCTGACCGAGGCGGATCTCAAGAAATGGCTCACCGAGCCGGCGGAGATGGAAAAGAAGCTTCCGACGAAGCCCAAGATGCCGATGTCCACGGCCATGAAATCCAAGAAACTGACCGACGCCGACGTCAATGCGCTCGTCGCGTACATGTTGACCCTGAAGTAGTCGCCTGCCTGTCACCGGCGGTGGAGCGAGCGTGGACGAGCCAGCACTGACTCGGAATCCGATCTCCATCGCCGGCGCGGCGATCACGACCGCCAGCGCCGTCGCGTTCATCGTCTACCTGCTGCTCGACTCGTTCGGATGGATCGTCGGCCCGTACGGCGGACTGCTCGGTTACCTTCTCGCGCCCGCGGTGTTCCTGTTCGGTCTGCTCCTCATCCCGTTCGGCATGTGGTGGGAGGGCCGGCGGCGAAAGCGGGGGAAAGGGCCCTGGAAGTGGCCAGCGATCGACGTCGGCAAGAAGCGCACGCGTCAGGTCATCGTGGCCGTCGCGGTGCTCACCATCGTCAACATCGGGCTCGTGGCGCTCGCGAGCGTCGGCATGGTGCACTACACCGAGTCGAATCAGTTCTGCGGCCAGGTCTGCCACACCCCGATGACACCGCAGTTCACCGCGCATGCCCTGTCGCCGCACGCGAGAGTGGACTGCGTGAGCTGTCATGTGAGTCCGGGCGCGTCAGGATTCATGGCCGCGAAGATGAACGGGACGCGTCAGTTGTTCCACGCGATGCGCGGCACCTTCGAGCGCCCCATTCCGGAGCCGATCGGGCGGATTCCGATGGCGGTGGACACGTGCGCGAACTGCCACACGCCCGGCCGTCCGGAGCGCGATCTCGTCCGCTCGATCGTGAGCTACAGCGACGACGAGAAGAACACTGAAAACGTTACGAGCATGACAATGCGGATGCGCGCGAATCACTGGCATGCGCGCGCCGACGTGCTCGTCGAGTACATCGCGACCGATTCCACGCGGGAGACGATCCCCTACGTACGCGTGACGGCCGGTGGGCAGGTGACGGAGTACTTCGCCGAAGGCGTGACGGCGCCGCCGTCCGGCGCTGTGGTGCGGATGGACTGCCTGGATTGCCACAACCGCCCGGCGCACACCTTTGCGCCCTCGCCCGATCGCGTCGTCGATGCCGCGATCGCGGTTGGTGGCGCCAGCCGGGATTTGCCGTTCGTTCGGCGAGAGATGGTCGCCGCACTCAAGGTCGACTACGCGAGTCACGTCGCCGCCGACACGGGAATTGCGAAGCACTTCGGCGACTTCTATCGCAGCGCACCTGCCCAGCAGGTGCCCGAGGTGCAGCGGGCGATCTCGAGCGCGCAGCGCCTCTATCGCCAGCACGTGTTTCCCGAGATGAAGGTCACGTGGGGTACCTACCTCAGCAAGCTCGGCCATGTGGACTCGCCGGGCTGTTTCCGCTGCCACGACGACAGCCACAAGACGCGCGACGGCAAGGCCGCCGTCCGGCAGGACTGCGAGCTGTGTCACAAGGGGCAATAGCACCGAAGCCAGAAGCCAAGAGCCAAAAGCCAGAAGCTCCTGGCTCCTGCGGGAGAATTCGCAGCCTGCGGGGAAGTTCTCGCGGCGCCGGCGCAGCGTCGCGCGATAACCGCTCGAATCAGGCTCGTCGGCCGCGCTCATCGACGGTACGGGTGTTGCTCAGGATCGGCGTGGAGTCAGGCCATGGTTCCGCGCGACTATCTCAGCCTCTACCTCGCCGCCAACGCGTTCGCGCTGGCCGTACTCGCGCTGGCGTTCTGGCGACGCGAGGTCGGCCGGTGGGTCGTCGCGGCGGTCTTCGCCTGGGCGGCGATCACCAATACCGTCACGGCGATCGAACGGCCTGACGTCTACCTCGACTACGCCACGCTCACGCCGGCGGCGTGGTACCGCGACTTCATCAACGGCTGGTTCAGTCAGCACATCCAAACGACCGTCATCGCCATCGCGATCGGTCAGGCGATCATCGCCGCGCTGCTGGCGTCCAGCCGTTGTGCTCTCCGGTGGCTCGGCGCCGCGGGCGCCTGGATCTTCCTGCTGGCCATCGCGCCCCTCGGCGTCAAATCGGGGTTCCCCTTCGCCCTGACGTTCGGTGCCGCGCTGCTCGTGTCTCTCGAGGACGTCCGCGCCACGTCGCCAGCGGTGCAGCAGACCATTCATTGGCTGCCGCGCGTGCTCGGTTTCGCACTCGGCGGGTTGATGGTGCTGCTCGCGCTCGACGCGATCGTGAACGGGCAGACGACATTGGACACGATGCGTGCGTTCGGGATGCACCTCGTGCCGGTGGTCATCGTGTTCGTCGCGCTGTCCATTGCGTGGCGATGGGAATGGGCCGGCGGTGTGTTGTTCTTCGCGTTGGCGGTCGGGTACGGCTTCCTGGCAGACGGGCGCGTGGCGTGGATGCTGGCCATCTCGGCGCCGCTCGTGATCGAGGGCGTGTTCTTTCTGTGGAGCTCGAGGTTGGATCGCAAGGAAGGCCCGTACGTAGGGCGGACCGAAGTTCGGTCCGCCCTACGTACAACCTAGGGGAGGAAGGCGATGTACACCGAAGCATCGAAAGGACCGTTCTGCCAGAGCTGCGGCATGCCGTTGCGACGGGCGTCGGACTTTGGCATGGGCGCCGACGGATTGCGCATCAACGACTTCTGCCACTTCTGCTTCGACCGCGGGAGTTTTACCGACCCGGACATGACGCAGCAGGCCATGATCGACCGGTGCGTGGGGTTCATGACGCGCCAGACGTTCACGCCGGAGTTCGAGGCCCGCAGGGTCATGCGGCGGGTGATTCCAACGTTGAAGCGGTGGTCATCGGACTCGGTCGGCTCGACCTGCGGTGTGCTGCCTGACGCTCCGAAGGATGCCAAGGAGTGAGTCCATGGCCAACTCCGATCGCCTCGAACACGACGGTCCGGTGCTTGCGAGGAGCCGCCGTTGCGCGCTGAGCGGAGCCGACGCGGTCTGTGTGTACGACGCGAACGGCACGCTCATCCGGGTGCTGTGCCCGGCGTACGACCGCCGCACCGACGTGTGCCACGAGCGGCGTGCGGCCAGCGCTGGGAGAGGCGCGACGGCGGGTGATTACCGCGTGGGTTGTCTCGACTGCGAATTCGTGTGACCGATCACTCCAGCCACGCAGCCACGCCTGCTCCTGCAGCAAACGAGACGGCGGCGACGATCGCCCCAAGGCCGAGCATCTCGAACCCGGCACGCCACCATCGGACGTTGGTAATCGTGGCTCGCAAGGCGCCGACCGTGAAGAGGGCGAGCAGTGTGAGCGCGACGGACAGGCTGAACCGATCCATCGGGAGCGCCGGGACCACGTAGGGGAGCAGCGGCACGGCCCCCGCGACCACAAAGGCCACGAACGTCGCGAGGCCGTGGCGCAAAGGACGCGCTTCTTCCTCAGGCAGATTCTCGGCTTCGAGCACGCTCTCATGCGCCCGTATCGCCTGATAGCTGCCCACGGCCATCGACAGTCCATCCGCCAACAGATTCGCCGCGCCAATGATCAGCACGACCGACAGCGACAGCCCGCCGCCCGAAACTCCGGCCACGACCGCGAATGTCGTGATGATGCCGTCGTTCGCGCCGTAGACGAGCTCGCGGACGTAGTGCCGGGCGATCGGGAGGGCGCCGTGAGGTTCGATGTGACGAGAGAGGCGAGTCATGGTTGTGTGGGTCTACGATGCGCGGCGAATCCGGCGCGGCCGAGCTCATCAACGAGCTCGTCTTCCGACAGAAAGCACTGAGGCTCGCCGTTCCACGATGAAAACACGAACGACTCGCCGGCGTCCAAGAGGAACATCAGCAGGCCGCCGAGCCACGTCATGGCGGCGGCGATGTGCCGCCGCGCGTGCGCGTCACAGCCCGTTCTGCACCGCAGGGCCGCGCTTGGGCCCACTGTCATCGTGATCACGAGTGAAAGTACCGTTACTCGAACACGTCATGCCCTCACGGCACGGCTGTGAGGCCGATCTGCCCCAGAAGCGATTCGAGGTCGTCGCCCGAGGCTGGAACGCAGGCCAGGATCCTCGCCCGGGTCTGTCGGACCCACGGGTCCGCCCCGGGAAGCGCGCGTACCTCCCGGCCGGCGCCGAGGAGCCGTTGCCACGTCTCATGGGTCTCCGTCGCGAACTCCTCTAGTAGCGACGCGGCCCCCCCAGAGCGCAGGATCCGCACCATGCGCGCCGTCAGCTCGCACGCTTCGACCAGGCCCGAATTCATGCTGTGCACGCCGACCGGAGCCGCCTGGTGCGCGGCGTCCCCGGCGAGCCAGATGCCTCCCTTGCCGAAGCGTCGCGCCAGGCGCGACTCGAACAACGCGAGCGTCGACCAGTAAATCTCGGTCGGTCGCGCTGTGCACCAGGGAGCCCTCGCGGCGATCAGCTGCTCGAGCCGCTCCATCGATGCCTCGTGTTCCGAGGCGTGCTGAATCTGGAATCCCCAGCGGCATCGCCCGTCCTCGAGGGGCCAGTACACGCTCGTCAGGTCAGGATCGAGAATGACGCGCACTTCGGCGGGAAGCTCCCCCGTTGCCTCGGTCTCATAAACGGAGAAGAGCTGGCCCCCGCCATGCTCGGCGATCTCGATGCCAGCCAACCGCCGCACGGTCGAGTCGTGCCCGTCGGCGCCGATGACATAGGCCGGTCGGATCGTCTCGTTTCGCACGACCACGCACTCGCTTCCCGCGACGGCGTAGCCGGTCGCGACCTTGTCGAGCTTCGCGACCTCTGCCCGGAGGGTCGCGCCGTCCACGGTGAGCGACTGGAGCCGGTGTTTCCAGAGGATCTTGAGCTTCTTCTGGCGGAGCGCCTCCTCCGCGGCTCTCTCCAACTGGCTCTGGCGGATGACGAGGAGATACGGATGCTTGGAAGCGAGGGCCGAATAGTCGATCTCGGCGCGCCTCTCACGTCCTACGTAGTAGGCGACTTTGGTCAGCTTCCGCCCCGCGTCGATCAGCCCTTCGGAGAGTCCTGCCTCGTCGAGAATCCGGAGCGTGCGCGGATGGATCGCGAGGGCGTAACTCTGCTGGGTCGTCCGCTCGTGCATGTCGACGACCTCCACCCGGACCCCGTGCTGCTGCAGGAACAGCGCCGCGACGAGACCGACCGGACCGGCGCCGACGACGAGGACCTCAGGATCGGGGTGACGGAACATCGAGCTTTCCTCCGTACGGGCGTTGCAGCCGACCACAGGCTTTGAGCAAGTTGCATACCGGTTAGGTCGAAGCAAATAACCCCCGGCGTCCGGACGATTGAAGTGTCTGCACGCTGGGGGGGCGCGAAAAACTCCCCTATCTCCGTGGATTCTTACGCGGCTCCGGCAACGGTGGCTCTAGGGACGCCGATGAGAATTACATCGCACATCGCTGGATCGCTCCGCATGTTCCGCGCGAATCGCCGGGCGTCACGTGGCCTGTGGTTTGCACGACAGGAGGCATTTCCGTCCGGCATCGCGCATGGACGAGGTGACCGCATGGGACGAGAGACGCGGTACTACGGGCACCTGATTCGTGTCGCCGTCGTCTTCGGCCTCGGCTTCCTCGCCTTCGTCATCATCCGTCACAGCCTCGTCCCCACGGACTTCGGCGTCTACGGCTTCTATCGCGCCGGCGCCCTCGACGACGCACGCGCGTTGCCCATCAGCTTTGCCGGCCGTGACGTCTGCGAGGTCTGTCACGTGGCGGTGGTCGAATCGCAAAAAGAGAGCAGGCACACCAGGGTGAGCTGCGAGTCGTGTCACGGCCCGCTCGCGAAGCACGCCAGCGGGGAGTTCAATCCGAAGCCGAAGACCCTGCACCCTCGCGAGCTCTGCCTCTCGTGCCACGTGAAGATGGCGGGAAAGTACGACGGGTTCCCGCAGGTCGATCCGGCAGACCACGGTGGCGACTTCGCGTGCACCGCATGCCATCAGCCGCACCAGCCGAAGATTGCCATGGAGACAGGGAAGAAGAAGTAGAACCGGAATTCAGGGACAGGAGCGGTCGCGCATGGATCAGGATCGGCGGTCATTCCTCACGGGCGCGGGAAAATTCATCATGCTGACCGGGGCGGCCAGTCTCGCGTGGGATGCCGTACTCAACGGCACCCCGGATCAGGCGCCCAACTACGACGCGACCGCCCACTGGTGGGCGATGACGATCGACGTCGATCGGTGTATCGGGTCTGGCAACTGCGTTCGCGCCTGCAAGATCGAGAACAACGTCCCCGACGAGCCTGGCATGTTCCGCACCTGGGTCGAGCGGTATCAGATCCGGCCCGACGATCCCGAGCATCCGATCGTGGACTCGCCGAACGGCGGGCATGACGGCTTCGCGCCGATCAAGGACCTGCCGCCGGGCACGAAGGTCTTCTTCGTGCCGAAGATGTGCAACCACTGCGTGCACTCGCCCTGCGTGCAGGTGTGCCCCGTGGGCGCGACGTTCGAGAGCCCCGACGGGGTCGTGCTGGTGGACAAGTCACGCTGCCTCGGCTGCCGGTACTGCGTGCAGGCCTGTCCGTACGGCTGCCGGTACATCGATCCGCGCACGCACACGGTGGACAAGTGCACACTCTGCTATCACCGCATCACGCAGGGTCTGACGACGGCATGCGCCGAGGCGTGTCCCACGGGCGCGCGCCGCCTGGCGGATCTCAAGAGCCCGAAAGACCCGGTCCACGAATTCATGCGCACACACAAGGTCCACGTGCTCAAACCGCAGCTGGCCACTCGTCCCAAGGTCTACTACAACGCGCTCGACGGCGCGGTCCGCTGAGGAGATCGACATGCCAGGCGTGGAAGGGTTCATCTATCCCAACGAAGTCGAGTTGCAGTGGAGCGTGCTCATCGTTCTGTACCCGTTTCTCACCGGGCTCGTGGCTGGCGCGTTCATTCTTGCCTCCCTCGAACGTGTGTTCAATGTGGCCGCGGTGCGGCCGACCTATCGATTGGCGCTGCTCACGGCCCTCGCCTTTCTGCTCGTCGCACCCTTGCCATTGCAGATGCACCTCGGCCATCCCGAACGTTCGTTCTCGATGTACCTCACGCCGCATCGGGAGTCGGCGATGGCCATGTTCGGCTTCGTCTACCTCTGGTACCTGATGGCGGTGCTGGTGCTCGAGATCTGGTTCGACTACCGCCGCGAGCTGGTGTTGACGTGGCGGGCCTCGCGCGGCCTCAAGCGCCATTTCTACGGCGCGCTCACGCTCTGGTCCGACAACATCAGCCCCGAGGCCCTGCACCTCGACGAACGCATCGGCCGCATCATCACGATTGTCGGCATCCCGTCGGCATTCCTGCTGCACGGGTACGTCGGGTTCATCTCCGGATCGGTCAAAGCCAACCCGTGGTGGTCCACGCCGATGATGCCGGTCGTGTTCCTCCTCTCGGCCATCGTCTCGGGCATCGCCGCCGTGATGCTGCTCTACGTGTTCCTGTCCTGGGTGCGGCGCCGGGCCATCGACATGCTCTGTCTCGATACGATCGCGACGTATCTCTTCTATGCGTTCATCATCGATTTCTCGCTCGAGATGCTGGACCTCGTCCATCGGCTGTACGAGGCCGATGAGTCGCTCAAGGCGCTCGACTTCATGGTGCACACGCGCCTCTTTGTGTCGCAGATCGTGCTGCAGATCGGCCTCGGCACGCTCGTGCCTCTCGGCCTGCTGGCGCTGACGCAGCTCATGCGCTTCAGCGACGCGCGCCGGCGGCGGCTCTATGTGACGGCCGGCCTGCTCACGCTCGTGGGCATCTTCGCCATGCGCTGGAATGTGGTGATCGGCGGCCAGCTCTTCTCGAAGAGCTTCCTCGGGTACACGTCCTACAAAATGGGGTTCGCCACGCGCGAAGTCTTGCTGCCCGCGCTCGCGATCATGGTGTTGCCGTTCATCATCCTCGCGGTGCTGTTGCGGATCTTCCCGCCATGGGAGGACGAGCCGGCAAAGGCCGAGCTCCTCCGCTGAGCTCTCTATGACCCGCGTCATACCGCCGGTCGCGCTGCCCCGGTAGTGTCTCGAATGTGGTGAAGCCGACGACGGGGGATTTTCCGCGAGCTTGCGGATTAACTCGCGAGGCTGCTGCTCGGCAATGCGTTGGCGATGGATCTCGGGTCGGTCCAGGCTGGCACGCCTCCTGCTCTTCCGAAGATCAGGTCGAGGCGTCTGCAAGGAAGGCCGCCGATGTCACGTCACGAGATCCGCAGCTACGACTACGTCAATCACGCGTACGCGCGAGTGCGCGAGGTGCTCGTCGCGGACCCGGTCGGCATCTTCCGGGACGCGACGCGGTCCGCGGCCGCGCGGGCACACTCGGTGGCCTCGGAACTGCGGGTGACGATTGCCGGCGTGGACGTCGCGGCGGACATCGCGGTGAGCGTGGGAGACATCACGGAAGACCCGGACGGTCTCTTTGGGCTGCCGGTGACGATGATGTCTGTGTCCTGGGAGGCTGCACATCTTCGGCGTTTGTTTCCGCTCATGACGGCGCAGTTGAAAGTCTCTCCTCTGACGCCCACGGAGACCGAGCTCGACTTCGTCGGGCAGTACCAGCCGCCACTGGGCGTCATTGGCGAGGCCGTAGATTCTCTGGTCGGCCATCTCATCGCGAAGGCATCGGTGCATCGCTTCGTTGCCGACATCGGGCGCCACCTTCGCGGGCGGCTCTCGGAGAGCTGACATGAATCGCATTCTCATTCTCTATGGCACCAGCGAAGGACACACGGCAAAGGTCGCTGCCGCGATGGCCGCGACGCTCCGCGCGGCAGGTGCTGACGTGGACGTCGTGAGGGCGAGAGGCTCGGGCGCCGGGCCGTATCCGGAGGACTATGCGGCCGTCATCGTCGCCGCGTCCGTCCACGCCGGGACGTATCAGCGGGCTGTCCAACGCTGGGTCCGCGAACACGCTTCGACATTGCGCGCTCGTCCGACGGCGTTTGTCTCCGTCTGTCTCGCGGTGCTTCAGCGGACACCGGCCATCGATCGGCACCTCAGCGAAATCATGGACCGTTTCTTCAGCAGCACGGGTTGGAATCCATCCGAATCCAAGGTCGTGGCGGGCGCGTTGCCGTACACGAAGTACGGCTGGCTGAAGCGATGGATCATGCGACGGATGGTGGCCAAGGCCAAGGGCGACACGGACACGTCGCGCGATTACGAGTACACCGATTGGAACGATCTCGCAGAGTTCGCGCGCCGGTTCGCCACCGCGATTCATGTGCAGCCGGAGCAAGTGGCGGGATGATGTTTCCTTGCGACCCGGCGCACCGCCGGGCCATCGCCTCGTTGTAGCATCCGAGCGGCCGGCCTGATGCCCGAACCCGCCCGCAGTCATTCATCGGCGATGCAGCTCGCGCTCGCTACCATCTCCTTCGCGGTCTGCTTCACGGCGTGGGGTCTCATCAGCGCGTTCGCGCCGCGCTTCCGCGAGATCTACCAGCTCAACGCCTTCGACACCGCCGTGATGGTCGCGGTGCCGGTGCTGCTCGGATCGCTCGCGCGATTGCCGATGGGCATGTTGACCGATCGCGTCGGCGGCCGCCTCGTGTACACGATCCTGCCGCTCATCGTGGCAATTCCTGTGTTCATCGTCCCGACGCTCGAGAGTTACCGTGCGCTCGTCCTGACCGGTTTCGCGCTTGGGCTCGCCGGATCATCGTTCGCGGTCGGCGTGGGCTTCGTGTCCCCGTGGTACCCGGCGGCGCGGCAGGGCAGTGCGCTCGGCATCTACGGCATGGGCACCATCGGCCAGTCGATTGCCGTGTTCATCGGACCGCTGCTGGCGCTGTCGATGGGCTGGCAGGGCGTCTTCAATGCCGCCGGCGTGATGCTAATCGTGTGGGCGGTGACCTTCGGACTGTTCGCGCGGGATTCAGCCACCCGTCCTGCGCCGAAGCCGATGAGCGCGATGGTCCGCGTGCTGACGACGAACCGGCTGAGCTGGGTGTTGTCGGCCTTCTACTTTCTGACCTTCGGCGGATTCGTCGCGTTGGCGATCTACCTGCCGTCGCTGTTGAAGGATCAGTTCGGCCTCACGTCGGCCGACGCGGGATTCCGGACGGCAGGCTTCGTGGTGCTCGCGACGTTGTGCCGGCCGATCGGCGGATGGCTCGCGGACCGGATCGGCGGCGCGCGTGTGTTGAACGGCGTGTTCCTCGGCGTCGTGCCGTTCGCGCTGCTGATGGCCTGGCCGTCGATGATTCCGTTCACGGTGGGCGCGCTCGGATGCGCGGCCATGCTGGGCATCGGCAACGGCGCGGTGTTCAAGCTCGTGCCGGAGTACTTCCCCGCGGACACCGGCACGGTCACGGGTCTGGTCGGCGCGATAGGCGGTCTTGGAGGCTTCTTTCCGCCGCTCGTGCTCGGTGCGTTTCGTGATTCGCTCGGGACGCTCTGGCCGGGCTACGTCCTGCTGGCGACGACGGCATTCATTCTGTACCGCGTGAATGCAGCGACCTTTGTCGCCCGTCAGGCGACGCGTGAGTTGACGCTGCCGCCAGAGCTGCGTCGCACCGCCGATCGGATTCGATCCGGTGCCTGGGCGACGCTCGGCACCGCCATCCTCATCGCGCTCATCGTCGTGGGCTCGCGGAATCTGCAGACGTTCGATGCGGCACTGGTGATCTACACGTTCGCGGTGATCTTCGCGACGTGGGGCGTGCTCTATCACTACAACGTCTGGCTGGACAAGCCGCCGACGCGCGTCTTTTGGGAGCGCGGATGGGAGCTGTTTCGCGCAGAGGGGATCTGGCGCGGTGTGCCGCGATTGGTGGGACTCGGCGGACGCCAGATCGCCGCGCAGCCGTTCATCCGTCAGCGTTCGACGCTGCGATGGGTCACGCACCAGCTGCTGTTCTGGGGCTGCATGCTGGCGATGGCGATCACGTTCCCGCTCGTGTTCGGCTGGATCTACTTCCGTACGCCAGTCGATCAGATGACGTACGTCACCTACCTCTTCGGCTTTCCGGTGATGTCATTTCCACTCGAGACGATGGTGGCGTTCCTCATCTTCCACGGTCTCGACATCTCTGCCGTGCTCGTTCTCGCCGGCATCAGCCTCGCGCTGTGGCGGCGGATGCGCGAGAAGGGCGCGATGGCCGTGCAATCGTTCGCGCTCGACTTCTTCCCGTTGATTCTGCTGTTCGCGATTTCGGTGACCGGCCTGGCGCTCACGGCATCGCAGTGGTGGCTCGAGGGCCAGTACTACAGCTTTCTCGCGATCCTGCATGCGATCACGGTCATCACGGCGCTGCTCTATCTGCCGTTTGGGAAGTTCTTCCACATCTTTCAGCGGCCGGCGCAGTTGGGCGTGAAGCTGTATCAGCGTGTCGGCGCCGCAGGTGAGGGCGCCATCTGCGTCCGTTGCGGCGAGCGGTACGCGTCGAAGATGCACATCGATGATCTGAAGAAGGTGCTGCCGCAGATGGGCTTTGACTATCGGATGCCGGGACCGGCGGGGACGTGGCAGGACCTGTGTCCCGCGTGCAAGCGCAAGACGTTGTCGCAGGCGCAGATGAGACTCAGAAACCGACACCGGGTGTCGGTTTTCGTCGACGATGCCGGGAGTGGAAAACCGACACCCGGTGTCGGTTTCTGACATGGCGCAGCCCCCAGTCCCCGTCGATCGCCTCGCAGACCAGTACGGTCCGCACCCGAGCCACACGCCGGTGGGCGGGTGGTCGCACGAGGCCACGCACGCGCCGGATCGACTGGTGAAGACGCACTGCTGCTTCTGCGGCCAGCAGTGCGGCATCCAGCTCAAGGTCCGGAACAACCAGGTGATCGGGTTCGAGCCGTGGGAGGACTTTCCGTTCAACAACGGGATGCTGTGCCCCAAGGGCGTGAAGCGGTATCTGCAGAGCGGACACCCCGATCGGCTGCTCGATCCGTTGATGCGGACCGACGCGGGATTCAGGCCGGCAAGCTGGGACGAGGCGATTGGATTCACGGCGCGGCGACTGCGCGAGATTCAGGACAAGCACGGCAAGGACGCCGTGGCCGTCTACGGCGGCGCGTCGCTGACGACGGAGAAGTCGTACTTGCTGGGGAAGTTCGCGCGGGTCGCGTTGGGTACGCGGCACATCGACTACAACGGCCGCCTGTGCATGGTGTCCGCCGGAACGGCCTACAAACCGGCGTTTGGCGTCGATCGCAGTCCGATCCCATGGAGCGACATTCCCAAGGCTGATGTCGTGCTCGTCGTGGGCGCCAACGTCGCGGAGTGCGCGCCCATCACCACCAGCTACATCTGGCGCTGCCGCGACCGCGGCGGCAAGCTCATCGTCGTCGATCCGCGAATGACGCCGATCACGCGGAACGCGGATCTCTATCTACCGGTGCGCCCCGGCACGGACCTCGTGCTGCTGATGGGCATGCTGCACATTATTCTTCGGGACGGCCTCGAGGATCGGAAGTTCATCGCGGAGCATACGCTCGGCTTCGATGAGGTGTCGGCATCGGCGAAGCCGTACGACCCACACAGCGTCGCGGAGCGCACGGGCGTTCCCGCAGAAGCGATCGAGCGTGCGGCGCACATGTTCGCGAAGGCAGACCGCGCGATTGCCATGCACGCGCGCGGCCTCGAGCATCACTCGAAGGGGGTCGAGAACTGCTCGGCGCTCATCAATCTATGTCTCGCTACGGGCAATCTCGGGCGTGAAGGCTGTGGGCCCACGATGATCACCGGTCAGGGCAACGGCCAGGGCGGACGCGAGCACGGGCAGAAGTGCGATCAGCTGCCGGGCCAGCGGTCTATCTCGGACCCGGCCGCGCGCGAGGACGTCGCGCGCGTGTGGGGTATCACCGCCGACGAGATCCCGCAGGCCGGGCTGACCGCCGTCGAGATCATGGAGGCCGTCCACCGCGGTGAAATCAGGGGACTCCTGTCGATCTGTTTCAACCCGCTCGTGTCCCTGCCGGACGCCGGCTTTACGCGCGAGGCCCTCGAAAAGCTCGAGTTCTTCGGCGTGATCGATTTCTTCCTGTCGGAGACTGCGCATCACGCGGATGTGGTGCTGGCCGGCAGCCTGCAGGAGGAAGAGGAAGGGGTGGTGACCAGCGCCGAAGGCCGCGTGATTCACATCCAGCAGGCGGTGGACCCGCCCGGCCGCGCGCGGCGGGACGGGGACATCATCTGCGACATCGCGCGAAAGCTCGGGAAAGGGAAGTTCTTCCCGTACACGAATCCCCGGGAGATCTTCGAGGAACTGCGGGAAGCGTCGCGCGGCGGCGTCGCTGACTACTTCGGCATCACGTACGAGCGCATCGATCGGGAAATGGGCGTGTTCTGGCCGTGTCCGTCACTCGATCATCCAGGCACGCCGCGGCTCTTCGATGGCGGCATCTCGATGCATCCCGACGGCAAGTGCCGTTTCCTGCCGACGCCGTGGCGCGAGAGCGGCGATCCCGTGGACGCCGACTTTCCCGTGTATCTCACCACCGGGCGCGTCGTCAGTCATTACTTGTCGGGAACACAGACGCGGCGCATCGGCGGGCTCGTCGATCAGTATCCAGAGCCGCGTGTCGAGATGCATCCACGCCTCGCCGGTACGATCGGCGTCGCCACGGACGACTGGGTCACCATCACCACGAGGCGTCGCGCGATCACGCTGCAGGCGTCGGTGGTCAAGACGATCCGGCCGGACACGGTCTTTATTCCGTACCACTGGCCCGGCGGCCGCAGCGCGAATCAGCTCACGCATCGCACGCTGGATCCACGGAGCAAGATTCCTGAGTACAAGGTGTCAGCGTGCAGATTGGCGAAAGCAGACAGTACGTAGGGCAGACCTTCAGGTCTGCCATTCGCCGGCAAACCTGAAGGTTTGCCCTACGTACTGCAGGAGTCCACTGATGTTCGGCTATGAGTTCTACATCGACCCGTCGCGCTGCATCGGGTGCCAGTCGTGTATGAAGGCGTGCGAGGAGTGCGAGACGCACCGCGGCACGTCGATGATCAACTTCGACTTCATCGATCGGCCCGAGACGATCGCGACGGCGGCGTATGTCTGCTTCCACTGCGAGGATCCGACGTGCGCGCAGGTGTGTCCGGCGGACGCGATCAAGAAGGGCCTGGACGGCATCGTGCAGTCCGCGCTCGAGCCGCGCTGCATCGGCTGCAGCAACTGCGTGCTGGCCTGTCCGTTCGGCATTCCGAAGATGCAGGTCAAGCAGGAACAGATGATGAAGTGCGACATGTGCTACGACCGGACGTCGGTCGGGAAGAAGCCCATGTGCGCGACGGTCTGTCCCAGCCAGGCCTTGAGCTACGTCACGCCCGAGGAGATCGCCCGCGGACGGCGTGAGAAACCGACGAACGTCTTCTACTTCGGCGATCAGAAGGTCACGACGAAGGTGTTCATGATGGTGCCCGAGGACGTGGACGCGGTCTCGGTGGACGTCGTGGACTACATGTGGGAGGGACGGCCGTGAAGACGCTCAGACAACCCAGCCGCGAACCGCTGTGGCGCGAGGAGTTCTCCGTCAACGCCGAGGACGAGCGCTACGTGACGCGGCGCCAATTTGCGAAGTTCCTCACGCTGACGAGCCTGGCGATGTTTGCCGGCAACGCGTGGATTGTCGCGAAGAGCCTGCTTCGCAAGGCGCCGTTATATCCGGCGACGCCGATCGTGCGAGTGGGGGACGTTCCGGTCGGCGGCGTGAAGCTCTTCAACTATCCGACCGCGCAGGACCCGTGCATCCTCGTGCGCACGGCGGAGGACACGCACGTCGCGTACAGCCAGGTCTGCACGCATCTGTCCTGCGCGGTCTACTTCAGCGACAAGGCCGGACACCTCATCTGTCCGTGCCACGAGGGCTCGTTTTCCGTGAAGGACGGATCGGTGATCGCCGGTCCACCGCCGCGCCCGTTGCCTCGCGTCGTGCTCGAACATCGTGGTCCGGACCTCGTCGCCGTCCGCATGGAGCAGACGTAATGGCGGCTCCGTCTCCGCATCGGCAGTCCGCCCTCGTCGCGTTGGACGGCGTGCTCGCGCTCATCGCGGTGATTCTCATCGTGCAGATGTGGCTGCTGTCGGCCACACTCGAGTCCTACCTCCGCGGCCGCGATGGTGTCGTTCTCCCGGCGGCGATCGTGTCCGGCGTTCTGTTTCTAGCGTGTCTCGGGCTGGGCTTTCTGGCCGCGCGCGTAGACCGGCGGGCCCGGGATTAGGCCGTGCTAGAGGTCTGAATCTCTCTCGCCCGCGCCAGCGCGGCCTCCACGTGCGGCACGATGTTGTCGGCGCCGACGTGCTCGATGAACTCTGACTGATGCAGGAACTCGGCGGGCTGCTGCCGCGCGCCGCAGAGCACCAGGTGCCGGCCGGACTGCTGCAGCCGGTCGCTCAGCGTTTCCAGCGCATGGAGTCCGGTCGCATCAATCGCCGTCATGTTGCGAAGCCGTAAGACGACAATCGGCGACAGGGTCGAGAGATCCGCCGTCGCATCCGCGAGCTTGTCGGTCATGCCGAACAGGAACGGTCCGTGGATGCGCAGAATCGTCACGTACGGCGGCACCTGCTTGTCCTGCAGGATGTGGGCGCGTCCATCCTCGATGTACTCCGGGGTGACCGTCGCCACGCTGGTCGTGTCCGTCACCCGGTAGATGTAGAGCAGCGCGGCGAGCGCCATGCCGATTTCCACCGCCACGGTCAGATCGGCCATCACCGTCAGCGCAAACGTGATCAGCCAGACGGACTTGTCAGCCCAGTCGAGCCGCCAGATGCTCGGAATCTCGCGCCACTCGCCCATGTTGTAGGCGACCACGAACAGCACGGCGGCGAGCGTCGCGAGCGGCACGTACGTCGCCAGCGGCGCCAGGACGAGGACGATCGTCAGTAGCGTGACCGCGTGCACCAAGCCGGCGATAGGGGAGCGTCCTCCAGACCGAAAGTTCGTCGCCGTCCGCGCGATCGCGCCGGTCACCGGGATTCCTCCGACCAGCGGCGAGACGATGTTGGCCACGCCTTGCGCCATGAGCTCCGCATTCGAGTTGTGCCGGTCGTTCGTCATCGAGTCCGCGACGACGGCCGACAGGAGACTCTCCACGGCCGCCAGCAACGCCACCGTGAGCGCCACCGGCAGCAGCGGCAGGATCAGATCCGCGCGAAACGCCGGGACGTGAATCTCCGGAAAGCCCTGGGGAATGCCGCCAAATCTCGATCCAATCGTCTCGACCGGCAGTCCGATCGCCGCGACCGCAGCGGTGCCGGCCACGAGCGCCACGATGGATCCCGGCACTTTCGGCAGCCATCGAGGAATCACCAGGATGAGCGCGAGCGAGATGCCGGCGAGCGTGAGCGCGGTGGCGTTGACCGTGCCGAGCGATCCGAAGATCGCCGTCATCCGCGCGAAGAACTCGCTGGGGGCGCTGACGTCGAGCCCCAGGAAGTCTTTGATCTGCGTGGACGCAATCAGCAGCGCGATGCCGTTGGTGAAGCCGAGGACGACGGGACGGGGAATGAACTTGACCGCCTGGCCCAGGCCGCTCACCGCCAGGAACACCAGGATGACCCCGGCCATCATCGTCACCATCAGCAGGCCGGAGATGCCGTGCTGCACGATGATGCCGGCGACGATCACGACGAACGCGCCGGTGGGGCCGCCAATTTGAATGCGCGAGCCGCCGAGCAGCGAGACCAGGAATCCGCCGACGATCGCCGTGTAGATGCCGGCTTGCGGCGTCACGCCCGAGGCGATGCCGAAGGCCATCGCGAGCGGCAGGGCGACGACGCCGACGGTCAGGCCGGCGATGAGGTCGGCAACGAAGGCGCGGCGGTCATAAGTCGCGAGTGTGTCAAGAAGTTTCGGCCGCCAGGTGTTCACGGACTCGTCATCGTACCGGTACGGCGCCGCCCTCGTCGATAGCGTTCACCCACCATCGTTTCGGGCCCGGAGGGGTCATGCGCGGACCGATCGACGATAATGTTCCGTCTAATCGGCCGGAGGTGAGGATGGACGATACGGTCTCAGCTCGTGCGTTGCGCGAGTCCGAGGAACTGCATCGGGTCACTTTGCTCAGCATGTCGGACGCCGTCCTGATCACCGATAGCGACGGAGCGTTCACCTATATCTGTCCCAACGTGGACGTGATCTTCGGGTACGGTCCTGAAGAAGTCCGCGCGTTGGGCCGAATCGCCCGGCTCATGGGGCGGGAGCTCATCGATCCGGCCGAGCTCGCCGCAACCGGTGAGCTCCGCAACATCGAACACGACATCGAGGCCAAGGGCGGCACCCGGCGCGCGTTGCTCGTGCACGTCAAGCAGGTCGCGATCAAAGGCGGCACCACGCTGTACGTCTGCCGCGACATCAGCGAGCGCAGGCAGGCCGAGCAAGTGCTCCGCCGCAACGAGGCGCGACTGTCGCTGGCGCTCGAGGCCGCGAGCATCGGCACGTGGGACTGGCACCTGCCTACCGGCGAGATGGCGTGGTCGCCCGGTCTGCATCGACTGCTTGGCGACACGGAGGGCGCGACGATTCCGTCCTTCGACGCCTTCCTCAAGCTCGTGCACACCGCCGATCGCGACCGGATGCTGCAGGCGATTACCGGGGCGATGGATCGCGGCACCTGGTACGAAGCCGAGTTCCGCGTCATCGGGTACGACCAGGTCGAGCGGTGGCTGCTCGGCCGGGGCAAAGCGCTGAGAAACGGAAAGCCGCTGCGGATGATCGGCGTGTTCGTGGACCTCACCGAGCGTCACGGCCTGGAGGAAGAGCTTCGTGCGCTGAGCGGTCAGGCGATCACGAGCAGCGAGCAGGAGCGAGTGCGCCTCGCCGGCGAGCTGCACGACGGCGTCCTCCAGCGGTTGTCGGTGTTGGTGGCCGAGTTGACCACGCTCTCGCTGTCCGCCGGTGACGACGCCGTCAGCGTGCGCCGGCGGATCGGAGACTTGTCGTCCCAAGCCGTGGCGATCGGGGCCGAGCTGCGACGGCTCTCCCACGACCTGCACCCGGCGACCGTCGACCAGCTGGGCCTGGAGAAGGCGATTCGCACGCTGTGCGACGACCTGGCACAGACGCGGCGTCTCGACATCCACGTGGACGTTCGGAACGTGCCGCATCCGCTGCCCGACGACGTCGCGCTGTGCCTCTACCGCATCGCGCAGGAGGCGCTGCAGAACGTGGTTCGCCACAGCGGCGCATCGAGCGCGAAGGTGTCACTCGTCGGTACGGGGCCCGAGGTGCAGTTGAGCGTGGCCGATCTCGGCGCCGGCTTTGACGTTCACGCACCCCACCACGGCGCCTCGCTCGGACTCATCAGCATGCGCGAGCGCGTGCGCATGGTGAACGGGCACCTGGCGCTGTACTCGAAGCGCGGCGAAGGCACGCGCGTCGAGGCGCGCGTGCCGGTCCAACCGACCGGCCCGACGTTCGGACGTACGTAGGGCACACCTTCAGGTGTGCCTCACCGCTCCGGTAATTCCCCGTAGAACTTCCAGTTGATGTCCATGTCGCGCGTGAGCTTCTGCTTCGTCAGGTTCAGCCGGATGAGCGCCATCGGCATGTTGCCCTGACGCATGATCTCGTCGTGGAATTGCCGGTTCGTCATGAGCTTGCCGTCCACGAGCTCCTTGCGCAGGCCGCGCAGCTGCAGGCCGCCGAGCAGATACGCCGCCTGATAGAGCGGCTGATTCTGATACTGCGCCGACTCGAACGAGCGGCGCACTTCCGCGGCGGCGTTGTCGCGCTCGTGCCCGACTTTGTCCACGAGGAAGTCCACCGACTGGCCCGGCGTCCAGTAGCCCATGTGGAAGTTGAGCGAGAAGATGATGCGCGCGCAGCGGTGCATCCGCCAGAAGAGCGCGCCCACGCGCTGCTCGGGCGTCTTGTTGAAGCCGAGCTCGTACAGCGTGAGCTCCCAGTAGAGCGGCCATCCCTCGCCGTAGAACGGACCGCCGCCGGTGAGGTTCGGCCGGTAGTCGCCATAGCGCTGGCTCATGTACCCGACGAGGTTATGACCCGGAATCATCTCGTGGTGCGCCGTCGCGTGCGAGAAGCCGGGGTTGTTGCCGCGCATGCTCTGCAGCCGCGCGTCGAACTCCATCGTATCCGTGGGATACGAGACGAGGATGTGACTGCCGCCGAGAAAGAACGGCGACGTGAGCTGCTGTTGCGGCGACAGCATCGTCATGTGCAGTGATTCCGCGGCGACAGGCGGCACGGTGATGAGCTCGTTCGCGCGCAGGTAGGCGACGGCTTCGTCGAGCACGTCCATGATCATGCGCGGCTGGCCGCCCGGCGGCACCGCGGTCTGCTTCGTCTTCTCGAGCGCCTTCTTCCAGTCGTCGCCGAAGCCCATCTCGCGCGCGGCCTTCTTCATCTCGACCTCGCACCACGCGAATTCCTTGTTCGCGAGCGCGATGAGCTGCTCCGGCGTGTAGGGAATCATGTTGTCGCGGAGATCCGAGATGAGGCCCACGCGTCCGCGCGGTTTGCCTTGAATCCCTGATGCGTCGGCCCGGAACGCCGGCCCGGGCGGAATCACCTCCGTCACGTTTTCGATGTCCGTCTCGGCGCGCCACTTGATGTAGAGGTAGTCCACCTGCCCAAGCCGCGAGAGCGAATCGAAGTCGAGCGACTTCAGCGCTTCGAGCCAGGCGCGGTTGTCGCGAGGCGCCGGTGCTTCGCCCGCCGCAGGCGGCGTAGGCGGCCCCCCAGGACGTGCACCACGCCCGCCGCCTCGTCCGCTCCGCCCCTCGGCGTTGAAGCGACTGACGATGTCGCGCATCTCGTCCTGGGGCAGCGCGATGATGGCGTTCAGGTCGGGCACCGAAGCGAAGGCCGGTGCCGGCGATGGCGTCACTGGCGGCACCGACGCAGGGGTCACCGCCACCGACGCGTCTTCAGTGGCGACCTTGTCGCGCAGGAACGCCGCGTAGTCCTGCAGGGTTGTGTCGACCTGCCGGTACGGCATGCCCATCCACCACGTGAAGACCGGGTCGTAGCCGTTGTAGAAACTGAACCATTCGGTGGTCGCCGCGCGGAGCACGTCGGTGGCTTCCGCCGCACGCGTCGCCGTGTCCTTGTTGAGCCGCACCGGCGGCGCGGCCATCGTCGAGGTCAGCCACGTCTTCACTTCGGTGAGCGCGCGCGCGGCGTTTTCGGCGTTGATGTCGGCGACGCGGATGCGGGCTTCGACGACGGCCACGAGCTTGGGCGCGAAGGGGATGGCCGGCGAGATCCGTGCGAGCGTGAGGCCATCCGCCTCGACCTGTTTCAGGTTGGCGTCAATCGTCGCCTTGAGCGTGGTGAGCTGGCTCGACGCTTCGGGCGACAACCGCGACGTGTTGAGCCTGCCGAGCGCGCTTTGCCAATCGAGGTCGAAGCGTTTCAGCCGCGCGAGTCGCGCCGGCGAGATCGGCACGGGGCCCTGCCCAGCGCCCGCCGCGGTGTTCGCCGCGGGGCCGCCCTGCCCTCGTCCGCCTCCGCCGCCGCGCATGTTGAATCCGCCGGGCCCCGCGTAGTTCGTGTTCAGCGTCTGACGGTCAGCGCCGTACCACGTCACGACCATCCGCATCTCGCTCGCGGGTTTGGCGAGCAGCGGCTTGAGGTCCGTGGGGACGGCCGCGCCCTGGGCGATCGCGCGATCGGTCGCGATCGTGACCGGCGCCGCGAGCACCGCAAGGATAACGACGAGGGTGAGTCTCCAGGTGCCTCGGCAGGCGTTCGTGATCATGCTGCTCATTGTATTTCGCGATTGCTCCCCGCCAGTTCGTCCGGGGTGAGGCCTCTTCAGTGAGGCCCTGTAAGCCAATGACCTACTCGAGGTAGTTCATTGGCGTAGCAACCGTGTTGGGAGAGTAGGAGGCCGCCGCTCAGTCCGATTTCACCGGCCGATCGAGCACGAAGCAGCCCCAGTTGGCGCCGGCGGTCACGAGCATCATCCATTTGCCCGGTGCCGGGAACTGCGGCCAGGACGCAAAGAACTTCGTCCATGGCGAGTTGGCGTTGGCGCTGAAACCATTGAGCGTGAACATCGGGCCCTCGCCCGGCTGGTCAAGGCGGATCACGCGAATGTAGAGGCCCGAGCCAATCACTTCGCGGTAGCGCGGTACGAGCGGCATCTTCGCCTGCACGTACGTCTGGTCCCAGCCAAACGAGATCGAGGCGGCCTCGAATTCGCCCGACTGCACGAACGGGCTGATCGCCTTGGCGGGCGGCGGCAGGACGATCTGCTCGGGCCGGATCGTCGTGCACGTGCGGACAGACTTCTCGGCGTCCGGGACGCGCGGGTACGCCGCGCCCGCGGCTTCGGCCTCGGCAACCGTGCGAGGCCGGGCCTTGATGACCTGCGGCTCCGCGAGTTTGATCTGAGCAGAGAGTTCGGGCGACGGCAGGACGGGCGTCTGCGCGCCGAGTGTGGCGCTCGCGCAGAGAAGGAGGACGGGTAGGTGCCGCATTGCCGCGATTGCCGGGTCTAAAGACCCGGCCTCCATTTCGAAAACGTACCCTTACTGGATTCGGTCCCTGATTCTCGCCGGCTTGGTCATCTTCTCGCTGCCGACTTCGAGCGTGACGACGTAGTCGCCCACTGGGGCCGGCCCCGTGGGCGCAGCCGCGCCGGCGCCACCCGCGCGACCAGCACCGCCTCCACCACCGCCGCGTCCGCCACCGCCGCCGAGTGACCACTGCACGCGGTTGAGACCGCGGCGCGCGGGACCCGTGAGCGTCGTCATCACGCGACCGCCTGGCTCGGCGACCGTGACGCGCGCACCGGCCTCGACGTCGGCCTTCACGTAGTAGTTGATGACGATGGCTTCGGGCTCGTTCGGCGCATCCAGCTGGCTGCTGCCCCTGAGGAAGTAGTTGCCGATCGCGCCGAAGCCGTAGCGGGCGCGCGGCTCGATGTCGAAGAGATGCGCGCTCTTGTCCAGCGTCTCGGTCGTGAGGTCCTGCAGCGGTGTGATGTCGCCGACCCACACCGCGCGGCCGTAGGTGCCCATCACGAGATCGTTCTCGCGCGGATGAATCGTCAGGTCGTGGAACGCGACTGTCGGCAGATTCGCCTTGAGCCGCGACCAGCTGGCGCCGCCGTCGATCGACACGTGCACGGCCTTGTCGGTGCCGACGATGAGCAGATTGCGGTTCTTGCGGTCCTGAACGACGACGTTGATCGGCTCGTCGGGAAGATTCGCGCTAACGCGCGTCCACGTCTTGCCGGTGTCCGTCGTCTTGAACAACTGCGGCTTGAAATCGTCGTGGCGGAAGCCGCTCTTGGAGATGAACGCGGTCGCGGCATCGTGCGGAGACGCGAAGACGCGAGAGACCGCCCAGTCGACGGGCGCGCCGGCCGTGACGAGTAAAGGCGTGGCATCCCGCCAGCTCGCGCCGTGGGATTCCGTAACCTGCACCTTGCCGTCGTCGGTTCCCACCCAGATGACGCCGGCACGCAGCGGCGACTCGGAAATCGACGTAATGGTCGCGTACGGCACCGAGCCTGAGTTGCGCCCCGCCTTGCCGGGCTCGTTCACCGTGAGGTCCGGACTGATCACTTCCCACGCCTCGCCGCGATTGAACGAGCGGTGCAGGAACTGCGAGCCGGCGTAGACGATCTGCGGGTTGTGCGGCGAGAGCACGATCGGCGCGACCCAGTTGTAGCGGAGCGTCGCTCCCGGCGGCGCCGGCGGCGTGATGCTGCGGCGCTGGCCCGTCGTGCGATCGAACCGCCCGTGGTTGCCCATCTCGTGCGAGTTGTAGACCCAGCGCGTGTCGGTGGGATCGACCTGGTTGTACATGCCGTCGCCGGGTCCGACCGTCGTCCAGTGATCGAGCGTCACGCGGCCGGACTTGCCGTTCGACGGCCCCATCCACGAGTCGTGGTCCTGGAGTCCCGCGTACACGTTGTACGGATCGTCCATGTCCACGCCAATCGCGTAGACCTCACCGAGTGCCTTGTTGAGGAAGGCTTGCGCCGTGCGGCCGCCGTCGAGCGAGACGCTGACGCCGCCGTCGCTCGCGAGCATGATGCGATTCGGATCGACGGGGTCCCACCAGATCGACCGGTAGTCGCCGAAGATGCCGCGGAAGAACCCGCTGTTGTTCGTGCAGGCCCACGACTTGCCGCCGTCGCCGCTCGTGTACATCTGATCGCTCGTGACGATCAGGTGCTCCGGATTGCCGGTGTCGATCTTGAGCTGATTGAACGAGTACGGCGCCTTGCCGCCGGCGACGTCCACGTCGTGGCCGTGTGCCTTTCGCCACGTCTTGCCGCCGTCGTCGCTGCGATAGATCTCGTTGCCAATGCGTGCGACACCGCCGCGGCCGCGGCCTTGCGGCTGCTGGCCGTCGTCGCCGGGACTCGGCGGTTCGGTCGCGTCGGCGTCGGCGTTCCCGCCGCGTCCCCGTGCCGCGCCCATCTGGCACCCATCGATCGCGGCGCCCATCTCTGGCGTTCGAGGGTTGAGGTTCTCGACGACGGCATAGAGCACGTTGGGATTCTTCTGATAAACATCGATACCGATGCGGCCCAGCGTTCCGGTCGGCAATCCGCCGGCGAGCTTCGTAAACTTCGCGCCGCCGTCATCGCTGCGATAGATGCCCGTGCCCGGTCCGCCGAGCACGAGCTGCCACGGCATCCGGTGCTTCTCGTACATCGCGGCGTAGACGATGTTGGGGTTCGTGCGATTGATCACGAGATCGGTCGCGCCGGTCCCGTCGTCGACGTAGAGCACCTTCTGCCAGGTCTTGCCGCCGTCGATCGTGCGAAACACGCCGCGTTCCTCGTTGCGCGAGAACAGGTGGCCCATCGCCGCGACGATCACGACGTCCGGGTTCTTCGGATGGATCACGATGCGCGCGATGTGGTGCGAGTCCGGCAGGCCCATGAACTGCCACGTCGCGCCGCCATCGATCGACTTGTAGACGCCCTTGCCGGAGTACGACGACCGCGCATTCGCTTGCTCGCCCGTCCCGACCCAGACGATTTGCGAGTTGGAGGGCGCGACGGCGACGGAGCCCACTGCCGCCGCGTCGATCGAATCGGTGACGTTCTGCCAGGTGATGCCGTTGTTCACCGTCTTCCACAGGCCGCCCGTTCGCGACGCCGCGTAGATCGTGTAGAGATGATCGCGCGCCGGCGTGTCGGGTACAGCGATCTCGGTGATCCACGCGCCCGGCCGGAACGGACCCGTGTTGCGGAAGGTGAGGCGGTTCAGGACTGATTCCAGCGCGCTCGGCTGCGCCTGCTGCGCGTTGACGTCGGACCCGAGGGCCGAGGCCCAGGGCAACAGGAAGGCAGCGGCGAGAATCGCGATCTTGACCTTGAGGTTCATGGCGGGCTCCGTCGCGAATTATGCCGCGGAACGCCGCCGATCGAACAGGCTCACGACGACGCCGGTGACGACGACCCCGGCGACGCCGATCACGTTATGCCAGAGAAACGCGACGTTCGTGTAGTAGAAGGCCCAGGAGACCGAGGCCATGCCGCCGATCAGTCCCACGAACGCGCCGGTCCCGGTGACTCGCGGAAACGCGACGGCCAGGACGAACACGCCGAGAATCGAGCCGTAGAAAAACGATCCGAATCGATTGACGACCTCGATGAGCGAGCCGAGTTGGACCGCCCATACGGCAACCGCGCTGGCGAACAGTCCCCAGAAGAGCGTCGCGATGCGCGAGACGAACAGGTAGTGCCGGTCGGCCGCGGACGGACGCAGCCAGCGCCTGTAGAGATCCAGGACCGTGACGGACGCGAGCGAGTTCAGCTCGCCGGCGATCGAGTCGGTGGCCGCCATCAGGATGGCCACGATGAGCAGGCCGATGAGCCCTACGGGGAGCTCGGTCAGGACGAACGTCGGGATCACGTGGTTGATGTCGCTGAAGTTCCGATCGCCTTTCGTCTGCCGGATCAGCGCGGTCGCGCGGGTCCTGATCGCCTGAACTTCTGCATCACGCGCGCGCATCGCCGTCGTCGCTGCCGCCCGCCTGGCCGGGTCGCCCGCCTGGCGCGCGTGTGCCAGCTCGGTCGCGGCCGCCTTCCTCACCGCGTAGGCCGCGTCGTACTCGGTCTCGATCGCCGCGTACGCCTGTGACGCCGGCCCGCGTCGCATCTCGGCGTCCACCGTCCGGTTGAACACCAGCGGCGCCGAGTTGAAGGTGTAGAAGACGAAGACGAGCACGCCCACGAGCAGCACGACGACTTGGAGCGGGATTTTCCAGTAGGCGCTCATGAACAGCGACCGGCGCGCCTCGCCGACCGATCGCGCGGTGAGGTACCGCTGCACCTGACTCTGGTCGGTCCCGAAGTACGAGCAGAACAGGAACAGCGAGGCGATCGTGCCGGACCAGATCGTGTATTGCTTCGTCAGATCGAACGACCAATCGAAGCTTTCGAGACGCCCCGTCGCGCCGGCGACCGCCAGGCCGTCGGCAATCCCGATGCCGTCCGGCAGCCCGATCCACGCCACCGCAATCAGCGCGAACAACCCGAACACGATCAGGGTCATCGTCTTCACGTCGGTCCAGGTCACGGCCTGGACGCCGCCGAACATCGTGTAGACGATCGCCGGCAGCGAGATCGCGAGCGACGTCGCGACCAGGCTCCAACCGAGCACCAGCGAGAGCACCACCGCCGGCGCCGAGATGATCGCGCCGACCGCCAGCGCGCGCGACATCAGGAACAGCAGGCTGGTGGCGCTGCGCGTCTTCGCGTCGAAGCGGCGCTCCAGGTACTCGTAGGCGGTGTACACGCCGGACTTGTAGAAGAACGGCACGAGCGTCACCGAGAGCAGGATCATCGCCACCGGAAGCGCCAGGTAGAACTGGATGAACCGCATGCCGTCGGCGTAGGCCTGGCCGGTGGTGCCGATCATCGTGATCGCACTGAGCTGCGTGGCCATCACCGAGAGACCGGCCGCCCACCACGGGATGCTGCGCTTGGCGAGAAAGTAACCTTCGAGCTCGTGGGAGTCTTTCGTCCGCTTCAGGCCGTCGTAGACAATCCACGCCGTGAATCCGATGAGGACGACCCAGTCGACGATGTGCATGGGGCTGCCGGGAGGGCGCGAGGCAGCTTAGTCTATTTTCGGGGACGCGAAGACGCGAAGGAACCGCCTAGCGCGGCGGATTGACGACGATGTACGTCGTGGTCGTGCCCGCGAACTGCGGCTGGTACCACGTGCTGCCGCACTGCTGGTAGCCGATGCCGTTGACGACGACCATCGTGCACGATGGCGGAATGGTGTGGACCACGGACCCGATGACCGCCGCGGTCACCATCGCAGTCGCCGTGACCGCCGCTGCCGTCGCGACGGGGTGATAGCAGCAGCCGCCACCGTAATACCCGCCGCCGTAGTAGCCGCCGTGCACGTTGACGTTGACGTCGCGATCGACGTCGATATTGCGATTCACGTTGACGTTCTGGTTGATGTTCTGGTTGACGTTGACGTTGCGGTTCTGGTTGACGTTGCCACTGTTGACCGACGTGCGCGCGCTCGATCGCACCTCGCTATTCCCACCGCCCCTGCCGCGCTGCGCGTCCATCGTCATCGATCCCAGGAACAGCGTCGCAATGGCGACGGCGACGTAGCGGCGGGCATGGCGTCGCATGATGTCCTCCTTGCTACTGCGCCGCGAAGACGATCTTCGTCGCGGTCGGTGGCGGCGTGAACGTGAACGCCGCCTCGTTGAACGCCGGGGCCAGCTGCCAGGTGTAGACCGCCGTGAACTGCGGCCGCGACTCGTCGGTCAGCGTCGTCAGCGACACTTTGCGCGGGAGCGGGAACTCGCCGTTCTGGATCCAGATCTGCCAGTCGAGCCCCTCCTGCCGGAACGCGTAGTGCTGGCAATTCGTGCCGTTGACGGCACTGGGGCCGTAGTCGCCGGCCGCCGTGATCTCCGCGATCGTCGTCCGCGCCCTCGGCGTGCCCCAGCGGAACATGTCGTCGAGCGGGATTTGAATGTCGTATTTCTTGTCGAGCACGTCCGACAGCTCGGCCGTCGTCGCCGGCGCCGGCACGGTCGCGTAGTAGTCCATCCGGCGTGCGAACAACGTGAACGACTGGCCGTCGTACAGGAACAGCCGATCTTTGCGGTCCGACGTCAGGTCGGCGCGGAATCGATTCGGCGCGACGAGCAGGTCGACGCGGCTGGACAACTCGATGATCTGCCCATCCTCCAAGACCTCGTCCTTGGTCTGGTCGGCCTGCACCTGAAACGATTTGAGCGAGCGTAGGTACGTGCCCATGCGATCGAGGGCCGCGATCGCCGCCGGGTCGATCACTGGTCTCTCGGGTGCCGTCTGGGTCGCGGTCTGCAGGGTGGTCTGCGTGTACGCCACGACGCCCAGCGTCGCCAGCGCCACCGCCAATGCGCTCGTGATGAAGAAGGGCTTCCTCATGATCACGCTCCTTATCACGCTCCTTGAGCTCCGCGCTCCGCGTCGCGCGGTCTCGACCGATTGAGGACCAAGAGACGTGCCACGAGCCGGGCGTGACGAGGGCGGGCGCACCCGAGCGGCAGACGAATGGGGCCTCCCGCGACTACTCGCGGATCGACGTCATGTCGTGGGGACGCGTGAGAGCCGGTGAACCACCTCGAGCAGGTCGCCGAGCTCGACCGGTTTGACCAGGCGCGCGCTCACCGGCAGGGTGGACGGCGCCGGGTAGCCGGACACCACCGCGACGGGCGTTTGCGCCAGCGCGGGATCCTGGCTCATCTTCCGGATCAGCTCCTCGCCGTCCATGCGCGGCATCATGAGATCCACCAGCACGAGGGCCGGTGGGCCTTCCGCCCGCATGAGGCGCAGCGCTTCGACGCCGTCCGAGGCTTCAGCGGCGGGATATCCCTCGGCCTCCAGAATGACGCAGAGCATCCGGCGCACGTCGTCGTCATCGTCCACGACGAGGATTGAGTGTGGGTGCATAACTCAGGTGCTCCTCGACACCGGCAGCTCGACGGTGAACGTGCTGCCTGTACCTGGATCGCTGCTCACGGCGATGGTGCCGCCCAGCCCTTCGACGATGGTCTTCGCAATATGCAGGCCGAGTCCGAGGCCGCCGTAGTGGCGTGCCGCAACGGCGCGCTGGTACGGATCGAAGATCTTGTCCTGCATCGCGGGCTCGATGCCGATGCCGTGGTCAGCCACGATGATGCGCACCCGGCCATCCGTCCGCGCCGCCGAGATCTCGATGGGCTTGCCCTCGCCGTACTTGACCGCGTTAGTGATCAGATTCGTGAGGACTTGCTCGAGGCGGAAGCGATCCCACTCTCCGGTCAGGTTGCCTTCGGTCTTGACGGTGATGCCCGACGCGACGTCGGCGAGATCGCCGGAGACGCGGGAGACCGCATCGCGCACGATCGTCCCGAGGTCCAGCTCTTCGAGATGGAAGTGCAGCTGTCCCGTCCGGATGCGCCCGAGGTCCAGCAGCTCGTCGACGAACTGGCTGAGGCGGCGGTCCTCCCGCTGCATGACGTCCAGGGCCGTTTCGGCCGCGGCTTTCGACAGCGTTCCCCGCAGCAGTCCCTGCACGGCCATGTGCAGCGACGTCAACGGTCCGCGAATCTCGTGCGCTGCGATCGACAGGAACTCGTCGCGACTGCCGAGCGCCTGGCGCGCGCCCTCGTAGAGACGGGCGTTGTCGACCGAGAGCGCGATCCGCTGCGCGAGGTCTTCGAGCAACTCGAGGTCCTTGGCCTCGAACACCCGTCCGGCGTGGGCCACGACCGTGAGCGCGCCAATGACGGTGTCTCGGCAGGCCAACGGCACGCCCACCTGCGATCGGGACGCGGCCGTGTAGATCGTCGCGTGCCCGGCCAGCACGCTGGGATGCAGATCGGGCACGGGGGGCGCGTCGGCGGCGCCGCCTGCCACGACGACTCGCTTGGGACTCCCATCCTGGATGAGGTCGATCGCGCAGCGCGCACCGAGGTCCGGCACGGCGATGTTGGCGACGGCCTGAAGGGCTTTCTCGAGATCCAGCGAGCACAGGAACTGCGACGCGTGCGACAGGAACATCGCGTCGCGGAGCAGCCGCTCCCGTACGGTGACGTCGCGAAAGCTCCAGACGCGCCCGACGACCTCATCGCCGATCATCTGCGGCAACGACACGCGCTCGAACACGCGCCCGTCCTTGAAGCGAAGCTCGTCGATCCCGCTCTGCTCAGGCGACGAGTAGATCTCGCGCACGCGGTCGAGAAACCCTTGCGGATCCTCGAGCTGACTGGCGACGTACGACAACAGGGCGCGGTCGTCGCTGCGGGCGATTTGCGCCGGCGTCACGCGCCAGAGCGTCAGGAACCGCTTGTTGTATGCGGTGATCCGCCCATGCGGATCGGCGACAAGAATGCCGTCGGCGGTGGCATTCAGCGTGGCTTCGAGGAGCGACACGCTGCGCCCGAGGCGATCGGTCGCCTCGCCCTCGACCCGCGCGAGCTTGTCATCCGCGTCGTGGCGGTCCGTGATGTCGATGGCCGCGCCGACGCAGCCGACGATCGTGCGCGATTCGTCCCGGAGTGGCTCGATGAGCACGTCGAACCACCGCCCGCGGCGCGTGTACTCGAAGGACTGCCGTCCACCGGCGAGCGCCGCGAGATGATGCGCGATCACCGGCTCGGTCGGATCGTGACTGCGCACGAAATCGTAGATGGTGGTGCCGATGAGCCGCTGCGACGACGCGTCGTCGAGCATCGGCGTCTGGCCTTGCAGATAGGTGAGCCGCAGGTCGGTGTCGGTCGCCCAGATCGCGCCCGGTACCTGGCGCAGGATCAAGCGGAGGTGATCGCTGGTGCGGGTGATGGGCATATGAGAGTCAGCGGTGCCCGGCTTGTGGCAAGTCGCGTGCCGTCGGGGGAACGAACCAAGGGGCGAACTGGCGCGAGTTCCGAATCGCTTCCGCTGCCGATGCCGCCGGATATCACGGAGGCTGTGAACTGTCGTGGCGGCGGGCCGGGCGTAAGGATGCGTCGGCGTGCAGGCCGCGCCTATGGGACCTTGGTCGTACTCAGCCGCGTGTACTTCACTCGCGTCTGTAGAATTCCCGACGCATGCCAGCCGCCGCCACCATGGCGAGGTCTCGCCAGGTCCTACGTGTGCTCGCGATCGCCGCGCTCGTGGGCGCCAGCTATTACGTCGGCGCCGTTCTTGGTCTCGCGCTGCGGCTTCCCGGATCGACGCCGTCCGTACTGTGGCCGCCCAACGCGATTCTCACGGCGGCGTTGCTCCTGACGCCGCCGCGCCACTGGCTCGTGTATCTGCTCGCCGCACTGCCGCCGCACTTGTTGACCGAAAGTGGCACCGAGGACTGGTCGTTCCGGATGATCGTCGGGTTCTACGTCACCAACTGCAGTCAGGCGGTGATCAGCGCCATCGGGATGCGCCTCTTCAGCCACGCGCCCGATCGGCTCGACACGACACGCCAGTTCGCGATTTTCGTCTCGGCCGTCGTGATCGCGGCGCCGCTGCTGTCATCGTTTGCCGATGCGGCCGTCGCGCACTGGTGGCGCGGCGACCCGTACTGGCCCGTGTGGCAGGCGCGGACGTTCTCGAGCATCCTCGGCGCCGTCGCGCTGACGCCGGCCATCCTCGCGATCGTCACCGACGCGCCGAAATTCGTCGCGGAATCGCCGCCGCGGCCGATCGTCGAGGCGAGTCTGATCGGGTTCGCGCTGCTGATCGTGGGCGCGTTGCTCCTCGGCCATCCGATTCGCACCAACTGGTTGAACGTCATCTCCGAGCGCCAGCCGCTCGTCCTGCTGCTCCCGATTCTCGTGTGGGCCACGCTGCGATTTGGATCGCACGGCGCCAGCCTGACGCTGTTCCTGTCCACGCTGCTGATGGTGACGATGGCGGCCAAGGCGCGCGGACCGTTCGCGGCGGTCTCCGGCAACAGCGCGGTGATCAGCCTTCAGCTCTCGCTCATCAGCGTGTCGATTCCGTTGCTCGGCCTCGCGGTGGTGATCAAAGAGCGGGCGGAGGCGCAGCGCACGCTCTCGCGCCAGCTCAGCTTCGAACAAATGCTCTCCCGCCTCTCCCGCGAGTTCGTGCGGCTGCCCAGCGAGGAAATGGAATCGGCGTTGGGCGTGTGGCTGAAGCACCTGGGCGAGTTCCTGCGGATCGAGCGTGTCGTCCTTTTCAGGGTCGCCGACGGCAGCCGGGAGCTCGACCGCATCGCCGAATGGGTGGCGCCGGGACTCACCCCGTCGACCGAGCTCATCCCGAGCCGTGACTTTCCGTGGACCGTCGATCGGGTGCTGAGCGGATCCACGGTCGTCCTCGGCAATCGCCGGGACCTGCCGGCCGAGGCCGCGATTGACGCCGCGTCGTGCGCCACCTACGGCTGCCGATCGCTCGTGGCGCTGCCCCTCATGGCCGGCAGCAAGGTCGTCGGTGCGATGGCGTTCGGTTCAGTCCGATCGACCGTCGCCTGGTCGGACGCCGCCGTTGGCCGTCTGCAGCTCGTGGCCGAGGTGTTCGCCAACGCTCTCACCCGAAAACGCAAGGACGACGCGTTGCGCGGCACCAAACTCGTCCACGGCGCGATTCTGTCGTCGATTACGGCCGGCGTGGCGGTGGTGAGCCGCGAAGGGCGCGTGCTGCTGATCAACAACACGTGGAATCGGTCCACGGGTGACAGCGGTCTGCCGGGCCAGCCGGCCGAGATCGGCGCCGTGTTCCTGCAACCGTACCGTGAGGCCGCCGCCCGCGGCCAGCCGGCCGCGCGCGAGATCGTCGCCGGCATCGAGGCCGTGCTCGCCGGCGCGTCACCGCGATTCGAGCATCAGTACACGTCGCCGGACGGACGCTGGTCCGTCTTCACGGCCCGTCCGCTCAATCGGCCGGACGGCGGGCTGGTGCTCACCCACAACGACATCACGGAGCGCAAGCGCGCCGAGCTGGACGCGCAACGCGTGCGCGGGGAGCTGGCCCACTTCACGCGCGTGTCCACGATGGGCGAGCTCACAGCCTCGCTCGCGCACCAGCTCAATCAGCCGCTCACCGGCATCCTGTCCAACGCGCAAGCGGCGGTGCGGCTGCTCGATCGCCAGCCCGCGGAGACGACCGAGGTCCGGGCGATCCTGACCGACATCATCGCCGACGACCGGCGCGCGGCCGAGGTGATCGTGCGTATGCACGAGCTGCTCCGCAAGAGCGAGCCCGACGTCGTGCCGCTCGATCTGAACGATCTGGCGCGCGGTGTCGCGCGGCTCGTCGCGAGCGACGCGCTCATCCGCAACGTCGCCATGACGATGCACCTGGAGCCGGCGCCGCTCGTCGTGCGCGGCGACCGCGTACAACTCCAGCAGGTCGTCCTCAACCTGCTGATCAACTCGCTGGAGGCGCTGGCCGATCGCCAGAATATCGAGCGCCGCGTCTCACTCCACTCGTGGCGCGGCGCCGGGCGGGCGCACGTCTCGGTGAGCGATTCCGGACAAGGATTCGATCGCGGGACGGAAGGGCGGGCGTTCGAGCCGTTCTACACGACCAAGCCGACCGGCATGGGCATGGGCCTGTCCATCGCGCGGTCGATCATCGAGGCGCACGGCGGCGCGATCCATGCCGCATCGACCGCGCGCGGCGCGGTCGTCGAGTTCACGCTGCCGGTCGAATCACGACTCGAATGAGCCGGTGCTGGGCGGCGGCACGACGCCGAAGGCGTGCGTGCGCTCCGCGAGGCGGACGAGCTCGGCGACGGACGTGACGGCCAGCTTCTGCATCAGCCGCCCACGGTGCACTTTGACGGTCTTCTCGGCGATGCCGAGCTGTCCCGCGATCTGTTTGTTGAGCAGGCCATGCAACACGAGCTTGGCGACGTCGCGCTCGCGCGGCGTGAGGCGCGCGCACCGATGGAGAAACGTGTCGCGCTCGCGGTTGGTGTCGATGAGCTGCGCGCTTCGGCCGAGCGCGCGCGTGACCGCGTCGATGAGCGCGTCCTCTTCCACCGGCTTCATCAGGAAGTCGACCGCGCCGGCCTTCATCGCCTCGACCGACGCGCGCACGTCGGCGTGACCCGTGATGAAGATGATCGACGTGGCGCTGTCGCGCCGGTTGATCGTGCGCTGCAGCTCGAGCCCGCTCACGTCCGGCATCCGCTGATCGAGGACGAGGCAGGCGGGACTTCCTTCGAGCGATTGCTCGATGAATGCGCTCGCTGACGGAAACGCCGTGACGTTGAAACCGGCGGAACTGAGCAGACGGCGCAGCGCCACTCGTACCGATTCATCGTCGTCAACGACCCACACGTGTCGACTGGCAGATGTCATCCCGCAGGCTCAGGCGGGAGTAGGCTACACCCCCGGCAGGGCGCGGTGCACAAGAAACTTGCAAATTCCAGCGCATACTCGGGGCCGGTTCGACGATCGATTCGGCCCGCGCGGCCATGAAATGTGCCATCGCATGGCGATGGCGGTCGTGTCCCATCGAGTCCGGTAGAGTGCCGTGCTCGTGATCATCTCCTACGCCCGTCCTACCGAGATCGAACCGCGCGACTACCGCGGGCCACGGGACAATTGGCACCCCTGGGCGTGCTTCCCAGCCTCGGCCAGGAGGCCGCCACGTGGCACTTGTACATCCTGTCGAATCGGAACAAACGTCAGTCAACCGCTTTCCGTCGCGCGCAGACCTCGAACTTCGATCCGAGCGCACGCGGGAGGTCATCGTCGGCCAGAGCGACGGCCTGAAGTACGTCATGTCGCGGGTCGAACTGGTCGCCGAAACGGACGCGTCGGTCCTGCTGCTCGGCGAGACCGGCACGGGCAAGGAGCTGTTTGCCCGCGCCATCCACCGGCGCAGCCGCCGCCGCGATCGGCCGTTCATGGTGGTCAACTGCGCGGCGTTGCCCGGACCGCTCATCGAGAGCGAGCTGTTCGGCCGGGAGCGCGGCGCCTTCACCGGCGCGCACGCGTCTCAAGCCGGCCGCTTCGAGCTGGCCGATCGCGGCACGCTGTTCCTCGATGAAATCGGGGAGCTGCCGCTCGAGCTGCAGCCCAAGCTTCTCCGAGTGCTGCAGAACGGCCAAATCGAGCGGCTCGGCAGCCCGCGGACGATCGACGTGGACGTGCGCATCATCGCCGCGACCAACCGCGATCTGTACGAGGACGTCCGGCAGGCGCGCTTTCGGCGCGATCTGTTCTACCGCCTGAACGTGTTTCCCATCACCGTGCCGTCGCTCCGCGATCGGCGCGACGACATCCCCCTGCTGGTGCAGTATCTCGTCGACCGTCATGCGCGGCAGCTGCGCAAGCACATCGACACGGTGCCGCCGGAGGTCATGCAAACGCTGGCGTCCTACGAGTGGCCCGGCAACGTGCGCGAGCTGGAGAACGTGATCCAGCGGGCCATGATTCTCACGACCGGCACCGCCCTCGAGCTGAAGGACGCCTGCCTTCCGAGCGTCGATCAGCCGTCGTCAGGCGGGCCGACGACCCTTGTCGAGGTCGAGCGGCGCCACATCACCCAGGTGCTCGAGATGTGCCGCTGGCGGATCGAAGGCGCGGGTGGGGCCGCACAACTCCTGGCCCTGAAGGCGAGCACCCTGCGGAGCCGGATGCTCAAGCTCGGCATCGCCCGGCCGCGGTAATCACCCGGCCGCGCCGGCGTTCAGCGGAAGAGCCGGGTGACCCGCGTCTGGACCTCATCGAGCACGATGAGCGGGTCACCCCGGAGCAGCATGCGGATGCCCCGGAAGGGCTGGAACGCCCTGGAGCTCACGAACGAGTTCACCTCGTCGGCCGTCTCCCATTCCGACAGCACCGTGAAGGTGTTGGGGTCCTCCCCGTCAGCAAAAAGGCGGACGCGGCTGCAGCCGACCGTTCCCCGCATCCGCTCGATCGTCTCGTCGACGATCGTCAGCGTCTCCGGTCGCTTGTGCGGCTGCACACGAAAGCTGATCGACGCAACCACCATTGGAGTATGGGCCAGCTCCACTCACCGTTGCTGCAACAGGTCTGCCGTACGTCCGCCTCGATGCGAAGTGTCCGGGGACCGGACTTTCGAGCCTCGGCGCCTTGCCGAGCCGGTGCAGGGTCGCGAGCGCCACGACATGCCGCGGAATTTACGCGAGCGTCACGCGCGCGACGCCAGACATCTGTCGTTCAGAGGTTTCGCAGGCGGTCGGACTCTTGCAATGCTCGCCCTGTGGTCGTGTGGTTGCAGGCGTTCAGCAGCGCGCGATGACGACGGCACGAAAGGTGGGGCAAAAACGCGGGGAGGTAAGACGCTTGTCCAACGTTGTGAGGCCCTTTGGTCCAACTAGAGTCTTGGCGGGGTAGTGGCCTAGGCTGTCGCTCGCTCTGCTGCAACACCGCGAGATCGACGACTCCCAAGGACCTGCATGTTGTATTTTCCGCCATTCCGATTTGACGAACGTGCCGGCGTGCTCTCGAAGGCTGGTCACGAAGTGCCGCTCACGCACAAGGCCGCCGACCTGCTCGCGTGTTTGGTCGAACAGCCGGGTACCCTCGCCTCACACCAGGACATCATGCAGCGCGTCTGGCCGGATACGCATGTCCAGCCGGAGAACATCAAGGCGCTCGTGCACGAGCTGCGAGGCGCGCTGGGCGATCACGTACACCCGCCGATCTTCATCAAGTCGGAGCCCGGGCGCGGGTACGTGTTCGTGCCGGGGGTGGCCCGCTCGCTGCCGCCCTTCCTCTCCGAGACGGAGCCGACCTACGAGATGCCGCTGGCTGGCCGCGCGACCGAGCTGGCCACGCTCGAGCACCATCTGAACCGGGCGATCGAGCGCGCCGAGCCGCATTTCGTGCTCATCGAGGGCGAGCGTGGCATTGGCAAGACGGGTCTTTGCGAGGCCCTGGCGCAGCGCGCGTACCGGCGCTTCGGCGCCCGCATCACGTGCGGGCAGGGGCTGGAGGTGTGGGGGCCGCTCGAAGAGGGCGCGGTGCTCATCGATGCGTTCGATGTGCTCGCGCGGCAGTATCCCGCGGCGGTGGGATCCGTCCTGGCGATGCGCGCGCCCAGCTGGGTGAGCCGGATCGCGGGTCCCTCTGACGTCGTCGAGTCCGGCGAACGGCCGCTCCGGGAGCTGGTTGCCGCGCTGGATGACATCGCGGCCGAGGTCCCTCTGCTCCTGGTGCTCGAGGATCTGCAGTGGGCGGACGTCGCGACGATCGAGGCGCTCCGGGCGATCGGACGCCGGCGCGCCGCGCGCCTGTTCATCGTGGCCACGTACTCGCGCCGCGAGGATCTTCCCGCGGTCGAGGTGCTCGAGCGGGTGGGCCGCGAGCTCTCCTCGAGCGCCTGGTCGGCGACGATCGAGCTCACGCCCCTCGGCCATGAGCATTTGTTCGATTGCCTCGACCATCGCTTCGGCACGCGGGTTGCGCAGACGCTGGTGGCGCCGCTCTATCAGGCGATTGGCGGCAACCCGGCACTCGCGTTGATGGCGCTCGACAGCCTCATTCGCCTCGGGGGGCTGCAGCCGATGCCCGAGGGATGGATCGTCGACCCGTCATCCGATCGACTCGACGTGTTCTTCACGGCCAGTCTGCTGAGCGCCTTCCGCTGCCAGATCGATCGGCTCTCACCGGTCGATCGGCGGATGCTTCAGGCGGCGGCGAGCGGGGCGTTTCAGTTCACCGCGGTCGAGCTCGCGAGGATGGTCGGCGCGCGGTCGCCGGCGGCACTCGAGCAGCGCCTCGTGACCTTGTCGCAACGGCAGGTGCTCATCGAAACGGTCAACGCGAACGCGGAGCGCACCTCGCGGACCGAATCGACGTTCCGGTTCCGGCACTCGCGGATCGCGGACCTCCTGCTGGAGCAGCACCGAAAAGCGGGTCTTCCGCTCCACATCGAGCAGCCACACCCCGTACACACCTCGCGCCGCCGGCGCGGACGAAACCCGACCCGCGCCCGTCACTGACTGACGGGGCCACCGCCCGACACCAACTGCCACGGCATGTCGAGGGAGGTGTCCCGGCGGACGCGACCGGGGTCGGGCGCGGCCCGTGGCCCGAAGTTTGAAGAGCAATCGCTGGGGGACGCGCATGCGATGCCGACGCCAGCACACTCCACACGCGGTCGGCTGCCTGCTGCTGCTGGCCATTGCAGGCCCCGCGTTCGCCATGGAGCCGCCGATTGCCGAGGAGCGAATCGCCGGCCGGTGCGAGCGTGTCGCGCACTGTGCGTCCCTCTACGGTCCCGAGGAGATCCGTCAGGCGCGACGGGACCAGCAGCCCGATCCGTCCGCTCCCCAGGCGCCGCCGGCAGGCCCGGCAGGCGACGAAGAGCCACGTACGTCCTTTCTTCGCTGGCTGCACACCGACGTCATGTGGGTTCCCACTGAGAGCGGCAACCAGACCTTCGGCCTCGTGGGCGTGCATCTCGCGGTGGCGCGCCTGGGCCGGTTTGACATCTACGGCCCACCCGGCGTGATGGTGATCCGTCAGCGAACCAGTCTCGGCTGGCAATATCGACCGGCGTTCACGTGGGGAATCAGCTTCTTCCTCGCGGATTTTCAAATTCCGATGACGGGCCGGAATGCCTACGTGTTCGTCAACCTGAGCAAGTGCTGGGTGACGGGCGACGTCCGCTCCGGCATGAACATGGGCGGTTTTTCCCTGACCTGGAGGCGCTGAAATGGAGTCATTTCAGCGTGACGGTCGTCAACGGCCGCGGTGTACGGGCCTGGGCGCGCCGCCTCGGTAGCTGTTCGCGCGTTCGATGCTCGGGGAGCTCCGGAACTCGGACGCTCGCATCGTACTCTCCGAGCCGTTGTACCGCGCCGCGGCATCACGATTGAGCTGACCGGCATCCATTTGCCCCGGGTTCTGGCCGCCGCTGCCCGGCCTCGTCGCGGGCTGCATGCCGGACCACCCGCCGTTGTTCCAGGACTCCCACGACCCACTCGAGCTCTTGCGATACACGTTTCCGTCGTGGCCGGCGTAGACGTCGCCGCTCGCCGAGCGCGTGGCCGTCGTGCGTCCCGCGACGCCGGTGTGCGTCGCGGCGCAGGCGCCGCTCGCGGTCGTGACGCCGCTCGTCCGTCCACCGGTCGCGTAGTTCGTGGTGTGCCCCGTGCGGGCCCACTGATCCCCGCGCTGCACGGAGCTCGATCCCCAGTTGCCGTACACGTTCGAGCCCTGGCGCGTCTGCCCGTAGGTACCGGTCCGCGGATTCCACGCCTGCGCCGCCGATCGCGATCCGTACGGCCCGTACGCGGAGGCACCGCGCGCGTACGTCCCGGTGCGGGGGTTGTAGACCGCGCCGGCGCCGGCGCCGCCGTACGGTCCGTAGACGGCGCCGCCACGTCCGTACGCGCCGGTCCACGGGTTGTACCAGGCGCTCGCGCCGTACGTGCGCCCATAGCCGTAGTACACGGGAAATGCGCCGTAGTGGACGTACGGCGGGTAGTACCACCCCGTGCCCCACACCGCGCAGCCCCACGCGACCATCATGCCGGTGTAGCCGGCGACGTAGGCGAACGTGACCCAGTCATCGTTCGGCGCGCTTTCCACCACGGTGACGTACGTGACGTGATAGCTCGGCGAGCTGGCGGGAATCGTGTAGATCTCCTTCGGCACGTTCGTCGCGACCTCCCACGGACCGGTCGGGCTCTTCGACATGAACCACACGGCCTGGAAACACATGTAGTAGATGTCGCCCATTTTGATGACGTCCTTGTCCGTGTTGACGGCACGCTCGAGTGGCGTGCTTTCGATCTGTTCGAACTTCGGATCGCCGTCGTACATGACGTCAGGCGCCTTCAGCTCTTTCGTGTTGACCCGCGCGGTTTGCGGAATGGTGGCGAGCAGCACGGCTTCGTTCGCTTGATCGGTGCCGGGCACCGAAGCCAGCACACGCGACCGTGGGTGCTCGAGCGGAATCTTCTGGAAGTCGGCCGGCAGCGACGGCGTCGCAAATGTCCACGGTCCCGCCGTGATGTCGGGCGAAGAGAACCAGCGGCCCGAAACGAGATAGTAGAACGCGCCGGTCTTGCCCATGCGGAAGAGATCGCTCTCCGTGTTGCTGACCCACATCAACGAGGTATTCGGCACCGGCTCGTACACCGGGTTTCCCTTGACCAGCAGCAGCTCGGCCGGTGCCGTGCTGACGAACACGGCCGGCATCGCCGTGTCCGAGATGCTCTTGCCCGGCACGTTCGCCTTGACCTCCTTGAAGCTCGCATCCGCCGGAATCTTGTCGAAGCTTCCCGGCAGATTGCTCACCGGCGCCCACGGACCGTTCAGGCTCGCGGCCGTGAGCCATGACGTGCCGTTCCGCAAGAACAGCGCCTTGTTCGTCGTGTACTGGAACAAGTCCCAGTTGGTGTTGACGGCGTACTCGAGATCGACGTCCTTGATCGGATTCCAGATCGGCTCGCCGTCGATGTTGACCAGAATCGCCGGCTTCGTGCTCGCGAAGATCTTCGGCGGGTCGGCCTTCACGCCGGTGGCGTCCTTCGGCCGAATCGCACTCTTGTTCACGGCCGCGAGCACGCGGTCGAGCGCGATCACGCGCTCGCTCTCGGGCAACCCGGTCTTGAGCGCGTCGACGACCTCGCGCGTCTGGTCGCGGTCGAGCGTCGAGAAGTTCGACTCCGTGATGGCGAAGTCGCGGAAGCTCACCAGCCGTTCCGTGGTCGACACGCTGGTGTCGGCCTCGATCTTGATCGTGCCGAGGTCGGCCTTCGTCGCGCCGCTGCGCGTGTATGACACCGCCGACCACGCGACCATGTGCGTCTGATCGTCCCAGCGCGCGATCTGCGGCTGATACAGCACGACCGGGCCGGACGACGTCTTGTAGGTCCGCGGCCATCCGAGGTCCGGCGCCGGCGCGGGTTTCGTCGCGCTGCTCGCGGTCGTGGCCGCTGGCGGCTTCTTCGCGGGCGGTGGCTGAGTCTGGGCGTGGAAGGCGCCGCGCGGCGTCGGCAGGCCGATTGCAGGCAACGCGAGCACCAATGCAGAAACCCAGGCGACTCGGCCGGATCGGAACGTGCGGAGAACACTCATAGGGCGTCGCGTCCTTTGCTGCGCGTGTCCTATCGATCTTCAAGCGCTGTGCCAGCCGCCGCGGCATGGCGGAGCCATCGCGGCGGCACCGCGCCGCGAAGGGCCACGTCATGTCGTGACAGTGGTCGCCGCGCTCGGCATTCTCATGCTCACGCTCACGTCCTCCGCGGCGTTTGCCTCTGCGCAAACCACGCCGCCGCCACCGCCGGCGGCGCCGGTCGTATCGCCGCCGCCCGTCCCTCCGCAGGACTCGCGGATTCCCGAGTCCGTCAAGAAGCGGCAGACGGTCGACGACGAGCCGGAGGCCGCGGCGCGCGTCGACAACGAGCCACTCGACCCGGCCCTGCTCGGGTTCTTCATGGTGCCTGGCACCACCACCCGCTTCAAGATTGGCGGTTACATCCGCGGCGATCTGATTCACGACTTCTCGCCGGCCGGCAACATCGATGAATTCATCATTTCGACGATTCCAATCGGCAACGTGGGCACCGACGCCAACACGCAGGTGCATGCGCGACAGTCGCGCGTGAGCCTGGACACGCGCCGCCCGGTGGGTCGCGGCCAGATGCGCGCCCTGTTCGAGATGGACTTCTTTGGATCCGACGGTGAACGCGTGCCCAACCTGCGTCATGCGTACGCACAGGTGGTGAACCTCCTCGTGGGCTTCACCGTGTCGACCGTCCAGGACTCCGATTCGCGGCCGGACATTCTCGACTACGAGGGGCCGGCCAGTCGCATTGCCGTTCGCCACGCGCAGGTCCGGTACACCCTCCGCCTTGCAAAGGGTCAGAGCCTGGCCGTTGCCATCGAGGAGCCGCTCTCGGACGTCCCGTCGTCCGTGGGCGGCGAGACGGTCACGCCGCGCGCGGCCTCGCCTGATGTGGTGACTCGCTATCGCTGGGATGCGCATCGGGGACATCTGCAGAGTGGCGTCGTGCTGCGATCGATCGGCGGCTACATCGGTGACGGCGCTGTCTCGGATCAGGTGTTCGGGTGGGGTGTGGTGCTGTCCGGGTCACTCCTGACGCACGACCGCGACACGCTGGTGTTCGAAGCCAGTGGCGGCCGCGGCTTTGCGCGCTACGTCAAGGACATGTCGGGGAAGGGGCTCGACCTGTACACGAACGCCCAAGGCCAGTTCCGCGCCGCAGGGGTGAGCGGTGTGTCCGCCGGTTATCAGCACTTCTGGAGCGAGCACATGCGATCGACATTGGCGGCAAGCATCGACGCTCGCGAATCGGTGGAGGGATCGTCGCCAACCACGTATCGCAGCGCCCGGTACGCCGCGATCAATCTGATCTTCCGCTCCTCGACGTTCACGACCGGCGTCGAGTACGACTTCGGCCGCTTCAGTGTTCACGACGGCCAGAGCAACAGCGCCAGCCGCATCCAGGTCGCCGTGCAGTACGGCCTAGTGAAATAAGGGAGTGGTCACCGCGCGATGTCGCGGTGCGATCGACACTCCCGCGGGTCGCACGCGGGGCATCAGGCGGACGGTCGCGAGGCAGGGTTCTTGCTTTCTTGTCGATCGGTGCGCGCGATCGGTGTGTGTCGCGCGCGCCATAGATCGGACTGAGGACTGAGGATTGAGGAGGAACCATGACCGTGAATCGTCTCATGAGGATTAGTTCGCTCACGATCGTCGCGCTGGCCGCATCGGCCGTCGTCCTGGCGCAGGACGTTGCCTACAACGCGATGCCGGGCGTCGATTTCACGAAGTTCAAGACGTACAAGTGGGTCGTGGCTGACAATGCGCAGAAGCTGGATCAGATCACCGACACGATGATCACGCAGGCTTTCGAGGCGGAGCTCGCCAAGAAGGGCCTGACGAAGACCACCGCCGACACGGCCGATCTGTATGTCACCTACCAGGCCGCCATCAATACGCAGAAGGAGTGGAACGCCTACAGCACGGGCGGCTACGGGTGGGGCTACGGCATGGGCGGCGGCATGACCACGGCGACCGAGTCGACGATCAACGTCGGCACGATCCGTCTCGACATGTACGACCCCAGCTCCAAGGAGCTCGTCTGGCGCGGCACGGCGTCGAAGACGCTCGACAACAAGGCGGATTCGGAAAAGCGGGAGAAGAACATCAACAAGGCCGCGGAGAAAATGCTGAAGCACTTCCCGCCGCCGGTGAAGAAGTAGCAGCCGGCCGGCGCCGGGCGGAGCCCGGTGATCGACATGAGGATCTTGCTGTCGGTCCTGTTCGTGTTCGTGTCGGCGGCCTGCGATCGGGCTCCGGCGTCGAGTGCGCCGCTCGCGGCGTCATCGGCGACGCCCGCCACCGCGGCCGCCGATCCCCTGCCTTCGTGGCACGACCGCGCCCCTAAACAGGCCATCGTCGGGTTCGTCGGGCGCGTCACGAAGGACAGGGGGCCGGACTTCGTGCCGATTCCCGAGCGCATCGCCACGTTCGACAACGACGGCACGC